>Ga0123356_10008209_pt1 | contig 10390 bp, 12 predicted proteins | sample TergutEmb28metaG_2_FD_92546 | JGI IMG/M metagenome (GOLD analysis project Ga0123356, IMG submission 92546) | Embiratermes neotenicus P3 segment gut microbial communities from Petit-Saut dam, French Guiana - Emb289 P3 | ecosystem: Host-associated > Arthropoda: Insects > Digestive system > Gut ... | reverse complement strand
TAAAATCTTTTTCGAGGATCCCGTCTTTTTTGAACATTGTTTCAAGCACTTCGATATCTGTTTCGATGTCAAGTGCCATGTTTTCGTACAGTGAATCATAGAATTTTTTATAACTGCTCAGGGTCATATCGAGTGCAGAATCGATTCGTTCCATTGTGTTTTTTATGTTTTCTCCGGATGAATCGCTTTGATCGATTTGGCTGTATGTGTTTAGCAGTTTAACGGATGTCGGGAGGAAAAAGTCTGCGAACCTTTTGACTTGGGTATATACATTAGGTTCGTTACGAAGTTTTCTGAATATTTGATCGGTGATGTTGATAAGATGATCGGCTTTGGTGTGTATCGTTTCATCGGTTATTGAGTCGCGGAGTTTTTTCATTTCGTTTAATGATTTATCTCCGTCTGCAAGCAATGTGTCGACTTTTTCGTCGCCGGTGCTTTGGTTTTCGGGGGTTACTTCAATGCTGTCCGGTTTTGCGGGGAAAAGCATTGATAAAACGGCATAACATCCTGCTCCGACAGCTGCTAAAATGATAAATGACAATACACCCGATAACGGGAAAATCAGACAATAAAGACACCATACAGTTGCAGTTCCGTATATCGGTATAACTGAATTCTTTTTTATTACTGTCATTAATTGATTACCTCGATGTCCGATATGCCGACAGGCTTGATTATTATACTACTTTAATGTATGATTAGCCATAGTAAATTTTTGATGGGTCTTTAATAAAACATGATCAAAGTTGCACCGTCGATTCTTGCGGCGGATTTTACAAAACTTGGCGATGATATCAAAAGTGTCGAAAGTGCGGATTATTTGCATTTTGATGTTATGGACGGTATGTTTGTTCCGAATCTGTCATTCGGGATCCCGGTGCTCGAATCGGTGCGGAAATTCACCGGTATGATTTTGGATGTGCATTTGATGATCGATGCACCGTCAAGATATATTAAGAAATTTTATGAAGCCGGTGCCGATATCATTACGATCCATGTTGAAGCGGATGATACCGATAATATACGTGAAACGATTAAAGGCATCAAAGAGCTCGGAGCAAAGGCAGGCCTTTCGTTAAAACCCGCAACAGATGCAAAAGCAATAATACCGTTTATTGATTCGCTCGATCTTGTGTTGGTGATGACGGTCGAGCCGGGTTTTGGCGGACAAAAATTTATAAATGAAATGTTGCCTAAGATATCGGAAATCAAAAATATAATTACCGACCGCGAGTTGAAGTGCGATCTAGAAGTTGACGGCGGCATAAACCTTGAAACTGCCGCACTTTGTGTTGCGGCGGGTGCAAATGTGCTTGTGACCGGAAATGATTTGTTTACATCGGATAAAAGAGCGGCACATATATTGAAATACAAAACGAGCAGGATTTGAGGCATGGATTTTTTTCCGTCGGCTTTGGAAAATTTAATAGATAAATTTGCCGCGTTACCGGGGATCGGGCGTAAGACAGCGCAGAGGTTGGCGTTTTATGTGATTTCGCTTTCCGATGAGGAAGCGATTTCATTCGCCGATGCGATCACGGTCGCGAAAAAGAGTGTGGAATTTTGTACTGTTTGTTTGAATCTTACGGATGATGAACTGTGTTTGGTTTGCAGAGATACGCGACGTGACGCGACCACTGTGTGTGTCGTGCCCGATCCCAAGGGTGTGTTGGCAATTGAACGTTCGCATGAGTACAAAGGCAGATATCATGTTTTGCACGGTGTTATATCACCGATGAATAATATAGGACCTGATGATATCAGGATAAAAGAATTGATCGAAAGGGTTTCGGGCGGCAGTGTTGAAGAAGTCATCATGGCAACAAATCCCGATACCGAAGGTGAAACGACGGCAAGATATATTTCTCGCCTGCTTCAACCGTTTGAAATCAAAGTAACACGCCTTGCATACGGAATTCCTGTCGGCGGCAGCCTGGAGTTTGTCGATGACGCAACTCTTATGCGTGCAATAGAAGGCAGATCTGAAATGAATTAAAGGATCGATTACGAGTCCTTCAATATCGTAATGCATTTTATTCTTAAGGAGAAATATTAATTTAATGGCAGAAAAAGTAAAAATCATATCACTTGGCGGTTTAAATGAAATCGGCAAGAATCTCACCGTATATGAATACGGTGCAGATATTATCATCGTCGATTGCGGTTTGGGATTTCCCGATGATGATATGTACGGAATAGATATTGTTATTCCTGATGTAACGTATCTTATTCAAAACAAATCCAAAATTCGCGGTATTATTCTGACACACGGGCATGAAGATCACATAGGAGCATTACCGTATGTGATGCGTGAAATCAATGTACCGATCTATGCCACCGCTCTTACGGCGGGATTGACGGAAATCAAACTGGCTGAACATCATCTTTTGGAAAATACGACGATTGAGGTCAAAAAACCGGGAGATATCATTAAACTCGGTTGTTTTAAAGTAGAACTTATCCATGTCAACCACAGCATACATGACACGGTTTCGCTGGCAATCAAAACTCCTGCAGGTATTGTCATACACACGGGAGATTTTAAAGTAGACACAACACCTGTTTCGGGTGAAATGATCGATCTGGCTAAATTCGGTGAATACGGTAAACGCGGTGTTACGGTATTGCTGTCCGATTCGACCAACGTAGAGAAACCGGGATATTCAACATCGGAAAGCAAGGTCGGACAGCGTTTTGATGAATTGTTTGACGGATGTATGCAAAGGATAATCGTAACAACATTTGCTTCAAATGTTCACCGTGTTCAACAGGTCATTGATTGTGCGGCAAAATACGGAAGACGCGTTGCGATCACGGGACGAAGTATGGAGAATGTTTTACGTGTTTCCACTGAACTCGGATGCGTTTCAATACCGGACGGTTTACTGATGGAGCTGAGCAAAATAAATAATCTGCCGCCTGAACGAACAGTAATAATAACGACAGGCAGCCAAGGTGAACCGATGAGTGCATTATATCGTATGGCTTTTTCGGGGCACAGACAAATAGAAATAAAACCGGGTGACAGGGTCATTATTTCCGCTTCGGCAGTTCCGGGTAATGAAAAAACGGTGAGCAGAGTCATTGACGAACTTTTCCGCAGAGGTGCGGAGGTAATTTATGACAAGGTTTCCGATCTGCATGTATCCGGACACGCAAATCAGGAAGAGCTTAAAATGCTGATAGCTTTGACCAAACCGAAGTTTTTTATTCCCATACACGGAGAACACAGGCATTTATGCAATCACGCCAAACTGGCAGAACAAATGGGGATGAAATCTTCGAAAATCATTATTGCGGATAACGGGCAGGTCATGGAGCTGACAAGTAAAAGTCTTAATAAAAAAGGTTCTGTGCCGTTCGGAAAAGTTTTGGTTGACGGTACGGGTGTCGGAGATGTTGCATCCGTTGTTTTGCGCGACAGAAAACATTTGGCTCAGGACGGTATTCTGGTTGTTATCGTCAATTTATCAAGCGAAGACGGCAGTCTCATTTCAGAGCCCGATATCATAACCAGAGGTTTTGTATATGTAAAGGAATCCGAAGCTCTGATACAGGAACTGAAAGAAGTTGTGATGGATACACTTGATAATTATGCAAGAGAAAAACTGACAGATCGCTCATCTCTCAAAAAAGCAATAAGATCAGAGCTGTCGGAATATTTATTCAAAAAAACAAAACGCAAGCCGATGATTTTAACAACGGTTGCGGAAATATAGTATGTATAAAACATTAACACATAAACTTTAGTCATTTCGGGGAAAATTAACAAACTGTTCACAAAAACGCTTGATTTCAGGGCGATTGTGTGGTAAAATGCTTTTTACAGTAGTCGGAGGAAGGATTTTCCCTTAAGAGGATTTGCATTGTCGGTCTTCTTTAGAGCCCCAAAGAAAGGATGGAGGGTACTATGAACATATCAGGAGTAACACAAACCGCTCAGGTCTTGCCCGGTTCGCAGGCACAAAATCAAGAGCCTGCCGTTCAATCAGCAGATCAGGCACAGGCAGCCATGGGAGCAGATGCGGTCAATTTCAGCGCACAGGTCCAAACACAGGTTATGGACATGGCTCAAAGCCAATTTGAAGACGCAGCCAATCAACTCATAAGCACAATGGCGGCTGCAACGGGAGTCGGTCAAACAATAGACGTTTCCGTGTAACAATTTAATATTGAAAAGAATTGTCGCTGTTTGTGCAGCGACTTTTTTTATTCTTATGATAAGAGCTCGCGATACATGGCGGGAGCGGTGGCTTTTGTTGCATGCTCGGATATCGAGATGACTTCTGCTTTAAGTGTTCTTTGACCGAAGCGGATTTCGATTATGTCGCCGATTTTTACGTCATAAGATGCTTTTACGATACGTCCGTTAACACTTACACGTTCTGTGTCGCATGCTTCGTTGGCGACCGTGCGACGTTTTATAAGACGTGAGACTTTCAGGTACTTATCGATTCGCATTTTTTATCCTTTCAAAGAAGAGGGGTTGCACTCAGCAACCCCGTTTTCTTTAATTATTTCGCAACTGCATCTTTCAGAGCTTTACCGGCTTTGAATACCGGGGTTCTGGTTGCAGGGATGTTGATGGGTTCTTTTGTTTTGGGGTTACGGCCGATGCGGGCTGCACGGTTTTTTACATCAAAAATACCGAAGCCGACGAGTTGAACTTTTTCTCCACCTTTAAGAGCACCGGAAATAGCATCTACTGTTGCTGCAAGAGCTTTTTCGCTGTCTTTTTTTGAAAGTCCGGATTTTGCTGCGATGGCATTGATCAGTTCTGTTTTGTTCATTAGTGATTTTCCTCCAAATATTTAATGTTAATATTGTAACCTGCGGCTACCTATATATTAAAGAAGTTGATTTACTTCTCTAATTTCACACTTTGATAAAGCTCTTCCATTTCATCCAAAGACATGTCTTTAAAATTTTTGTTTTGCTCTGCGGCTTTTTGTTCCAGGCATATGAATCTTGAAATGAATTTGTCGGTTGTTAAACCGAGTGCTTCTTCGGGGTCTGTTTTGAAAAAACGTGCTGTGTTGACTGTTGAGAAAAGGATGTCGCCGAGTTCTTCGGTTACGGCGTTTTTTGCGTCAGGATCGTCGGGGTTTGCTTTAAGGTTGTTTATTGCTTCTTCGAGTTCTTTGATCTCTTTGTGCAGAGAATTGAGAGCTCCGGTGTAATCGGGCCAATCAAATCCGATTTTTGCGGCTTTGCTTTGGATTTTTTCTGCTCGCCAGAGAGCGGGCAGATCGCGGGCTGTTGATTTCATTGCATCGGATGTTGATTTGTGTTGTTTTTCTTTGCGTTTTATGTCGTCCCAAACGCTCAAGGATTCTTCGCCGTTATTTGCTTTTATGTCACCGAAAACATGCGGGTGTCTGCGGATGAGTTTTTTGCATGTTGCAGTTGTTATGTCGTCGAATGTGAATTCGCCTGAACGTTGTGCTATGTTTGCGTGGAAAACGACCTGCATCAAAACATCTCCGAGTTCTTCGATCAAATCGTTTATATTACCTTGCCTGACGGCATCTGCCGCTTCGTAAGCTTCTTCGAGCATATTGCGTCGGATGCTTTCGTGTGTTTGCTCCCGATCCCAGGGACAACCGTCAGGACTGCATAATAAATTTATGAGTTGTTTCAGGTCATTTATATCGTAATCGGGTTTGCTTACAAAATCTACCATACTTTTTCTCTTTCCGCAAGACAAATTTGCAAAAAAGTTGCTTAAAACATGCCTAAAATCAACAATTTTTCAAAAATAGTGTCAAAAAGATAACAATTGTGACCATAGTATGTCTATAGTGTGTCCAATACATGTAAAGTGCTCATCTGACCTTCTGTTGCAAGGCTCATCTTACTTTCAGAAGTTTTGCCAGTTTTTCACCTTTCGGAACGAACGATAAATCATCTTTTGTGATCGTCCGGGTCAGGACGATGAGTGCGACATAAACCGTTACTCCTGCCAAAATTGCCGCAGCGAGATACAGTCTGACTGCATTTTCACCGGTACCGATCGATCCGGAGCCGAGTCTGTATGCTCCTTCATATATTAAAAATGCGATTGTCGCCATAGCCAGAGTACATATTAACGGCTTTATAAAGCAATTGACTATATTTATATGGGATTCTACTTTGATTAAAATGAATATGATATTCAAAATAACAATAACGATGAAACATGCCAATGTAGCTATTGATGAACCGATGATGCCTATATTCGGATCGGCAACAAGAAAATAACTTAATGCTATTCGTACAACAGCTCCGACGGGAAAAGTCAATAATGCGACTCTTTCATATCCGTTTGCCTGCAGTGTGGCAAGTGTCATGTGTTGGAGGCATACAAAATATGATGCCAAACTCAGGATAACAAGGATCGATGTCATTGTTCCGACTGCTTCGGTTGATTGCGAAGGATCGTAATACAGAGCTTTTAATATAGGTCCCGCCAAAACCATTATACCTGCACAAGCCGGCATGGCAAAAAGGTTTGTGAGTTTTACGGAAGATTGCATTATTATTTTTGCTTCATCTCTGTTCTTTTTGGCAATTGCCGCTGCAATGGCGGGAATAATGCTGACCGCGAGCGGTACGACAAGAGACGGGGGGAGATTGTACAGGGACAGACCTTTTCTGAACAAACCGAGTTGGATCATTGCTTCCGACTCAGTGAGCATGAGTGCCGATTGCAATCGATTACTGACCACACTTGTGTCAATAACACCCATTATCGACATGAAGGAAGCACTGAGTGATATAGTAACGCTTACTTTTAAAAATCTCAACAGAACATGTGTTCTGCTCGGGAGATCACCGGCAAGACACGGGGACGGTTCTCTTGTCTTATCTCCCTGCTTTATATCGATTTTTCTTTTGTACCATATAAGGACAGGGATGCACAGTCCGAGACCGACGGTGACGCCTGTGATGGCTCCTGCTGAAATATATTGAGATTGGTATCCTGCACGGGCAAGGTAGAAGGCGACGATGAGTCCTATTATTGCTTTACTGACGACTTCTATGATTTGTGATGCCGCTGTGGGGATCATATTTTGGAAACCCTGTGCATACCCTCTGTAGACAGAAATAATGCATACGAAGAAAACAGCAGGGGCAAGAACACGAATACCCGTTGCCGCGAGGGAACTGCTCATGAAGTTTGCAAGACTGTCGGCGAAGAAGAACATAGCAAGCATAATAAGAATGCCTATTACGGTGACTGCAGGCAGTGATACCGAAAAATACCTTTTTATCAGAGGGGCGTTGTCACGTGCATCTGCAGATGATATCAATCTTGATAAGGCAACAGGTACACCTGCAGTTGAAATCGCAAGAAGAAGCCCGTATACCATATATGTAACATGGAAATATCCGGCTCCTTCATTACCTAAAATTCGAAGTATGGGGATTTGATATATCGCACCGATCACTTTAACGATAACTACGGTTGCCGCCAAAATCGCAGTGCCTTTAAGGAAGTTCGGTTTCTTTTGTTCCGACATCAATTCAATATCCTTCCAAGCAATCAGTTTGACATTCTACACTGATATAATATAAAAAGCAACTGTTAATTTATGTCACTTAAGACTTTTTTTATGTAAATATGCTGCTAATTTTAACATTACTGAATAATCATTTCACGCCTTGTTAACATAACTAATGTGGATAATGCTGTGGACAATGTGCAAAACCGTTGATATACGGGAATAATGAGAAATCTGTGTAAATTTATTGTAAACTAAAAATATTCATCAACAGATGAATATTTAATGCGGATGAATAAACATCCTTTTATATGATTGTTAAAACACCGAAAAACCTTTTTTATGAGTTGCCTGCGTCTTGTCTGTATCGAATCAATCTGACTATCGCAGGACATAATATAAGGTTGACTCCGAGTTCTAAAATGAAGTTGAGGCCGACCATGCCGAGAAAGATAAATGCCGTTACATTTACCGCTCCTGCCGCTAATCCCCATTCGGTGAGAGTGGGAAGAAAGAACAAATAACATCCCGCGATGAAAATACCGGTGTTGATTATCGGACATGCGATTGCCGCAGAGACGGCAGCTATTGTTTTATTGCGCGTTGAAATAAGTTTATACAGTTTACCCGCAATAAATCCTGCAAGAGCGCCTTTGATCAATACGACAAACACTGTTGCGACAGGATTAATGATCATAAATGCATTTGCATCGCCAGATACGAGGACGACGAAACCGAATACCAAACCGAGCCAGGCGCCGGCATACGCTCCGAGAAGTGCGGCACCGACAGCTATCGGCATTAATACGAGTGATATCGAAAAAGGTCCGAATCTTATGAATGCACCCAGTATTTGCAAGATAATAACTATTGCCGTAAAAAGTGCAAGAAGTACGAGTTTTCCGGTGTCTATGGATTTAAGCGTGGTCATTTATATTTTTCCTCCGTTAATAAAATTCTTGTATTTGTTTATGGATTTCTGATGTCGTAACGGTTGCATCCGGGAAAGTTGATCTCAGTTTGTTTGCCAAAGTTTTTATCACGGGGTTTTCTGTGCAGAAGTGTCCGCCGTCAATAAGGTTTATGTTATGATCTTTGGCATCGAGGAATAATTTATATTTTATGTCTGCTGTTATGAATGTGTCGCATCCGCTTTTTATTGCTTTGTCCCATTCATCACCTCCGCCTCCCGCAACCGAAGCAATTTTGTGTACTTTTCGACCGGAATCGTAATATCTGAAACCGTTTGCATCCAGTGCTTCTTTCAAAAATTCCAAATATTCCGGCACGGTACACGGATTTTTGAGTAAACCGACTCTGCCGTATGAAATTATTTCACCTGATTGTGTACACTTGTGATCGGGAAGCGGTTCTGCTTTGCTTTCAGTGTGTGTCGTTCCTATGAGCTCTGCAAGTGTGTCGTTAACTCCGTCATGTGCGGCATCGAGATTTGTATGCATGCATATTGCAGATAATTCTTCTGTTAACATGCGAACGATTTTTTGTCCGGTTTTGTCTTTATCTGTAACACTTGTCAATGTTTTGAATAACGGGTGATGAGCAATTATGAGTGTTGCGTTTTTTTCTGAAGCTTCCGAGATAACATCATCGGTTATATCAAGACTGACAAGGATATTATCTGCGATCGCATTGATCTTGCCGACGAGGAAGCCGACATTATCGGTTTCCAATGCCATTTCTTCCGGAGCGATTCTTTTAAGATATTCATATACTTCATTTACGGTCGGCATGCTGTATCACCCCGTTTCAAAGTGAATGTGCTTTTATGATCGTGTATTTTTTTCCTCTGTCATGAACTTGTGTTGTTTCGTCGATTTTATATTCGTTATCGTACAGGAATCTTGATAATAAATCAAGTTTTGATTGCGGTTGCAATATGAGTTTGGTTTTTTGGGTTTTCAGCCACGGGGTTTCGCTTAAGATACCCAGAATCGTTTCTCCGCCCATACCTGCGATGATCAGTATTTCCGCTTCATGTGCCTGAATGTTTTCGAGGCCGGGTGTTACGATGAATTTTATTGCATCCGTTACATTGTATTCGGCGGCCGATTTTCGTGCAGAATCCAATGATGCCGAACTGATATCGGAGGCAATGATACTTTTGACCGCTTCGGTTTGTGCAAGATAAACAGGTAAAAACCCGTGATCGGTCCCGATATCGACAATTGTTTTGGTTTTATCCGTACTTTCGTTGATGCAGTTTGCCAATGCTCGGAGTCTGGCTGATAATTTAACAGTTTTCATAAATACTTATCCGTACCTGTGCTTGCAAATCAATCGGTTTTTTTCGGGAAAGATACAAACAAAAACAGGGTTTGTCCGGTTTGAAGGTTTTAAACCCGTGCCGGAAAGACCCTGTTTCAGTCAGCGTTTGAGATCATCGATCAGGTGCGCTTACATACATTTTACCGGTTGGTGAATTCTTCCAACTTTGACAGTAAATCGTCTACATCAACACCGTGAGCCGCACAAGCTTGCCCCAATGTTTCTCCGCTTGCCATTGCACAGCCCAGACAGTTCATTCCCATTGACCTGAAAAGCGGCACTGAATCCGGTGCGATTTTCAGGATATCAGCAATAATCGTGTCTTTAGTAATCTGTGACATTACGTGTACTCCTACTTTTACTCTTCTCTTGATTTTGCGAAGCAGTCACTGCAGTAAACAGGTCTGTCGGTTTTGGGCTCGAACGGAATTTTTGCTTCGTTTCCGCAGTCGGCACAAATAGCAGTGAAATACTCTCTCGGTCCGCGTGCAGCAGCTTTTCTGTTGTCGCGGCAGGTTTTGCAGCGTTGCGGTTCGTTTTGGAATCCGCGTTCGGCATAAAACTCTTGTTCACCTGATGTAAACACAAAGTCCTCGCCACATTCTTTGCATGCCAGT
>Ga0123356_10008208_pt1 | contig 10390 bp, 8 predicted proteins | sample TergutEmb28metaG_2_FD_92546 | JGI IMG/M metagenome (GOLD analysis project Ga0123356, IMG submission 92546) | Embiratermes neotenicus P3 segment gut microbial communities from Petit-Saut dam, French Guiana - Emb289 P3 | ecosystem: Host-associated > Arthropoda: Insects > Digestive system > Gut ... | reverse complement strand
TCTCAACAGCAAAAGCATCGCAGGTTCTAAAAACAGAGCCTACGTTGTTCATACTACGGATGTTGTCTAAAATGACAATAAGGGGAATTTTCGTGCTTTTTTTGAATTGATCCGGAGTTATGCGGTTCAGTTCGTTCATAGATAGTTTTTTCATAGATCGTAATGTTTCCCTTTTAAAAACACCTGTTCCACCTTGTTACTCCCAAAAGCGTAGGGCATAAATTCCAACGAAGGAATGGGCTTTGTAATAAAGAAATTTGCTATCTTTCCTTTTGCTATAGAACCGGCTATATCGCTTATTCCCATAGCGTATGCGCTATTTAAGGTGGTGGCATTCAACGCTTCTTCCGGAACCATTTTATATTTGATGCAACCCATGGAGAGTATCAACTGCATGTTTCCGGTAGGGGAGGAGCCGGGGTTGTAATCGGAGGCTAACGCGATGGGCAAGCCGGCATCTATCATCTTACGCACGGGTCCGTAAATCATGCCGAGGAAAAAAGCGGCGCAGGGCAGAAATGTAGGCATCGTTTCGGAGTTGAGCAAACAGGCAATCTCTTCATCTCCGGTGTATTCTAAATGATCAACAGAGAGCGCATTGTATTTTACCCCTGTTTGAATGCCGCCGGAGTAATCTAATTCGTTGGCGTGTATTTTCGGTCTTAAACCATATTTAATGCCTTGCATGAGCATGCGTTCCGTTTCTTCCACCGTAAAAAAACCTTTATCACAAAAAACATCAATAAAATCGGCAAGCTCTTCGGCAGCTACCATAGGGATCATTTCATTAATAATGAGGTCAACATATTCCTGCTGTTTGCCTTTGTAGGCTGCCGGCACGGCGTGTGCGCCCAAAAAGTTTGCCCGAATGATTAAAGGGGAGCTCTCCTGTAGCTTCCTGATTACGCGCAGCATCTTCAACTCTGTTTCTGTGGTTAATCCGTAGCCGCTTTTAATTTCTACCGCCCCTGTTCCAAATGATGCCATCTCTTGCAAACGCGCCCATGCCGCTTCATACAACTCTTCTTCACTTGCTGCTGCAAGCCGCCGGGCGGAGTTTAAAATACCGCCTCCACGACGGGCAATTTCCTCGTAACTCATCCCTTTTATCTTGTCAATATACTCTATTTCACGACTCCCCGCATAAACAATATGGGTGTGCGAATCGCAAAAAGAGGGGAAGACCATTCTGTCTGTAGCATCAATCTCTTCAATTTGTTCTTTTATCTTTAAAAGTTTTTCGGGAGAGAAGTCGTGCATTTTTCCAAAATCAACAATTTTTTTGCCTTCGGCTAAAAGATAAGCGTCTTCAATGGAATGGAGTGTTTGCATCTCTTTACCTGCACGCCAAACCACAGGTTTATCTTCTACCTGCACTAATTTTTTGATGTTTTTTATGAGCAGAGCCATGATGAGAATTAAGAATTAAGAATTAAGAATTAAGAATTAAAAATTAAAAATTAAGAATTAAGAGTTTGGGATTTGGGGATTTAGATTTTTGACCAAATTTCATCTCTCATTCGGATGGCTTCGTTTCGTGCATGTTCGCTGAAGCGCTCTTCGCCGTTTTCTACCTTTTTGTATGCCAGAAGGATAGATCGGGAGGCATTGACCACACCGCCGTTTCCGTTTTTGAGATAGAGCGCAATATCTTCGGCTTTTCCGCCCTGTGCGCCGTAGCCCGGAATAAGGAAGAATGTAGTATCCAATTGTTGGCGCACTTCCCGTGCTTCATCGGCAAGGGTACATCCCATTACACCGCCGATAGAGGAGAAATTGCACCTGCCGAGATAATCTTTTCCCATAGCATTTAGTTTCTCTCCTACCACATTATACACCCGTTGGTTGTTTTCAGTGGGCAAATATTCAATATCTTTTGCGCCTTCGTTTGAAGTTCGTATGAGCACAAAAAGGCCTTTTTCGTTGTTCTTAACGAAAGGGAGGAAAGGAGCAATGGTGTCCATCCCCATATAAGGATTAATGGTCATAAAATCGGCTTCAAAATCTCCTGAGAAATGTGCTTTGGCATACATTTCGGCGGTTTTGGCGATGTCGCCACGTTTTACATCGGCAATAATAATTGCTTTGCGTTCACGCAAATAGGCTAATGTTTTCCGGTATGCTTCCAAGCCTTGCATTCCGAACGCCTCATAATAGGCGATCTGCACTTTGAAGCACGCCGCAACATCTATAGTAGCATCAATAATCTGTTTATTGAAAGAAAAAAGCGCATCGCTGATATGTGAAAACGCTTTAGCAAAGTGCGCCGGAAGATATTCGTAATCTGTATCTAAGCCTACGCACACGTGTCCTTTGGCGGCTACGTGGAGAAAAAGTTTGTCTATGATCATAGTATTAATTATTGGTGCGCGAAATTACATCTTTACACGTAATAACAATTTTAATAAGTTTAGCACGTTAATCTTAATATTTATTTTTTTAATCCATATCAATATGAAAAAACATTTTAACTTTATAATGATAGCCGTAGTGGCTGTATCATTATTAGCCGCAAAATGCGGAACTGATCCCGATGATCCACCCTCCGATGGTGGAACTACTACTTTTGATGATCCTTCAGTGATTATTGCAAAGGATGTTATAAACAGCAACCCTGATATTGTTTCGGTGAAAGCCGTAATGTATAACGAAGAAACCGATGAAGAAAAGGTAATTGCCACAGGTAAATATGAAAATAACGGCTTTAAAATTACGCTCCCGAAAACCATTTCTAATGAATATCTATTTGATGCGGACGAGGCATTTGGAGATGAACAGGGTATAGTTATTAGCGACCCTAATGCCAAAATAGGTGTAGCCTGGGTATATGCATTTAACGATAAAGGAAAAGAGATTGGCGACTTTTACTGTTTAGGGATCACTACGAAATATTACGTGGATGCCATGTATGTATATGCAGACAGAAATTTTACAATAAAAGGAAAAATTGAGGAAGGTAAATATGTAGATGAATATGATTGCTCGTTTAAAAAAGGCTGGAATATACTCTATGCTATTGATGGCAATTTCGAATATTTCTTCCTCCTTTCAACGCAAAAACCTGCCGATATAAATATGGAATGGATTTTTGAAGAATCTTATTCATGGGAGTCTGCTTATGTGCGCTTTGTGAAAGAGATCGATTCTCCTGATTGTAAAGCAATGGGCGTTATGCATGAAGATTTTGGAATACAGGCAATGTGCTATTTTTGGGATGAATCCGGCGCATCTTCATACTATTGGATTCCTGTTGGCAATTACGCTATCATACATTTAGATGAAGACTATAATCAAGTTGTTGATATTTCCGGCTACTATTTTGAAGACGAAGGTATATATAGTGTAGTTTGTAGCGAAAAAGACGGTGAGCTTTATTTCTATGTTACTCAAGATGGAAAATCGAATAAATCTATTAAACAGAAGAGTTTACTTAAAAAACATACCACGATAGCAAAGAGAAGGGCGTTGCAGGATTAAATTTTTCAAACTGAATCTGCACTTAGATTATATGTATTGCTAATTCTTTGCAAAAGGCAGCAGTTTCGCTTTTGTCGCTCCAATTACCTCCGCAATCTCCTCATTACTTGCTGCTTTTATTTTAGCAACGCTTTTAAAATGCTTTAACAGTTTCTCTTTAGTAGCAGGTCCGATGCCTTTAATGTCATCCAATTCAGAATGGATACTCTTTTTAGAGCGGCGTTTTCGGTGGTGCGTAATGCCAAAACGATGCACCTCATCGCGAATGCGTTGTAACAGTTTTTGCGTTTCCGATTTTTTGTCTATAAATATCGGAAGCGATTCTCCAACTTTGTAAACATCCTCCAAACGCTTGGCGATGCCAATCAGCATCACTTTATCTTGAATACCTAATGCTGTTAACGCCTGACAGGCAACATTGAGCTGCCCTTTGCCGCCATCAATAATGATCAAATCAGGCAGTGACTTTTCCTCTTCCAACAGGCGGCTGTAGCGTCGCTGAATCACTTCATACATAGATGCAAAGTCGTCGGGGCCGGTAACCGTTTTGATGTTAAAATGGCGGTACTCTTTTTTATTGGGTTTTCCGTTTTTAAAATGCACCATAGCAGCTACGGGTTCATCGCCTTGTGTGTTTGAATTATCAAAGCACTCAATCGTTTTGGGCAAATTTTGCATTTCCAAATCTTTTTGCAAGGCAGTAAGTATTCGGTTTTGATGACGCTCAGGATCTGATAGTTCTTGTTGCTTTTTCTTCTCTAACATACAGATTTTGGCATTCTTTTGCGAAAGTTCCATCAGCTTTTTCTTATCGCCGCGAGTGGGTACTGTAAAGACTGTTTTTTCTTTGGAGATATTAATGCTAAATGGGATGAGCACTTCCGGTGAGAGTGCGCCGAAACGTTTTTCAATTTCAGCCATTGCCATGGCAATCAGTTCCTCTTTACTTTTGTCTAAATTTTTCTTAATTTCTAAGGTAAAAGTCTGTACGATAGCTCCTTCCATTATCCGCATAAAGTTTACAAAGGCATTGTTGTTTCCTTCTTCCATGGAAAATACGTCGCAGTATGATATTTCCGGATTCACTACAACAGACTTGCCGCGATACGACTCCAGAATTTCAATTTTTTCTTTGATAGCCTGCGCTTTTTCAAACTCCCACGCATCGGCATACTGCATCATTTCTGCTTTCAGTTGGTGTAGCGCCTCACTATTATTTCCTTTGATAATTTTGATAACTTTTTGTATGTTTTCCCTGTATTCTTCAGTAGAGATATATCCCGCGCACGGAGCTGCACACTTCTTGATATGGTATTGCAAACAGGGGCGTCGCTTTTTTTGCATAATCTTACATATTCTAATCGGGAATAACGAGAAGAGCGTTTCTAACAACGTGTGCATGAAGCGCAACGAAGAATAGGGACCAAACAACTCCTCATTTTTTGAGTTTGGATTTCTGGTATAGTATAAACGCGGAAACTCATCTTTAGTGATCGCCAGCCATGGATAGCTTTTATCGTCTTTCAGCATCGCATTATAGCGCGGCTGAAATTGTTTTATCATGCTGTTTTCCAATAATAATGCTTCCCATTCAGTGTCCACAACCGTAAACTGAATATCACGAATTTTGGAAACCAGCACACGCAATTTCGGATCATCGTGCGTTTTATTAAAATAGGAGGAAACCCTTTTTTTCAACACTTTAGCTTTCCCAACATAGATGACCACACCATGCTCATCAAAAAAACGATAAACCCCCGGCTTCTCAGGAAGAGATTTTAAAATTAACGAATTAGAATTTATCATTGATGGCTAATTTACCTCATTAGATCTTTAAATCTTTAAATCTTTAAATCTTTAAATCAATACTGCACCTGATACCTCACCGCTTTCCTCTCCATAATCGCTTTATTTACTAATGAATCCTGATGATTTGTAATGAAGGCTGCTCGTTTTTGTTGTTGTATCAATGATTTTGCAACTTTTTTGTCTTCAATAACATTTTGGGGTTGCTGCTGCTGCTTTTTGTCCAAAATAAAAATGAGATAGCGAGAACCATTCTGTACAATATCCAATTTATCCTGCTCTCCTTTTTTGGTTAAATCGGCAAAGGAAAATGGGAGTTCTTTTTCCATAAAGTCGGCATAAAACCAGTGTTCGCAATCCAAAAAATACTCAATCGTGTCTGCACAAAGCAGTTCTATTTCAGCTAATGATTTTGCACGATCTGTATCATCAAAAAGCAATGTTTTAATTTTTCTGTAAAGCTTGGAGGAATATGATAGTTTTACATAGTTCAGCCTCACCATATCTCTATATTCCGGCGTTTCACCGGTAGTTGTTTCTTTAAGGAAATTATCAAGCTCTTCTTTTGTTACATTAAAAAAATCAGCATTACTGCTTATTTTTTGAAAGTATGCGTTAATGCGCAATTGATCTTGATATTGTGCTATTTGGGAAGAGAAGTCCTGCTCTTTTTGCGACAATTTTTTCTTAGCCTGCGCCATCAATGTTTGTTGCAAGATCCACTCATCTACATATTGTTCAATAAAAAGCAGAGAATCTTCTTTTGATGCTGAAAATGGGATTTTATTCATGACTTCCGACAGATACAATTTCTTATGAAATGCTTCTGCAACAACAGAATCAATGTGTTGGTTGCACCCTGTAGCAAGTGCTAAAACAAGAACTAAGAATGAGAGGTATTTTCTCACTTATTTTTTCAATATAGATTTTAACAATTCTTCATTAATCCATACGGGGTATTTTTCCATCAGCTGGTCTAACCATTGCTTCTCCAACTCATTTTGATAATCAGTAAGCACAAGGGATCTGATTTCAGAGAGTGGTTTTGAATAGTTAGACTTTGTCTTTTCATAAAATGCTTCAAGATTAGCGCTGTCTTTTAAAGATTCGCTCCATACTTTTTCATTATTCATTTCAAACAAAATCATCCCGTGATGATATTCTGCAAGTAGCTCTTTGTATTCAGGATACTTATTTTCTAAATTATCAAATTCATACTTCAACATCTTATCTTTAAGAAATTGGCTGAATTGAGCTTCTAAGAAGGCATCAACCTTTGCCGGCTTTTCTGTTCCGTTGAGACGATCTAAAAATTGAATAAAATCTTGTATTGTAATGGCTTGGTTAGCGAAAGTAGCCAAGGGTTTAAGTTTGTCAACCCCCTGAATGGCTAACAGTTCTGTTGCAGAGGGCATCGTGAGTTTTTCTTCCATTCCTTTTGATAAAAGATCAAAAGCAGCTTTTTTATTTTTATCGGAATAATGGTATTCTTTTTTCAATTTTTCGACCCATGATTCCACACTCTTCGTTGATCGGGAGTCTCTTTGAATTCTTGAAACAATATTATATCGTTTTTCATCATCATTAGTTTCCGGTATGGTTAGTTCATGGAGTTGAACGATATGCCAACCTATTACAGATGAGAATGGTTCTGATATTTGGTCTTTTTTTAGTGTGATACATTTTTTCACAAAGTCTCCCGGTCGAAGATTATAGGGAAACGGATTAAGCATTCCACCTTTTGTTTTAGAACCAGGGTCATCGGTATATTGTTCGGCAATGGCTGCAAAATCCTCTCCGGCTTTAAACGCTTTATCAATAAGCGTTAGCTTTTCTTTCACCGCAGGGCTTGTGATACCTGCATGAGCAAGACTATCTACCAATAAAATTTGAGAGATGCTGATTTTTGAAACAAAAGGTTGTTTGTCCTGTACCCAAATAAGATGGTATCCAAATTGTGTACGAACGGGCATGGAATAACCACCCACAGGTGTGTTGTAAGCTACTGATTCAAACGGGTAAATCAAATCGAAAACAGAGAAATATCCTAAATCTCCTTTATTTCCGTATTGCATTCTTCCATTTGATGCGATTTCATCTTTAGCAGAGGGATCGTCAGAAAATTGCACGGCTGCCTCAGAAAAAGTGGTACTTCCCGAAGTAATTTTTTTTCTAATGTCAAGAACTTTGTTGTAGGCAGCCAAACTGTCTTTTGGGGAAGCATCCGGTGTGCACTGTATTAAAATATGTGATGCACGAACGATATGGGCGCTGCGCTCAATAGCTTCTGCAATAAGCCGTTCAGTTACTTCTTTATCCACTAAGTAAGATTTTGCGGATTGCGACCGGTAAGATGCCAACTCTCTTTGAAAAGTCGGCGTCGTATCTATTTGTAGATCCAATCCATCTCTCACTTTGAGTTTGAAATGAATATAGAGTTCCAGATAGTCTCTTACTTCGCGTTCCGTTGCTTTGTCTAAAGAATTATTTCTGTTAAAAGTGTTAATAAATTCGGCTGCTGTAACCGAATCATCACCTACACTAAACAGCGTTTCATTCAAATTTTGTGCATAAGCTACCAACAAAAATGTTGTTAAACAGATAGATAAAAATGTTTTTTTCATATTTGGTTTTTATTTAATGATATTCAATTATTGGGTTGCAAATGTATAAAAAAATTATTTTTTTTTGTTCTGATAAAAGAGTGTCGTCTCGTTTTTAGAAATAATGGTATTCTTAAAAAGAATATCTAATTGATTTTCAGAAACATCAAAATAGTGATCCCTGTCATTCTGAAATTTCTCAACACTGTGAAAAGTTTCCGAAAGTGCTAATATGGAGGCGCGGTCTTCAATTTTAATCTCATTTTTTAACAAGATGGATTCCACACTATTTTTCACTTTCTGCAAGGAGTGTTCCATTTTAGCATGTTTTGTAAACGAGTAGAGATAGTTATCCAAAGCGTCGTTAGCTTTTTGCAGGGAGATGCCTTCTGCGGGGCGACCGGAAATCATAAAAATTCCCGGATCGTAAGTAGCTGTAATAGACGATGAAATATCGGTGAAAAGATGTTTTTTTTCCACAAACTCTTGATGCAGGAAAGATGATTTCCCGCTTCCCAGCATATCGGAAAGCAAGTCGAAGGCATAGAAGTCGGGGGATAAACGCCCACCCATTTTCCATCCTTTCAACAACATATCGTAAGGCACTTGCCGAACTACTTCCACTTTTTTCTGCGCAGTTTGAAGAGGCTCTTGGAGAATATTCCTTTCTATATGACCGCGTTTTGGAATAGCCCCAAACCATTTGTCCACCAACTGCACCATATCTTCAAAACGTACATTGCCGGCGATGGCAATAACGGCGTTTTGGGGCGCGTAATAATTGCAGTAAAACGCTTTGATAATCTCCATGTTAACTGCTTCAATATGCGAAACCTCTTTGCCTATCGGCAGCCATTGATAGGGATGCTTTTCAAAAACAGCTTCATTAAAAAGCATCCACATATCGCCGTAAGGTTTATTCAAAAAATGTTCCTTAAACTCTTCAATGACTACATTTTTTTGCACTTCCAGCTTTTTTTTCTTAAAGGCAAGTTCCAGCATTCTATCGGATTCTAACCAGAAAACAGTCTCTATATTATTGGCTGGCAGCGTAATATAATAACAAGTAACATCATCGGAAGTACAGGCGTTATTCTGCGCACCAACCTTGTCTAAAGGAACATCATATTCCGGAATATTTTTAGATCCGCAAAACATGTAATGCTCAAGCAAGTGCGCCAAGCCTGTTTGATTAGGGTTTTCATCTCTCGACCCCACAAAATAGCAGATATAACAAGAAGCCAAAGGAGTTGAAGCATCTTCATGAACCACCAAACGCAATCCGTTGGGGAATTGATGGCGGTGGAATGGGAGGGGCATAAAATTAGATGATTAGATGATTAGATGATTAGATGATTAGGTGATTAGATGATTAGGTGATTAGATGATTAGATGATTAGATGATGTAATTTATTAATCACTAATCATTATTACTACATTTTGAAAATTCTTACATCAATTCCTTCTTCTTTTAGCACAGAAAGCCCTTCTAAATTCGTATCCCCATAATGAATGGGGTATAAGATTTTGGGGTTAATAGTTCTTGTTGCGTTGATGGCTTGCTCAACCGTCATGGTATAAGGCTGATTGATGGGGAGAAAAGCCACACCAATATCTTTTAAGTTACTCATTTCGGGCATATCTTCGCAGTCGCCCGGAATATAGATACGTGTTCCGCCCAAAGTAACTATATAACCGTTGTCACGGTCTTTAGGATGATACATTTCCCTGCCTTCTGTGGTATTATATGCAGGAACTGCTTCAATTTTAATTCCATAAGTCACTTGATCGCCGTTCCGCAACATAATGCCTGTTCCAAGCGCTTCAAGTACGGTTTTGTTGCAGAAAATAACGGTATTTGGTGTTGAGATTTCTGCAACCACATCTTTGTCGAGGTGGTCGTAATGATCGTGTGTAATGAGAATAACATCTGCTTTAGGCAATTTTTTATAGTCCACACCTTCGTATTTTACAGGGTCGGCATAAATAGTTGCTCCTTCAAAAGTAAAATAGAGACTGGCATGCTGAATAAAGTGCACGGTTACCATTTCGCCATCCTTTGTTTTAAAGGAATCGGTTTCAATAGGTTTTGTAAAAGATTGATTCATAATCAATAAACTTAATAAAAATAAAAAAATAATACGTGGTTTCATAATGATAAATTTTAGGATGCGAAAATAGAAATTAATTTCAGACTGCATAAAAAAAAGAATTATTATTTTGGTTTCAAAAAAAGTATATTTTTGCCGCCGCTTAAAGATGCTGGTGCTGTAGCTCAGTAGGTAGAGCAACGGACTGAAAATCCGTGTGTCGGCAGTTCAATTCTGTCCAGCACTACAAAGATAAGTCGCTAATAATCAATAAAATAGATTGTTGGCGATTTTTGTTTTGTGGGTGTTTTGTGAGGGGGAATTTTAACAGTGTCCAGAGGATGCACTACTTCTAAAATTGGGATTATTGTTTAGGTTTTTCCTGTATTTGTAAATTGTCCATTTCTCGTCTTT
>Ga0123356_10008207_pt1 | contig 10391 bp, 11 predicted proteins | sample TergutEmb28metaG_2_FD_92546 | JGI IMG/M metagenome (GOLD analysis project Ga0123356, IMG submission 92546) | Embiratermes neotenicus P3 segment gut microbial communities from Petit-Saut dam, French Guiana - Emb289 P3 | ecosystem: Host-associated > Arthropoda: Insects > Digestive system > Gut ... | reverse complement strand
TCAGGGGAGTTCTTCTTCGACGGACACGGTGAGACGCCGCTGAAGGGCATGGCGCGGCCCCAGCCCTCCGCCCGCCTGAACTGGGCGAACTGACCTCGTGGCCGCAGGTCCCGACACGGGTGCCTGGGAACGCGCTGGCCTCTACGATCCCGACGCCGCCAATGCGGATGAGCGGCGGGCACTGCTTGTGTACCTCACCGAACGTGGGGCAACGATCGAACAGATGGTCGATGCGCAGAAACATGGCAGCCTGCCGGGGGTCGCCAGCGATCTGGTCATACAAGGAAAGAGCACGCTGATTCCCGTCACCGAGGCTGCGACACGAAGCGGCATGGCGTTCGAGCGCGTGTTGCGTGTGCTCGTAGCCTCTGGACTTCCCGTGGAGCCTGACTCGATGGTGCCGGAAAATTCCATCGATCTGCTTTCGGTCTTCGAAGTGGCTTCCAAACTGATGGGTGACGAGGCCGTCCTCGCCTTCACCCGTGTCCTTGGTGCTGCAGCGATCCAGATCGCGGAGGCGGCGATCGCCCTCTTCTATTCCGAGCTGGGTCCCGGAACCGGGCGCGAGGGCGAGGACGAGCTCACCCGGGCCAAGATCGGGGAGGTCGCCACGTTGACGTTCACCGCCGTGCCTGAGCTTCTCACACAGATGGTGATGGACCAGTTCGAACGGGCCTCGCGCCGCGCCGTCAACGTTCGAGGCTGGTCGCATGTGAGCGAAGCTGACACCGAGGTTGTCGTTTTGGGTTTCGTGGATCTCGTCGGATCGACCGCCTGGGCCGAAGGCCTCGATCTGCGCGACCAGTCTCTCGCTCTCGCACGGTTCGAGTCGGCCGCGTGGTCATCGGCGATCCTGTGCGGTGGACGCATCGTCAAGATGATTGGCGACGAGGTCTTCTTCGCTGCCCCGAGCGCCGACGCCGCCTGCCGCATCGGGACGGACGCGATCCGCGCCGCCGCCGACGACGACGTGCTGCCGCTGGCCCGTGGTGCCGTGGGTCTCGGCTCGGCGACGCCCCGCGAGGGCGACTACTTCGGACCGCTCGTGAACCTCCTTTCCCGGCTGGTGAAGGTCGGCGCGCCGGGCCAGCTCGTCGCGACCGAGCCCACCGTGGATGCGCTCTCGCGCGACGAGTGGATCGTCGATCCCCTGGAACTCGACGATCTGCGGGGCATCGACCACCCAGTCGGGGCCGCTGTCGTCAGTCCCATACCCGTCTGAACGGTCGCCGTGACCACGAGGAACCACACCCCGGATCGGGTAATCTGACGGGTCGTCAGATTTCCGGCGCCCGTCGTGGAGGTCACCCAGTCATGGACTTCGAGTTCTCAGAAGAGCAGCTCGCGTTCGTCAAAGAGGTCGAGGCCTTCCTCGACGCCAACGACGATCCCGAGGTGTTCGACGTGACCAGGGAGAACATGGCCCAGATCGTCGACACCCCCAAGCGCCGCCGCTTCATGGCCTCGTTGGGCCAGAAGGGTTGGCTGGGTATGACCTGGCCCAAGGACTACGGGGGCTCGGAGGGCGAGGGCGTCTACGAGTACCTGCTCAACGAGCAGCTGGCCGGCCGCGGCGGGCCCCAGATCGGCAAGGGCGTGGGCATCGTCGGCAAGACGATCATCCGCCACGGTAACGAGACCCTCAAGGAGGAGTTCCTCCCGAAGATCCTCCGCAACGAGGTCGAGTTCGCTGTCGGCTACTCCGAACCGAACGCCGGCTCCGACGCCGCGTCCATGCAACTCAAAGCAACCAAGGTCGACCACGGCTGGGTCCTCAACGGCCAGAAGACCTGGACGACGTCAGCTCACTTCGCCGAGTGGTACTGGGTGGGCGCACGCACCGACCCTGACGCTCCCAAACACGCGGGCATCACCCTCTTCCTGGTCCCGCTCGACCAGCCCGGTATCACCATCAACGCGATCTGGATGATGGGCGACGAGCGCACGAACGAGGTGTTTCTCAACGACGTCTTCGTGCCCGACGAGTACGTCGTCGGCGAGGTGAACCATGGGTTCCAGTACATCTCCGAGGCGCTCGACCTCGAGCGCTTTACCATGTTCACGATTTCGCCGATCCAGCAGCGCTTCGAGCTCCTCGTCGAGTACGTCAAGACCACGACCCGGGACGGCAAACCGCTCAAGGACGACCCAGTGATCCGTCAACGCCTCGCCCAGCTCGCAACGCAGCTCGAGGTGGCGCGCGTCATCGGCCTGCGCTTCGTCTTCGAATCCGCCAAGGGCGGCGCTGCTCCCACCGCCTGGGCCTCGGAATACAAGCTCTGCGCCACCGAGTTGTCGAAGCGCCTTGCCAACGCGTCGATGGACATCGCCGGCCCTGGCAGTCAGCTCCGCGTCAAGACGCCGGAGGCCCCCATGGCTGGCCGCGCCGAGTCCACCTACCGCTATACGGTGATTGACACCATCGGCGGGGGCGCCTCCGAAATCCAGAAGAACATCATCGCCCGCCGCAAGCTCGGCCTCCCCAAGAACTTCTGACCTTGACGGCGGTTGACCAGTCCTCGCGTGGACCCCTCGGAGGGGTCATCGTCCTCGACCACTCGACGGTCGGGCCGGCGGCGCGGTGCACGCGGCTGCTGGCCGACTACGGAGCCAGCGTGGTCAAGGTGGGGCCGGTCCCGACCGCGGACGCGGCGCCGATAGAGCCCCCGTTCTTCTCCTACAGCGGGCACCGGGGCATGCGAAGGGCCCTTTTCGACTTGAAGGATGCGCAGGGCAAAGAGGCTTTCCTCGCCCTGGCCCGAGCGGCCGACGTCGTCGTGGAGAGCTTTCGTCCCGGCGTCGTGGACCGCCTCGGCATCGGGTATGAAGCGGTCGCCGCCCGCAACCCGCGCATCGTGTACTGCTCCACGAGCGGCTACGGCCAGCACGGCCCGCACGCCCAGTGGGCCGGGCACGACGTCGACTATCTCGCGGTCGGCGGTTTCCTCGGCATGTCGACCGCGGGCGTCGACGGCGCGCCGCCCCTGCCTGGCGCCACGATCGCCGATGCGGCCGCCGGCGGAATGCATGCAGCCCTCGCCATCACGGCCGCGTTGGCGGGGAGGGCGTCGACGGGGCGAGGATCGTATCTCGACGTGTCGGTTGCCGATGGGGTGCTCTGGCTCATGTCACTCGCGATCGACGAGCAGTTGGCACTCGGTGGCGACGTCAGGCCAGGACACGACGTGTTGTCCGGCCGATACGCGTGCTACGCGACGTACCGCACGAAGGACGACCGGTGGGTGGCCGTGGGGGCCATAGAGGCGAAGTTCTTCGCCAACCTGTGCGCGGCGCTCGATTGCCCCGAGTTGGCGGCCCTCCAGTACGACGACGATGCTCAGGCGCGACTGCGGGACGCGCTGGCCGAGGCGTTCTCCGCCCGGACCCGTGACGAGTGGGTCGAGGCGCTGGCCGGAGCCGATACGTGTGTCGCACCGGTGCTCGCGGTATCCGAGGTGGTGGAAGACCCCCAGTTCTCGGCCCGGCAGGTCATCGGGGCGGCCACGCATCCAAAGGAAGGCGAGCTGCGACAGCTGGCGCCCCTCCTGGCCGGAATGCCGCGGGACGAGGGGGTGGTGGCGTTGCCAGACATGGCACTGAGCGACACGGCGCACCTCCTGAAGGAGGCCGGCGTCGACGGCGAGACGGTGGCACGGTGGGTCGCAGCGGGGGTGGTGGGATGACGGCCGACCCGATGGCCGTGGCCCTCGACCTCGTCGGCAAGGAGCAGTACCACGAGGTGGGGGAGTTCCCGGTCGAGCAGGGCTACGTGTGGACGTCGTGTGCGTCGGTGGAGAACGGGAACCCCCTGTTCTGGGACACCGAGGTGGCCGAGGCGCTGACCGGGGGGTCGATCGCACCGCCCACGATGGTGTCGGTGTGGTTCCGTCCACATCATTGGGCGCCTGGGCGGATCGAGCAGGCGCTGCCGCTGCAGGTGCACTTCGACCTGAAAGAGCTGTTCGGACTGCCCGAGGCGGTGATGACCGACAACACGATCGAGTTTCACGAGCCGGTTCGCATGGGCGACGTCCTGCGCACGCATCAGGTGCTGCGCTCGGTGAGCGAGGAGAAGACGACGAAGCTCGGGACGGGGCGGTTCTGGGTGATCGACGTCGTCTATACCAACTCCGGCGGCGACCTGGTGGCCGTGGAGTCGTATACGGGGTTCGGATACCGGCGGGAGGCGTCGTGACAGTGTCCGTTGAGTCGCCACGGTTGCTCTTCGACGACGTGGCGGTGGGGGAGGAGCTGCCGGTCCTCGTCTACGAGGTCAGCGCGACCACGGTCGTCCTCGGCGCGCTGGCGACCCGGGACTGGCGGCCCATGCATCACGACAAGGACTTCGCCGTCTATCGGAACGGCACCCAGGACATCTTCTTGAACACGCCTAACCAGGCCGCCTGGTTCGAGCGGTACCTGACCGACTGGACGGGCCCGCACGGGCGGTTGGGTTGGGTCCGGTTCCGCATGAAGGGATCGGTGTTCCCCGGGGACACCATGACATTTTCGGGCGTTGTGGAGTCGGCCGACGTCGACTCGACTGGGTGCGGGTTCGTCACGGTGGGGGTGACGTTGTCGGTCGACGGCGACGCAAAGACGACCTGCACCGCCAGGATCGCGTTGCCCCGGTCGTCGTCCGACAACCCCTGGGAGCGCCGCGCCGACTCCTGGCGGCCATCGCCTGCGGCGTCGCCCCGATGACCGCTCGCCGTTCTTTCTTCACGACCATGGAGGCTTTGCGCTGTGCTGGACCTTGAATTCGACCAGGAGCAGGAGCTCCTCCGCCAGACGGTGCGCGACGTGCTGGAGCGCCACTGTCCGCTCGACGTCGTCCGCGCGATGGAGGACGACCAGCTCGGCTACGTGCCCGAGCTGTGGTCGCAGCTGGGGCAGCTTGACCTGATCGGGTTGCTCCTCCCGGAGGAGTGGGGCGGCTCGGGGATGTCGCTGATCGAAGGCGCCGCGCTCTACGAGGAGTTGGGACGGGCGTTGGCGCCGACCCCGCATTTCGTGAGCGCCGTGATGAGCGGGGGCGTGCTCGCGGCGGCCGGCTCCAACGAGCAGAAGGACCGTTGGCTGCGCGCCGTAGCGACCGGTGAGGCCATCCTCACGCCGGCCTGGCTGGAGCCGGAGAACGGGTTCTCTTCTCGGGGCGTCGAGGTGCGCGCGACCGCTACAGGGAGCGGGTTCTCGCTCTCCGGGCTCAAGCGCCACGTTGCGTTCGCGTCGGCGGCCGACCGGCTCGTCGTGGTCGCCCGAACCGGTGACGGGGACGAGGACGTCGACCTCTTCCTCGTCGATCCCGCCTCTTCCGGGGTGACGCTGCGCCAGCAATTCAGCATCGCCTCTGACACGCAATACGAAGTCGCGTTCTCCGGGGTCGCTCTGGCGGAGGAGGACCGAATCGGGGCGGCCGGGACCGGATGGAGCACCTGGCAGAGCGTGTTGGAGCCGGCGCTCGTCCTGTTGGCGGCGCAGGCCGTCGGAGGCGCCCGCTATGCGTTGGAGATCACGACGCAGTATGCCAAGGACCGCCAGCAGTTCAACAAGCCGTTGGGGGCGTTCCAGGCGCTCGCGCACTACCTGGCGGACGCCGTCACGAATTTGGACGGCGCCGAACAGCTGGTCCACGAGGCGGCCTGGGCGGGGGCGACGGGCCGGCCTTTGTCCTCGTTGGCGCCGATGGCCAAGCTGTACGCGTGCTCGACGTTCCGCGACATCACGGCGGTGGCGCAACAGCTTTTCGGAGGCATTGGCTTCACCCTCGACTTCGACATCCAGCTCTACTTCCGGCGGGCCAAGCAGCAACAGCTCATGTGGGCCAACGACCGGACGCTGGAGGACGCGGTCGCCGCCGCGCTCTTGGATTGAGTCGCGCGCTCAGTCCGCCGCGTACCTGACGGCGATCTCCTCGAACGCGGAGACATCGCCGCCGAACGGACCCGTCTGTGCCGGGTGGTGCAGGACGAACTGGTCGAACCCCAATGCCTCGTACGGTCCGGCGATGTCCTCGAACTGGCCCACGGACTCGATCGGCGGCTCCGTCGGCATCCACAACAGGATCTTGCCGAGGCTCTGGGGCACGCGTTCCGCAGCGCCGCAGGCCTCGTCGAGGAGGACGAGCTGCCGTTGCACCGCGTCGAGCACGGATTCCGGCGTCCGGGGACCGGCCCCCGTCGGGCCGATGGTGACCCAGTTCTGGCCGTGGGCGACGGCGAGTTGCAGTCCCTTCCGGCCGCCGGCGGCAATGGTGAGCGGCAGGGGCTGCTGGAGTGCGCCAGGGGTACTGGGCGCCTCGTTCGCCGTGTAGTGCGCCGTCCGGAGCGTGGTCCGTTCCTGTGCGGCGCCGTGGACGACGGGTTCGAGGACTTGCAGGAACTCGGCGAAACGAGCGAGCCGTTCTGCCGGGGTCCACGGCTCTTGCCCCAGGGCCGAAGCGTCGAACCCCTCGCTGCCCGGGCCCAGGCCGAGGTCCAGCCGGCCGTCGCTGACATCGTCGAGCGCGAGTGCGTCGCGGGCAAGGGTGACCGGGTGGCGGAAATTGGGTGTCGCGACCAGTGTGCCGAGCCTGATCCGCTTCGTGACGGCGGCAGCCGCGGCGAGCACGGGAATGGCCGCGTGCCATGGCCCGTCCGGCATGCCTCCCCAGCGGACGTGGTCGTAGGTCCACGCCGAGCAAAATCCGCTGGCGTCGGCCCATTCCCACTGACGGCGCGCCGTCTCCCACCGGTCGCTGGGGAGGATCACGAGGCCGACGCGCACGGCGCGGAACCCTAATCGGGACGTAGAGCGCGACCCATGTACCTTGTCGTCGTGGCCAACGAGGCGGAGCGTACGAGGTGGAATAACGAGACGTGGGCGACCGCCTGGCCGCAGCGTGAGCGGCTTACCGAGGCGGTGACTCCCTACGTGGTCGCAGCGGTTGGAGGGCGATCGGGCCAGCGAATCTGCGACATCGGTTGTGGAGGTGCCGGGCTGACGATCGAGCTCGCCAAGGCCGTCGGACCCACCGGCACGGTCGTCGGCTACGACATCTCTGCGCTGCTTCTCCAACTCGCCCGCAGACGGGCTGACGCCGCTGGCGTGACGAACGTCGGGTTTGTGGAGATGGACGTGCAGACCGGCGGCTGGGACGGGCCACCCTTCGACGCGGCGGCCAGCCAGTTCGGCGTCATGTTCTTCGATGAGCCGACGGCCGCCTTCGCCTCGATCCGCGGGCATCTCGTTCCTGGCGGCAGGTTCGTGTTCGCGTGCTGGCAGGGCGTCGAACGCAATTCCTGGCACCTCTCGACGTCCCTGCGGAAGCTGCTGCCACCGCCCAGGGTCCCGGCCCCCGGCAAGAGCCCGATCGGGGCGTTCGCACTCGGCGACGACGAGTACGTCCGGGAGCTCCTCGATGCCGCCGGCTACGCCACCGTGGTGGGCACGCCGCACGAGATGACCGTGCGGGCGCCGGCCAGCGCCGTCTTCGACCGCACACTGTTCGCGGTCATGGGTATCGCACCCGAGCGAGAGGACGAGGCGGCATCGATCGCCGCAGAGCACCTTGGCCGCTTCGCCGTCGCCGATGACGAGGACGTCTACGAGTTCCCGCTGGCGTTCACCGTGTACGGCGCGACCACGGCATAGGCCCAGCGTGGTTGGTTACAGCGGCACCCCTCTCCCTAAGAAACTCGGCATCGTCGAGGGCTCGACGCTGGCGCTGATCGACGCACCGCACGGTGTCATCGATGGCTTACCCCAGGGAGTGACCGTCAAGCGCCGGGCGCGGGGATCGGCCGACGTCGTGGTGTCCTTCTTCGTCCGGCGGCGTGACCTCGAACGACGGATCGCGGCACTGGCGAAGATGATCCATCCGTCAGGTGGGCTCTGGGTGGCCTGGCCCAAACGAGCCGCGGGCCGGGCGACCGACATGCACGATGATGTCGTGCGCGAGGTCGCGCTCCCGCTCGGGCTCGTGGACAACAAGGTCTGCGCCATCGACGAGACCTGGACGTGTCTGCGCTTCGTCTGGCGACGTGAACGACGGGTCTGACCGGGACTCGTCAAGCGGTCACGGACTCGGCGTGGTCAGAACAGGCCGAGACGGGAGAGCGGCCAGATCCGCAGGTCCACTTTGCCCACGATGGTCGATTCCGGGATCGGGCCCCAATAGCGACTGTCGCACGACAGGGTCCGGTTGTCGCCCATGACGTAGACGTCTCCGCTGGGGATCACGTACGGGTGGTGGAGCGCGTAGCCGGCGGTGGAGGGACCGGGATACGTCCTGCCCTGTACCGACGCGGGCAGCCAGGGCTCCGCGAGCAGGTGTCCGTTGATGTACACGTTGCCACCGGACAGTGAGATGGATTCACCCGGGAGGCCGATCACCCGCTTGACCAGATCGGCCACGGGAGGCCCGGCGCAATCCTCGTTCGCTGGCGTCGAGAAGACGATGATGTTGCCGCGATCGACGCCGTGCAGGTCGTAGCTCAACTTGTTCACGACGATGCGGTCGCCCACCTGGAGGGTCGGCTCCATCGAACCCGACGGGATGGAGTAGGTGGCGATGACGAAGGTGCGAAGGAGGAAGGCGACCACCACGGCCACCACGACGACAGCCACCAGCTCGATGATCCACCGGTTCGACTTTCCTCGGGCCGCCTCCTCGGCCGCCGGACTCTCCGGTGGGAGCACGGCGTCGCTTTCGTGTTCGTCGCCGTCCATCGCGCTGAGCAGTATTACCCGCCGGCGGGCCGCGGCGGGTCACAGGATCACCCCGAACCGGCATTGTCACGCCGTTGCGCAAGAATCGAGCCGTGCCCGAGGCTGTCATCTTCGATTTCTACGGAACCCTGGCCCACTGGGCCGACGTGACGTCCGCCAGCTTCGCATCCGTCTTCGCGACGTTCGGGTACGAACTGGTTCCGTCGGTCTTCGACGGCTACTTCTCCCGATACGACGGCGTCGAGCACGCCGAGCACTCGGTCAGCGAGGAGGCGTACGAGGCCTGGGTGCGGTGGCGTCTCGGCGAGCTCGCGGCAGCCTGCGGGGTGGGCGAGACGGAGAGGGCGGGCGTCGTCGACGCCCTTCGCGATCTCGACCAGAAACCCATGGTCGCGTACCCGGAGGCGGCTGCGACCCTCCGGTCGCTGCGGGAGTCCGGTGTCGCCATCGGTGTCTGTTCGAATTGGGGCTGGGAGCTCGACGCCTGTCTGGACCAAGTCGGGCTCCTGGGCTTGGTGGATTCGACCGTGACCTCGGCGCGGGCGGGGTCACGGAAGCCGCATCCGGGCATTTACGCACGTTCCGTCGAAGCACTCGGGATCGATCCGGCGCGGGCTGTCTTCGTCGGTGACTCCTGGGAACCGGACGTGCGGGGACCGCGTCGGCTCGGCATGACGGCCGTGCACGTGTGGAGGACGGTCGAACGCAACGGGCAGGAGGCGCCCGTGCTCGAACCCGGCGACCACCGCGTCGCCGAGCTCACCGGCGTCCTGCCGATCGCCGGCGTGGTCGCCGCGGTCAGCTGATCGAGCCCACCGGGGGACGGCCGTTCTCGGCCAATCCCGCGGCGAGCATCTTGCGGTCGGCGTCGGTCAAGGGCTCGAATCGGACCTCGGTGCTGTCGAGCGGGCGCCACCAGACGGGCTCGTCACACACCCAGGCCTCGGACCGCAGCCCGACCTTGGTCACCTTGCCTGTCGCGGTCTGCGGCAGCGAGTCCGACACCCTGACGTAGCGGGGGATCCATTTGGGTCCGAGGTCTGGCTGCGCCAGCAGCCAGACGCCGAATGCGTCCGCATCGAACGGGTGGCCGGGCTGCGTTTCCAGCGCAACCATCACCTGGTCTCCGGCACCTGACGCGGTATCGGGTACGGGATAGACGGCGACGATCGCCAGGTCGGGATTGCGGGAGAGCACCGCCTCGACGGGACCGGCGGCGAAGTTCTCGGAGTCCACGCGCAACCAGTCCCCGCTCCGGCCCGCGAAGTAGAAGAACCCCTCCTTGTCGACGTAACCCAGGTCACCTGTCCAGTACCACCCGCCGCGGAGGCGGTCCTGCTCGGCGTCGTCGCGCCGGTAGTACCCCTCGAACTTGCCGCGGCCGCTCCGGTTGACGATCTCCCCGATGGCCTCGCCGGCGTTCAACAAACGCCCGTCGGCGTCGAAGTTCGCCCGCGGGCACTCCTCCCGGGTCTCCGGATTGAGCACCGCCAGGTCGACTTGGTCGACGGGCTTGCCCAGCGCACCCGCGGGCATGCCCAGCACCGGGTTGATGGCGGCGCCGCCCTCGCTCTGCCCGTACCCCTCGATCAGGTAACAGCCGAACCGTTTCCGGAACCGGCTGCGGTCGCGCACCGAAGCCTCCGTCCCGAAGGCGCTCGTCAGCGTGTTGTCGGCGTCGT
>Ga0123356_10008206_pt1 | contig 10391 bp, 10 predicted proteins | sample TergutEmb28metaG_2_FD_92546 | JGI IMG/M metagenome (GOLD analysis project Ga0123356, IMG submission 92546) | Embiratermes neotenicus P3 segment gut microbial communities from Petit-Saut dam, French Guiana - Emb289 P3 | ecosystem: Host-associated > Arthropoda: Insects > Digestive system > Gut ... | reverse complement strand
ATGTCGGTGCAAAAAGCGATGGGCCACCCGGACTGAAGGTCGTTTGGATCGGCCTGAACAAGCTTTTCCTCCTTATGGCTTACCGCGACTTCCTCTAATCAGTTTTGTGGGTCAAGTTAAGTGCCAAAGGGGGGAGGGCCACCGCAGTGGCGGGGGATTCACAATTTTCTTCTGGCATAACGCGCCAAAATTTGATATGATAAGCGCGCATAGCGGGCTGCCGCTTCTACCAATAGCATAAGGAGGATATGTTGTGAGTATCATCGGGTTGCAACTCTACTCGATCCGCAGCGAAATGGAAAAAGACTTCTTTGGTTCGCTGGAAAAGGTGAAACAGGCGGGATACGACGCCGTGGAGTTCGCCGGTTTTTACGGCCATTCCGCCGAGGAACTCAAATCGGCCCTGGCGAGCATTGGCCTAACGCCCTATTCCGCTCACATCGAGCTACACAAGGGTGATCTGGCGGAGATTGCCAAGTTCACCGGCGAGCTGGGCCTCAAGTATGTGATCGCGCCCTGGGCCCCTTGCGACACGCTGGAAGCCTGCCGCGCCTCCAACGCCGCGTTTAAGGCCGCCGCACCCATCTTTGCCGCTGAAGGCATCACCATCGGGTATCACAACCACTGGACGGAGTTCGTAAAGTACAACGGACGCTACGCCCTGGACATCCTCATGGACGGCGTGGACGGCGTGTACCAAATCGACATCGGCTGGGTGGCAAAGGCCGGGGTGGATGTGCTGGAGTACATCTGCGAGCTGGGCGACAAGGTTGGCCCCATCCACGCCAAGGATCTCAACGCCGATTACGTCACCCGTGATCCGGAAGATGTAAACGTAACCATTGGCGAGGGTGTGCTGGACATCAAGGCCATCGTGGAGCAGCTACGGGCCGCAGGCACCCTGTCCCGTGGATTGATCGTGGAGCAAGAGGCGTTTACCGTGCCTATGTTTGAGGCGCTTGCGCACAACGCCCGGGCTTTAAAAGAGATGGTGGGTTGAATCCCTTACCCCCTTTGTTAAAGGGGGGAGGGCCACCGCAGTGGCGGGGGGATTCCGATCCCGGCGTAACTCTATCCCAAAAAACATATACATATAAGGAGTGCAGGACATTATGGCTGGAAAAATCTATCGTGTAGGTATCATCGGTTGCGGCGGAATCGCTAACGGAAAACACATGCCAGCGCTCAAAAAACTGCCAAACGTACAGATGGTGGCATTTTGCGACATCGTGCCTGATCGCGCGCAAAAGGCTAGCGAAGAATACGGCGCACCGGGCGCCAAGGTGTACAGCAATTACAAAGCGCTGGTTACCGCCGGTGGGCTGGACGCGGTGCATGTGTGCACACCCAACAAATCCCACGCGCCCATCTCCATCGCCTGCCTGGAGGCCGGTATGCACGTGATGTGCGAAAAACCCATGGCCAAAACAACCAAGGAAGCCCAGGCCATGGTGGAAGCAGCCCGCAAATCCGGCAAAAAGCTGTCCATCGGCTATCAAAACCGGTTCCGGCCGGACAGCCTGTACCTAAAAAAAGTTTGCGAAGCCGGTACCCTGGGCGAAATCTACTACGCCAAAGCCCAAGCCATCCGCCGCCGCGCCGTGCCTACCTGGGGCGTGTTCCTGAACGAAGACGAGCAGGGCGGCGGGCCGCTGATCGACATCGGCACCCATGCCCTGGACCTTACCCTTTGGGAGATGGACAATTACGACGTAAAGTACGTGGTGGGCAACGCTTATCGTAAGCTGGCCGACACCAAGGACGCCGCCAATGCCTGGGGTTCCTGGGACCCTGCCGCCTTTACGGTTGAAGACAGCGCCTTTGGTTTTATCACCATGAAAAACGGGGCCACCATCGTGCTGGAATCCTCCTGGGCGCTGAATATACTGGACGCCATCGAAAGCGTCACCACCCTGTGCGGCACCAAAGGTGGCGCCGACATGAAGGATGGCCTGCGGCTCAACGGCGAGGAGTATTCCAAGACCTATGTGAACAAGCCCGACCTGAGCGCAGGCGGCGCGGACTTCTACGTGGGCGAATCAGCCGATCCCTCCGACGTGGAGGCCGCCAGCTTCTATGCGGCCATCGAAAGCGGCGGCGACCCGATGGTGCTGCCCGAGCAGGCCCTGGTGGTCACCCAGATACTGGAAGCGATTTACGAGTCGTCCAAGACCGGCAAGCCGGTGTTCTTTGACTAAATGCCAAACCAAGCCGCTTGCATCATGTGTTGCTTTTGGTGTACAATGTAGCATATAACGAGAGGGAGGCTTGGTAAGTATGGCAAGCACCACACTTTCTTTCCAGACGAACGAGTTTGATCCAATGACTGACCGTCTTGTTCAAGAAAAAGTAGCGCGGGAGCTTGACCGGCGTTTGTTGCTTGACTCTGATCCAAACACCGAATGGATTTCCAACGATCAAATTCGGAAAGAACTAGGGCTTTAGTCTATGGCATGCTATACAGTCGATTGGCAAGGCTCCGCACGAAAAGATATCCATGAAATTCGTTCGTATCTTGAAGCGGAAGCTCCCCCAGAAATCGCTAAAAGAATTCTAGGCGGCATTACCACTCAAACAAACGGCCTGGGCACCTTCCCCTATCGCGGCGCAATATTTGTGTTGCGTCCCCGTTTTCGCCGTTTGGTAGTTGAAGGATACTCTGTTCTTTATCGGGTTGATGAGGTAAAGAAAGCCGTCAAGATTTACTATGTCTACCATCATGCCAGGGATGTTCAAAGTTTGCCGGATTAGTTCAGTGCATCATACAAAAGTCCTCTCCTGCGCATCTGCGTGGGAGAGGGTTTTTTTCGAATCATACTATCTCCTTGTTGCATTTTCCCACTCCGCTTGCTATCATGAACTCAACACTTGAGTAAAATGGAGGGCATACTTATGGCAAAAGTCATCGGCGGGGCAGCGCTGCCCAACATCCCCTGGCAGGACAAACCCAAGGGCGAAACCATGCCGGTATGGCGCTACACCGGCAACCCCATCATCGGCCGCAACGGCAACAAGGTATCCAACAGCGTGTTTAACAGCGCAGTGATCCCCTTTAAAGACGGCTTTGCCGGCGTGTTCCGCGCCGACGACCGCACCGGCCACATGGACATCTATGCCGGCGCCAGCCCCGACGCCCTAAAATGGACCATCGAAGACGAACCCATCGTGTTCCAGGGCAAGGATCAAGAGATTTTGCGCAAGGAATACCGCTACGACCCCCGCGTATGCTTTATGGACGACCGATACTATATCACCTGGTGCAACGGCTATCACGGCCCCACCATCGGCGTGGCATACACCTATGATTTTAAGACCTTTACCCAGCTGGAAAACGCCTTTTTGCCCTTTAACCGCAACGGCGTGCTGTTCCCGCGCAAAATCGGCGGCGTGTACATGATGATGAGCCGCCCCAGTGACAACGGCCACACCCCCTTTGGCGACATGTACGTGAGCCAAAGCCCCGACATGGAGTTTTGGGGCCGCCACCGTTACATGATGGGCACCACCCACGGCTGGCAGAGCACCAAGATCGGCGCGGGCCCCATCCCCATCGAAACCGACGAGGGCTGGCTGATGATCTACCATGGCGTGATCACCACCTGCAACGGTTTTGTGTACCGCACAGGCTGTGCGCTGCTGGATATCGACGAGCCGTGGAAGGTATTGCACCGCTCCCGTGAGTACATCCTGGGACCCATCGAGCCCTATGAGTGTGTGGGTGACGTGCCTAATGTGGCCTTCCCCTGCGCCGCCCTATGCGACGCGGCCACCGGGCGTTTGGCCATGTACTATGGTTGCGCCGACACGGTAACGGGCGTGGCCTTCTCCACGGTGGACGAATTGGTGCGCCACGCCAAGGAATGCTAAAACAAAGGGGGTGGCCCTTTGAAATTCTACCGCGATGAACCGATATTGGCCTCCCTGAACGGCCGCTTGGTGCCGCCGGACAAGCACTACCCCGATTGCCAATGCAAGGTGATCCTCACCGAGTTAAATCTCTATGTGCTTGAGTACAATTACGACAATACGTACATAGAGCACTTCTCCATCCCGATAGACGATGTGTTGCATATCAAGTGTATGGAGTCAGTGGTTTTGGATTCCGGCGCCATGGGATACAAACCGGAATCGCGAGGATTGTGGCGTTTTCTACGTATGGTTGGATCAGCGCTTTCAGCCTTCGAAGACGGGGAGCGTTTGCCGTTCAAACTTGTGCGTATACGCTACCGAGCAGAAGGCGCCCGTGAATCTTCCCTTGACTTCAAGGGAGAGGATAGTCCGCGCAGGATGGCACGCCAGCTGGAGAAACACAGGGAACGATGGGGGCTAAACTATCAAACTCCCAATCAAACCCCTTGACACCCTACCTCCGCCCGCATATAATATCCCCAATAAGATAATCCCCCTGTGATGAAGAGGAGTAACCTCCCGCCCCGCAAGAGAGATTGTCCCTAGGCTGCAAGGACATTCCGGGCAACGGAAGGTGAAGGTCGCTTCGGAGGGCGCTTGGCGAAGGGGTAAAAAGCCCGGTAGCCAACGCGGGTTCGCCCGATACAGCGAGTTTGAGGCGGGAAGTTCTTTTTCCGCGAAGCAAGGTGGTACCACGGAGCCGTTCCGTCCTTTGGGCGTGAACGGCTTCTTTATGTAAAGGAGAGGTTTGTATGCAGGGTGAATTCTGGCTCCGGGTCAACTGGTATGGTGTGGTGGCGCTGGTAATCGGCGCGGTCATAGGTTTCTTTGGCGAAAAGATCAGCAAACGCTTGTGGCCGGATCAGCCCCAGCGTGTGATTGTAGTCAAGATGACCGGCCTGGGCTTGGCCTTTTTGGGCGCTATCGTAACAATGCACGGCTAAGTTAGGAGATTATTGATATGACTGAAATGGAAAAGACCTACGCGCCCCAAGCCATCGAGGAGGCGCTGTATAAAGAATGGGAGGAAAGCGAGGCCTTTGGCTGCGGCATCGACATGGCTAAAAAGCCCTTCACCATCGTAATCCCCCCGCCCAACATCACCGGCCAGCTCCACATGGGTCATGCCATGGACAACACCATGCAAGATATCCTGATCCGCTTTCATCGCATGCGCAGCGGGGCCGCCCTATGGGTGCCCGGCACCGACCATGCCTCCATCGCCACCGAGGTAAAGATCATTGAGCGCATGGCCGAGGAAGGCCTCACAAAGGAACAGATCGGGCGCGAGGCTTTCTTAGAGCGCGCCTGGGCCTGGAAGGAAGAATACGGCGGGCAAATCGTGCGCCAGTTGCGCCGCTTGGGCTCCTCCTGCGATTGGTCCCGGGAGCGGTTCACCATGGACGAAGGCTGCTCCGAGGCGGTGCTGGAGGTGTTTATCCGCCTGTATCAAAAGGGGCTGATCTACCGGGGCGACCGAATCATCAACTGGTGCCCGGTGTGCAAAACCGCCCTCAGCGATGCCGAGGTGGAGTACGAGGAGCAGGCCACACAACTGTGGCATATTCGTTATAGCGGGCCCCATGGCGACGTGGTGGTGGCCACCACCCGGCCGGAAACCATGCTGGGCGACACCGGCGTGGCCGTGCATCCAAAAGACCCGCGCTATCAGGCCCTGGTTGGCAAAACCGTGATCTTGCCCCTGGTGGGCCGGGAGATTCCCGTGGTGGCCGACGACTATGTGGACATGGAATTTGGCACCGGCGCGGTAAAGATGACCCCTGCCCACGATCCCAACGACTTTGAGATCGCCCAGCGCCACGGGCTTACGGTGTTGCGGGTGATGGACGATGCCGGTGTGATGAATAACGAAGCCGGGCGTTTCGAGGGGCTAACGGGCAAGGAATGCCGGGCTCAGGTGGTAGAGGAGCTAAAGGCCACCGGCGCGCTGGAAAAGATCACCGACTACACCCACAACGTGGGCACCTGCTACCGTTGTCATACCACGGTGGAGCCCCTGGTATCCCGCCAGTGGTTTGTAAAGATGAAGCCCCTGGCCGAGCCTGCCATCGCGGCGGTGAGGGAAGGCGGCACCCGGTTTGTGCCCGAGCGCTTTGAAAAAACCTACTTTAATTGGATGGAAAACATACGGGATTGGTGCATCTCCCGCCAGCTTTGGTGGGGCCATCGTATCCCCGCCTACTACTGCGATGCCTGCGGCGAAACCACCGTGGCCAAAACCGCGCCGGAAAAATGCCCCCAATGCGGCGGCTCGGTGCGGCAGGATGAAGACGTGCTCGACACCTGGTTCTCCTCGGCGCTATGGCCCTTCTCCACCCTGGGCTGGCCCAGCGATACCGCCGACCTGCGCTACTTCTACCCCACCAGCGTGCTGGTAACCGGGTACGACATCATCTTCTTTTGGGTGGCGCGTATGATCTTTTCGGGCATTGAGCAAATGGGCGAACCTCCCTTCCACACCGTGCTGATCCACGGCCTGGTGCGGGATGCCCAGGGCCGCAAGATGTCCAAGTCCTTGGGCAACGGGGTGGATCCCCTGGAGATCATCGATTTATACGGGGCGGACGCGTTGCGCTTTTCCCTTACGGCAGGCATATCGCCGGGCAACGACATGCGCTTCTCCACCGAAAAAGTGGAAGCCGCCCGCAACTTTGCCAACAAGATATGGAACGCCGCCCGCTTCGCCCAGATGAACCTAGAGGGGTTTGAGCCTTTGCCTGATCCGGCTGATCTGGCCCTGGCCGACCGCTGGATCCTGACCCGCTACCAGGATGCGACACGGGAGATCACCGCCCATCTGGAGGGTTACGACCTGGGCCTGGCCGCCCAAAAGGTGTACGACTTTGCCTGGAGCGAGTTCTGCGATTGGTACATTGAGCTGGCAAAACCCCGGCTTTCCGGCGAGGACAAAGCGGCCAAGGGCAACGCCCGCGCCGTGCTGCTCCATGTGCTCACCGGCCTGCTGAAATTGCTGCATCCTGTGATGCCCTTCCTTACCGACGCGGTGTACCGCCATCTGCCGGGCACAGAGGGTACAATCATGCTGGCAAAGTGGCCGGAGCCTGATCCGGTCTACGATTTTCCCAACCATGCCGCCCGCATGGACGGCGTGCTGGATGCCATCCGTGCGGTGCGGAATCTGCGCGCCGAGATGAAGGTGCCGGTGGGCCGCCGGGCACAGCTGATGGTATTGCCCCAATCCGGCTGGGCGGAAACCCTGGCCGATGCCGCGCCCCTGTTCCAGCGATTGGCCTGGGTAAGCGAGCTTACGGTGCTGGATGCCACCCCCGACGGGGGCCAGTTGGTGTCGGCGGTATGCCCTGCCGCGGAGCTGTACATCCCCCTAGGCGACCTGGTGGATGTGGAAAAAGAGATGGCACGCCTGGCCAAAGAATGCGAAGGACTGCGCAAAGAGATCGCCCGGGCCGAGGGTATGTTAAATAATCCGGGTTTCACCGGCAAGGCGCCTGCACACCTGGTGGAAGCCGAGCGCGCCAAGTTAGATGCCAATCGCACGATGCTAGCTACGTTAGAGGCGCGGGCGGGGGCGTTGGTTGAACGTGCCTGATGTCCCGGCGGCGGGACGCCGAGGGCGGCGTCCCCTACAATGGGTACGATCACACCTACAGGTGCAAATGGCCGTAATTCTGTAGGGGATGCCGCCCTCGGCATCCCGCCGCATACCGAGGGAAAGGGATTCCGCAATGAAAGACGAACAAATCAAGGCCGTAGCGCAAGCCATCGGCTACATCCATGCCGCCCGCGACCACTGCGGCAAAAACGGCCTGGCGAACATGGAGCGCCTCTGTGAGCTGCTGGGCAACCCGGAACGCCAGCTACGGGCGATCCACGTGGCCGGCACCAATGGCAAGGGGTCGGTTTGCGCTTGCCTGGATGCCATGCTACGCGCCGCTGGATACCGCATAGGCCTGTACACCTCGCCCTTTTTGGAACGTTACGCCGAGCGCATACGCATCGATGGCACACCCATATCCAACGCCGCCTTCTTGGCCGCCTTTGAGCCCGTGCACCACGCGGCGGAACAACTCCGCACCCAAGGCGTATACCCCACCCCCTTTGAGCTGGGCACTGCGCTGGCCTTTACGGCTTTCGCCCAGGCCGGTGTAGACCTGTGCGTGATCGAGGTAGGCCTAGGCGGCCGCCTGGATCCCACCAATGTGCTTACGCCGTTGGTGTGTGCCATCACGGCCATTGGCCTGGATCACCAGCATCTGCTGGGCGATACCCTGCCTGCCATCGCCGGTGAAAAGGCAGGTATCATCAAGCCCGGTGTGCCGGTAGCCACCGCCGCCCAATCCTCACCGGAGGTAAACGCAGTGTTCGCCGCCCGTGCCGCGAAAATAGGCGCACCATGGTACCCCCTTGGCGGCAACGAGATGATGCCCTTGGCGGCAGGAGGGTTCCGCCCCCAATGCGCCACCTTCTCCTATGGTGATTGGGCACTGCCTGAAGTGCGTTTGAACCTGGCGGGTGCGTTTCAACTGGGCAACGCCGCCGTGGCGTTGGCGGTGATCCCCCGCCTGCGTGAGACCGGCCTATCTATACCCGACCAGGCTGTGCTCGCTGGCCTAGCCCACGTGCGCTGGCCTGGGCGGCTGGAATACATCCCCGCAACGCCGGGCATCCTGCTGGACGGCGCGCACAATGTTCAAGGGGTTCAGGCGTTGGTGGATTTTGTTGATACTCCCCACGCGCTGCCCAATACCCCCCGGGTGCTGCTCTGCGGTATGCTGGCAACAAAAGCATCTGTTGAAATGACCAGTGCGCTGAGCAAATTGGCTCCCCAGGTTATAGCCGTTGCGCCCAACGGACAGCGGGCATTTTCTTTTGCCAAGGTAAAAAGCGCACTGGACAAAGCGCGCCGTCTCGCCACCCCAGATGGCACCGTGATCGTAGCCGGATCGTTATACTTGGTAGGCGAAGTGCGCGCTTTGCTCCGCCAGGAAGGAGTAATCGCCGATGACAGCTGAAAGCCCGGCCTTTCATCACACCCCCGTGCTTCTGGCCGAAGTGCTGGAGGCGCTGCGCCCGCGCCCCGGCGGCGTGTACCTAGACGGAACTTTGGGCGGCGGCGGCCACAGCCAGGCCATATTGGAGCGTATCGTGCCGGGGGGCAAGTTGTACGGCATCGACCGGGACGCCTCGGCCATCGAAGCCGCCACGGCGCGGCTGGCCGCCTATCCGGGTTTTATGGCATTGCGCGGCAATTTTCACGACGCCACCGCCCTGCTGGCTGAGTTAGGGGTAACGCAATTGGACGGCGCACTGCTGGATCTGGGCGTCTCCTCTCACCAGATCGACACAGCGGAGCGGGGTTTTTCCTTTCACCCAGATGAAAGCGGCTCCCTTGATGCAGCCTTGGACATGCGCATGGACCGCCGCCAATCCCTTACCGCCGCCCATATCGTCAACACCTACGACGAAGGCGCTCTGGCCCGCATCCTGCGCGATTACGGCGAAGAAAGCTGGGCCGCGCGCATCGCCAAGATCATCGTAGAACGCCGGGCCATGGAGCCGCTGCGCACCACCGGCGATTTGGTGGGCGCCATCGATGCGGCCATCCCCAAAAAAGTGCGCATGCGGGCTGGGGGGCATCCGGCACGACAGAGTTTTATGGCGCTGCGCATCGCGGTAAACGACGAGTTGGAGCCGCTGGATTCGGCGTTGAATGACCTGTGCTCCCTACTTGCCCCCGGTGGCCGGTTGTGCGTGATCACCTTCCACTCGCTGGAAGACCGCATCGTAAAGCGGGCGTTTCGCCGTATGCAAAATCCCTGCGTATGCCCGCCCAAGGCCCCGGTGTGCACCTGCGGTCGCAAACCATCGGCGCGGGTGATTGGGGGCAGCGTATCCCCCTCGGCCGAGGAATGTGAACGAAACCCGCGGGCGCGGAGTGCCAAGTTGCGGGTGGCGGAACGGCTGTAGGGGCGGCCCTATGTGGCCGCCCGCACACCACATGGACGGTTGCATTTCCTGCGGACGACCACATAGAGTCGCCCCTACAAAACCAATCGGAGGTAACCATGCCCCAACTATACGTCGTCGCCACCCCCATTGGCAACCTGGGCGACCTATCCCCCCGCGCCGTACAAACCCTGCGCGATTGCGCGCTGATCGCCGCCGAGGATACCCGAGTGACCCGCAAGCTGCTCACCCGCTTTGGCATCAACACGCCCATGGTGTCCCATCACCGGCACAACGAGGCAGCCCGCACGGCCGAGCTGTTGGATCGCATGCTGGCCGAGGATCTGGCTGTAGCGTTGGTCACCGACGCCGGGACGCCCTGCATCTCCGATCCCGGCTATCTGCTGGTGGATGCCTGTGTGAATGCAGGCATCGCCGTACTGCCCATACCCGGCCCTTCCGCCATGGCAGCTGCCCTGTCCATCAGCGGTTTCGATTGCCAGGAGTTTGCTTTTTACGGCTTTTTGCCAAGGACT
>Ga0123356_10008205_pt1 | contig 10391 bp, 8 predicted proteins | sample TergutEmb28metaG_2_FD_92546 | JGI IMG/M metagenome (GOLD analysis project Ga0123356, IMG submission 92546) | Embiratermes neotenicus P3 segment gut microbial communities from Petit-Saut dam, French Guiana - Emb289 P3 | ecosystem: Host-associated > Arthropoda: Insects > Digestive system > Gut ... | reverse complement strand
GCCCGCCTCTCGCACTGATACTTATCCTGATAGCTCCTGTCGCCTGGCTGATAGCATGGTTTTTCCAGAGGAAGATTCTTGTGGTCAGCAGGAAGGTCAGGGAGATAAATTCACGGATTACAGGTGCCTACAATGAAGGGATTACCGGCTCAAAGACGTCAAAGACTCTGGTAATCGAGGATTTAAACAGCGCGGAGTTTGCCAAGCTTTCGGATAATATGCAGCGTCAATCCATCCGTTCATCCCGCCTGACTGCAATCATGCTGCCTATGGTGGCATCTGTCGGTTCAATCGCACTCAGTATTGTACTGTACAGGGGCGGACTTTTGGTTGACCGTCATCTGCTGGACTTTGGTGTACTGTCTGCGTTTATCACATATGCCATTATTACCATTGAGCCGGTTGTCTGGGTTTCGGGGGTTATTTCGGAAATGGTTGCCGCGCAAGTTGGTGTTGAGAGAGTCACAGGGCTTCTGGGTGAAGAAATTACCATAAACGATACGCCTGAAGTTGTTGAAAAATATGGCGATACCTTTCATCCGAAGCGCGAAAACTGGGAGCCTGTGCTCGGGGAAATTTCATTTGATAATGTCACGTTCATGTACCCCGACGGTGACGAAAATGTTCTTGAGAATTTTTCGCTGAATATCCCGCCGGGAACAACAGTCGCAATAGTCGGGGAGACCGGTGCCGGCAAGTCTACAATTGTTAATCTGGCATGCCGCTTCTACGAACCGACCGAAGGACGTGTGCTTGTTGACGGGCGTGACGCTCGTGAGCGCTCGCAGTTGTGGTTGCATTCGTCACTTGGTTATGTGCTTCAAGACCCGCATCTGTTCTCAGGGACAATTATGGATAATATCCGCTACGGAAAACTTGATGCTACCGATGAAGAGGTTTTTGCGGCAGCAAAAATCGTATCCGCTGATGTTGTTGCGGAGCGGATGCCGGAGGGGTATGATACTGAGGTCGGTGAGGGTGGAGACAAGCTTTCGACAGGTGAAAAACAGCTTGTTTCATTTGCACGGGCTGTACTGGCAAATCCGCCTATTTTTGTTCTAGATGAAGCGACATCAAGTATTGACACAGAGACTGAGTTGCTGATACAAAACGCTATTTCACATATTCTGGAAGGCCGTACTTCTTTTATAATCGCACATAGACTTTCTACAATCTCACATGCTGATATCATACTCGTTGTGGAGGATGGGAAAATTGTCGAACGAGGTACACATTCGGAGCTTCTTGCCGCAGGCGGGCACTATAGAGATTTGTACACTGCAATGAGGCTGGAGGAGTCGGACATATAAAAGAGGAAGCAGGGGGCGAACCCCCTGCTTCTTTTTTATTCATCAACATCTTGCAGACCGTCTATAATCGTTGACTGTACCGCTCCGCCTCCTGTTTTTATATTGTACATGTTGTTTGCGCGCATCTTGCCGACTACTTTTGTCAGAACCTGTTGGAAGAACATAGCTCCAAGCTCCGGATTGTTTTTCATCAGCTTATTAATATCACGTCTGTTGATGCCTATAAGCTCTGTAAACTGCAGGGCACGGCAATTGAGTGTAAACGACTGGTGAGCCATACAGCTTTCTCCCAAAATGCCGCCTTTTATCAGGCGTGCGATTTCTATCTCTCCTCCAGTCTCGCGCGAGCCTGAGAACAGTTGTATTTCGCCTTTAAGAATAATATACAAGGTTTCATTAAAATCGCCACAGCGGAATAACATTTCATCTTCGTAAAATGTTTTAACACGGAATTTCTTTGCAAGTGTTGCCCAACCCTCTTCACTCAATTCACAGTCAAATGCTTTTTGAAGCGCATCAACTATTTCAGCAGAGCTCATTTTCCGTACCTTCTGCTCGTCTCTTTGAATCGGGTGGTTTGTAATATTATGATCTTCCATAACATGGCGCAGCTCATAACGTTTTTCTGCAACAATTCCGCATAGTTTTTCCCAAAGCTTTTGCTTGCCGCGATACCTTTCAAAAGCGTTAAAGTCAGGCTGTGCGTCTTTACGTGCTATCATAATATTGTTGAGTGATTCAAGCGCGCCGTCGTTATCGCCTTTCATCATGTAATCCTGTGAAAGCATCATGTTTGAGCGGAATATTTTTTCATCGAGGTCATCACGCAGGAATTCTCCCGGATACGGGTCAAAGTCTTCCGGAGATACCATAACCATATTGCCTGTTTTGCGTTGTGTAGCAATCTTTGCTCTTTCGTAGACAAAGCGGTAAATGTCCTCACGTATCCGCTTCCATTGCGGGTGCTTTTTCGGCACGGGAAGATGCTTAATCGAAAGCGTGTTATCAAGGAAAAATGAGAAGCCGTACATCCTGCTGTTTATAAGATAGTCAATGTCCTCTCCCCTTGTTATTTGCGGGTCGAACGGAACGCTTTGGAACATATCACGATGAATAATCATCGCTCCGCCAAATGCAAACGGTGTGCGTTTAACTCTCGGCGGGCTGCCGATTATTTCGTCAAATGCTTTTGCTTTAAATCCGAATCTGTCCCAATAGGTCATCCAATGTTCCGTTTTGACATCATCGTAGTACTGGTCATGTTTATTAGTATAATAACCTGCCATACCGTAAACTACGTCGCCGTAAACCCGTTTGCCGAGAAATTCTACCGAGCGCTCAACCCAGTCTACTTTTTCGAATACCTCATCATCGTCAATCAAAATTGCGGCATCGGCGGATAAAATATCAGCACAGAGCAGACACATATTTCTGACATTGGCATAACCGGTCATATTAAGAAGCGGTTCTATTTTGCGTTCTGTGTCAGTCTCATACATTATCTCGGAGATTTTTGCCAAATCGGATATTGTAAAGATGTATGTTTCTGCTTGAAGGTTTACTTCATGAATCATATCAACAACCCGTTTTTCCGCTGCATCCGCAACATCCGGTGTCGTTGGGCAAATGAGCAGCACAAGCTTAAAGTCCTTTTCTGTGAGAATCTTCATACTTTCAAGCGTGCGTGCAAGAGTTCCATCTTCGTCGATTGGTGTAGGGTGGTCGTAGACTGCATCGCCTTCTTTCCACTCTTTTTTTGCGCGGGACCAGTAAGTCGGAATCAGTACAACTTTTCGCATATTGCTTTTTGCCTCCCTATTTTTTTATTTTTTTAATTGGGGATTACAGGTCGAGTCCGCAATAACAAAGGTGTCAGGAATTATATATTGCTACCAGGGTATCCATTAATGAATCTTGCGCATAGTTATCCAGTGCGTATTTTGCAGCGTTTTTGCCTCTTTGTGCTCTTTCGGGATGGTAAATTTCCTTGCGGATTGCTTTTGCGAGGTCTTCCGCGTCTTCTACGTTTACCAAGGTTCCGACATCGTCGTTAATAATATCTGTTAAGCCGCCCTGATTTGTCGCAATTACGGGGCAGCCGCAAGCAAGTGCTTCTATTGCAACCAGTCCGAACGGCTCGCGGCGGGACGGCACAAGGCTTACGTCCGCTGTGCTGTAAAGCTCGCGAAGCTGCGTACTGTCGAGATGACCCATAAAATGAAGGTCGTGAACGCCGCCGTCTTTTGCTTGTTTTTTTAGTGATGTTGCAAGCTCGCCGTCTCCGGCAATTATCGATGTGATTTCTCCCGGGTATTTGTTTTCATAAAGACGTAATGCCTCTATCATAATGTCGACACCTTTAAAATGAGCGAGTTTTCCGACAAATAATACAAGTTTTTCTTTAAGCTTAATATTGTAAGCTTTTTCAATCGTCTCTCTCGGAACGGGTTCGGGATAGAATCTCTCTGTATCATAGCCATTTTGCATAAAAATAGCTTTGTCGGCACATTTGGGGAAAATCTCACTAACAAGCTCTGTGTTGTCGTTTGATATCGTGATTATTTTCTTTGCTCCCATTGCGGTTTCTTCCGCGTATTTATGGAAACGAGGCCATTGCTTATATCCCATCAGGTCTGTTCCGTGCGCTGTTACGACGTACGGAACACCGGCTTTAATTGCAAGCCAGCTAAGCAGCCATATATGCTGTCCGTGAATTATATCCGGTTTAAATTCGTCGACCGCTTTTTTAATGGCTTTCTCAAACGCGGATAAGTACATTTCAAGCTGCTCATCATCAAGGTCATTAAATGTCATTACACTGCGCGGGTGAGTTGTAAAGCAGGGGAAGTTAAACGGCAGCATCCCTTCAATCACTTCAGTATGCTGAAAATACACGGGAATAATGCTGACACCGGGGACATCTGCATAGTTTTTAGAGTTTTCGGGCATTATGACGCAGACCTCATGACCCTTTTTTTGCAGATGAACCGCTATATTGCGGGTGTAGGTTCCGCTGCCGGAGCCGTCGAGAGGAAAATGGTTTATCATTAGTATTTTCATATTTCTACCCCTTCCATGAATTTTTTCCATGCTTCTGTGACTTGTTCAAACTCGCTAATGTATCTGTCTACATTTTCCCAACTTACATCGAAGTTTTTTAATACACTGTAATATCCGGGGTTTGCTGTATACTCTGCAAGTGCCTTCAGTCCAATTTCCAATTGTGCCCTCTGGTACTCCCTTGTTGCTTGTAAATCGTTTCCGAGTATATGGTTAAAGAATGGATTTCGTCCTACCCAGCCTGTACAGGCATAATAAAAGCGGCCCTGTACTGATTTGTCGCCCCGGATATCCGGTTCAACGGGATATTCCTTATATGTGTCATGCAGCGGGTTTATGCCTATATCCGTGCACTTGATTCCGCCTTGAGCAATTTCCAAACCGAGAACCGTATCCTCGCCGCGGCATAAAAATAACTCGCCGTCCAATGTATAAAACGAGGAGAAAAATGGCGGGAGCTTTTTAAATGTTGAAAGCTTTATTGCCATATTTCCGCCGAGGATTTTTTTACATGGCTTGGCTTCAATTTTATCTGCCTGCGTTACCAGACATCTGTGAATTTCACTTGTTCTCCAGTATTCGAGCATACTTGATTTTTGCACACCTGCAAGTAAGGCATCCATACCCTCAAATGAAGCCGGAGGCAAAATATTATATCCGCTGTATTCGCCCGTTGTGACCTCGGAGCCGTTATTTAAATGTTCAAAATGCGCTCCGAAGAAGTCCACAACTTCTTCAAGAATACGTCCGTCGGTTGTTTTCTTTAGTACCTTTGAATAAACATCGGAGTCAACAAAAAAGAGGGTGTCAATTCCACGCAGTATCGCTTCCATTACGACTATCATACGGTTAAAGCCGTATGGAACAAGACCTGCTTTTGTATCTACCGGGCATTCAAGCAGCATTTTTGCCGCGCTTTCGGGGATGCCGCGCTTGCGCATTTGCTTCTTGCAAAAGTGCGGATTTTTTATATCAACGGCATAAAACGGAATTTTGCGGCTAACGTTTTCCTCTACTTTCGGGTCATGCTGATGTGTATACGCAACTATTACACAATCAAGCTTGTGCCCGTACTTTTCCGCGTTGTCGACAAAGCCCATAAGCTCTGTTTCGGAGTCAAGACTTCTTATTATCATTCCCAGCGCAGTTTTCATAGACTTCACCCCTTTTCCGCACGCGCTTTTTCGAGTTTATATATGTTAATGCTAACATAATCCGAGCGGAAAGTGAAGTTATATTTTCTTGCACTTCTTGTAAAATAATGCTAAAGTGGCATTACTGAATAATAATTAGAAGGGTGGGCGTAACATTGTCAGGAAAAAGAGTAGAGATTGAAGGTTCCGGTAAGCATTGCCACGTTTCGCGCGAGACTCTTAACACGCTGTTCGGAGAGGGTTTTGAGCTTGAGGTCAAAAAAATGCTTTCCCAGCCCGGTCAATTCGCAACACCGCATAAGATAACGGTCGTAGGACCGCGCAGATCTGCCGAGGTAACCATTCTCGGCCCGTGCCGCAACGCAGATCAGGTTGAATTATCGTTAACCGATGCGACTTCACTTGGCTTTACGGCTCCTATCCGTGAGAGCGGTGTTTTAGCCGGAAGTCCCGGATGCAAAATCGTTGGTCCCAAGGGTGAGGTTGAGATTAACGAAGGTGTGATTATTGCCAAGCGGCATGTTCACATTACACCGGAGGATGCCGCGAAATTCGGTGTTTCGGACAAGCAGATTGTAAAGGTAAAGGTTGGCGGTGACAGGGGTCTTATCTTTGATGATGTCGTTGTACGTGTCAGTCCCGATTATGCAACATACATGCACGTTGACTACGATGAGTTCAACGCTGCCGCGCTCTCCTCCTCTAATAATATGGGAGAGCTTGTAGATTGATGGTTCGATAATATAAAAAGAGGTTGTGCGCCGTTTGGTGCACAACCTCGAGTTGTTCTTTATTAATGAAAATAGCTATTCTGCTTATATGCGTTGCTAATTAGTAATGCTCATAAATATGTGAATTATTACTGTAAGGACAACAAATATTCCTGCAACCCATTTTGTCGCAAGCGCAAGACGAGCGTCACGGGATTTAGCTTTATTCTTTGCAAGGTATGACTCATTAGCTCCCGTAAATGCCGATAGTCCTGAGTTTTTTCCGGATTGCAACACAATGATACACATTAGAGACAGGCATAGTACCAGTTGAATACATATAAATATGGTTGTTAAGATATCCATGAGGTGTGGCTCCTTATAGTTTTACAGAGTGAGTCGAATATTAACATATTATTTTTATTAATGCAAGTTTTTATTCTCGGAGGGAATCGATGTACTTTGATACACACGCACATTATTGCGATAAGCGTTTTGATAAAGACCGCTATGAGCTGCTCGGTTCGATGCCTGATGCGGGAGTTTCGCTTATACTGAATGCGGGCAGTGATTTGATATCTTCAAAATTTAGTATAGACCTTGCAGATAAGTTTTCGTTTATTTATGCTTCTGTCGGCATTCATCCGCATGACGCTTCATCAATGAATGATGATTCTATTCTTGATTTGGAAGATATGCTGGCACACCCGAAAGCAGTTGCGGTTGGTGAAATCGGGCTTGATTATCATTATAATTTTTCTCCGCGTGATGTGCAGCGGGAACGTTTTAAAGAGCAGCTTGAGCTTGCGCGGGTTTTGGAAAAGCCGGTAATAATACATGAGCGTGAGTCACTGCGTGATACCTTGGACATAGTTCGTGACTTCAGCGACCTTGTTGGTGTTTTTCATTGTTTTTCGGGTAGCTGGGAGACTGCGAAGATTGTGCTTGATTTGGGTTGGTATTTGTCGTTTACCGGTGTTATCACTTTTAAAAATACAAGACGTGCTTTGGAGGTGCTTGAAAAAATGCCTGCCGACAGGATAATGCTCGAGACTGATTGTCCGTATCTTGCGCCGGAACCAAAGCGGGGGCGACGCAACAGCTCATTGTATTTGCCGTATATTGCCGAAAAGGTTGCAGAGGTGCGGGGAATGTCGCTTGAAGAGGTTGCTGCTTTAACTATGGAGAACGGGAAACGGTTTTTCGGGATATCGTAATTTGAAGGGAGAAGTTATGAATTTTAAAGAAATTGATATTAAGACTTTAAAAATTAATCCGTTTGTTATGCTAAATGATGAGTGGGGGCTTTTAACTGCCGGAGACACGCAAAAGCATAATACAATGACTATTGCATGGGGCAGCTTTGGGGTTATGTGGCATAAACCTGTTCTTACTGTTGTTTTACGTCCGCAAAGATATACAAAGGAGTTTGTGGATAATCTGGATTTATTCACTGTGAGCTTTTTTCCCGAGACCTATAAAAAGGCCTTGCAGCTATTGGGCACAAAGTCCGGCAGAGACTGTGATAAAATTTCCGAAAGCGCATTAACACCTCTGTTTATTGATGACACAGCAGCGTTTGAAGAAGCACACACTATTTTTGTTTGTAAAAAGCTGCACGGAGGTCAGCAGCTTGATGCGTCTAAATTCATTGATTTAAGTCTGGATTTTGACATGTACCCCGATAAGGATTATCACTATTTCTATATAGGCGAGGTAGTTAAGGTGCTGCAGAGGTAAATGTAAAAATATGCTTACAGCAGTGCTTTTTTTAAGCCTTCGAAATCGAGGTAGTCTTCTACAAATTGCTTTTTCAGCAAATCTTGCGGGATGAATTCATTGTATTTACCCTGAACTTGTACTCTGTCCGGTAAAGGAAGGTCATATAAGTCAACATCCGAGCGGAGAATTTCGTGGATTAGTTCTTCCAGGGCTTCGGCTGTTCCGTCGTAGATTACTTCCAGATATACGCATGTCATCCATGGTAGTTTACTTTTTATTCCTCTGTCCAGAAGTGTGTAATGCAGTGTAAATAATTGCCGTGTTCCTACCCATGGGAATATGGCATATTTTTTATCTGATATCGGTGTTACAAGATTTTCAAGAATGCCGCTGTTTCTTGCAATGTAGCGGATTTCCTCAAGACGCGGAGCGCATCTTTCACTCAGATATGGATAGGCTTCGTCCGATATAAGTATATCTTTCATTCTTTGTACCAATACTGTATGCAACTCAATAGTGGTGTCCTGATCCCAGTCGACCATAGAAATGCCCGGTACATGCTTTACGAAAATTACCTTGCTTTTTTCATTGACATCAACTGTTTCCCATGCCTGCCCCGCAAGCGCAAAACGTGTTCCGACCGGATAGACTTTATCAACAGTGCCTATCGTGCGGTTTTCATCCTTAACCAGTAAGTATTCAGGAGCTATAAATACTGTCAGGAATTTATGACTGTTAACAACCTTCTCTCCCTCTCTGCCGATTATTATTCCGCCGCGCTCGGTGCGTTCCAATTGCTCAATGCTTATCAAGTATTCCAAAAGCTTTTTATAATCATCTTGTGATATTTGTTTAAAGCAGCCCAGCGTAAGTAACGCTCCTGCAAGTGCTGCCGCTGACAGCTCTCCATTGCTTTTCAAGTGGCTCATTGTTTGATGATAGAGAAGATTATAAGCATGGTTATGCGGATATATCGGCTCAATCCAATGGTCTTTCGTGTATATATCTATAATTGCTATGGTTCGTACCAGTTCCCAATTAATCGGTCCGATTACATCCGCGGAGTTTATTTGGATGCTTTCAACAATTGTGAACAGCAGCTGCGGTGTTTGACCGCGACGTCCGCAGCGGCCGAGTCTTTGCGCAAAGCTTGATACATTAAGCGGTGCTCCGACTTGAACTGCCTGATCGAGGGAGCCGATGTCTATGCCGAGTTCAAGTGTTACAGTTGCGCCGGTGACGATTTTCTCATCTTCCGCTTTCATTTCATCTTCGGTTGTTTCTCTGAGAAGTGCCGATACGTTACCATGGTGCACTCTGTATATGTCCGGAGCTTTATTCTTCAACGCAATCTCTCTCAGATTAGCAAGTATATATTCTGTCTCTTCCCTGCTGTTAGTGAAAATGATGGTTTTTTTATCAAGTGTTGCTTTAAACAAATACTCATAATGCTCTCTGTTGCCGATATCTCCGCCTTCGCTGACACTGATTACATTGCCGCTGTCATCCCTTTCTTCGAGGTCACGTTTATCGGCATAGTTTACGAAGCGTTCGACATGCAGACGAACCCGCTTTTTCCCTTCGTCCGTTACCGGGGTCTGGCAGTTTCGATTTGTTCCGGTGTTTAGCCATGCTGCCGCCAAAGAAAGGTCTCCCATTGTTGCGGATAAACCTATACGTCTGGGGATTACACCTGTCAGGTTTTGCAAACGTTCCAGAACACAAAGCAGTTGAATGCCTCTTGCATCACGCATGAAGTGGTGTACTTCATCTATTATGACAAAACGCAAGTCTGAGAATAGTTGCAAACTCGCTCCGCGTTTATTTGTGATTAAACTCTCCAGCGACTCGGGAGTTATCTGAAGAAGCCCTTCCGGATTTTTAACCAATTCATCTTTTTTTGTCAATGAGGCATCTCCATGCCACTTAACAACAGGTATATTAGAGTCAATCAGTAGCTGTTCCAGCCTTTTAAACTGGTCGTTAATAAGTGCTTTCAGAGGTGAGATGTATAATACCCCGACCGACTTTGACGGGTTATTATATAGCTCGGTGAGAACAGGCAGAAATGCCGCTTCGGTTTTTCCCGAGGCGGTACCGGATGACAGCAGCAAGTTATCGTCGCTATCGAAGATTACTTCGGCGGCGGCTATTTGTATGCCGCGAAGCTCATCCCATTTTTCCTGATATATAAAATCTTGAATGAAAGGGGCTAATCGGTTAAAAACGTCCATTTATATATCTTATACCTTTCCTTAATCAAATATTGATGATAATAGTGGGATTACTATTATCGGGTTTGCATCTTTATCAAGCCAAGAAAAATGATTGGCACTTTGTATTGAGAACAACTCAAGTGTCTCGTGATACGTGAGTATGCCATGACCTTGAATTATTGTGTTTTCGTTTTTATCAACGAGCCTGTACATGTTCGG
>Ga0123356_10008203_pt1 | contig 10392 bp, 7 predicted proteins | sample TergutEmb28metaG_2_FD_92546 | JGI IMG/M metagenome (GOLD analysis project Ga0123356, IMG submission 92546) | Embiratermes neotenicus P3 segment gut microbial communities from Petit-Saut dam, French Guiana - Emb289 P3 | ecosystem: Host-associated > Arthropoda: Insects > Digestive system > Gut ... | reverse complement strand
TTCAACATAATTCTACTCTTTTTTATAAATAAATTTCCAACTATGGTGATCCATTACATTCGGGTACCAGCCTCCCCATTTGGTTGTGTCGATCAGGTTGCGATGTGAACGAAAATAGAGCGGGGCAATTGCCTGATCAACATTAATGAGCAAATTCTCCGCTTCGCTAAGCAACGCCATACGGACAACGGGATCATTGGTAATGCCGGCTTTATCTATCAGGCTGTCGAAAAGCGGATTATTGTATGCAACATCATTCATCCCGCTACTGCTTTTGAACTGATTGAGAAATGTGGAAGGGTCGCGATAATCGCCTCCCCAGCCGCCACGCGCTATTTGGTAGTTAAATTGAGCGCGGTTTGCCAGAAAACTTTTCCACTCCTCGTTTTTGAGTTCAACGGTGATATTCAGATTTTTTTTCCATTCGTTTTGCAGATATTCCGCTATGATACGGTTTATATCGGCTGTATTGTAAAGATAGACTATAGCTTTAAACCCTGTGCCGTTGGGATAACCGGCTTCTGCCAACAATCTTTTGGCTTCCTCAATATTATCTTCGACAGCCGGCGGCGAATTGTAGCCCGACATCGGCGGAACAAAAAGAGTTGCAGGCGGACTGCAATCGCGTAATACAATGTCGGTCAATACTTTACGGTCGACCGCAAGTGAAAGCGCTTTCCGTATTCTCACATCATCAAAAGGCGCCTTTTGATTATTATAGAGCACGTATGTTGTTGTAAGAGATATGTTTTGATGATAATAATCCTGCAAAAGAAGCTCATCAATCATGGCAATGGAGGGTTTTGCGTCCCAGTCGAGTTCGCCGTTTTTATACATGGTATAAGAGGTGCCGGCATGTTCGATGGGATAAAACCGGATGCCGTCAAGCCCTACATTTTCAACATCCCAATAATGTTCGTTTTTTGTGACCACGAGTACGCTGTTCATCTGCCATTTCACCAATCTGAACGGTCCGTTGCACACAAGCGGGTCTTCTCTGACCCAACTGTCGCCAAGCGCTTCAACGCGGTGTTTGGGAACCGGAAAGTAGGTTTGATGCGTCAAAAGCTCAAGAAAAAAAGGGGTCGGCGCAATGAGTTCTATCTGCAATGTGTAATCGTCGAGCGCTTTGATTCCAACGCTGTCTATTGGAAGGCGACCTGCGTAAAAATCGGCAGCGCCTTTAACAACATCGGTTATCATAAAAGCATATTGCGCACCGGTTGCGGGATTAATCAGCCGTTTCATGGCAAATTCAAAATCGTGTGCGGTAACGGCAACGCCATCGCTCCAGTTGCTTTTACGCAGGAAAAAAGTGTAGCGGAGGTTATCTTCCGAAATCGTCCACCGCTCAGCCATCGCGCTGACAGGCTCCGCCGTTCGTGGGTCGGGATCCATAAGACCTTCAAAAATAGCGAACAAAACCCTGTGTTCAACATCGCCTTGCGCCTTTGCCGGGTCAAGCGATTGAATTTCCGTGCCGTTGTTTATACGGAAAACAACGCCCCTGTGCGAATCTCTACCCGAACAGGACAACAGGGTTATTGTCAGATATATTAATATTAAATTCCTTGATATTTTCATCCAAATTAATTTAATCAGGGAACAAAAGTATGAAAAATTGGTTTAATAGTCAAAAGTGTTTAAAATTCTTTTGAGCGACAAAGAATGGAAATTTATTTGGCAGGGTCAAAAAAAGAAGTATCTTTGCAGAGTAGTTTTATGCAGACAAAGGCAGGACAAAGGTGGTCAAATAAGACTTGCAAAAACGCCCTAAGTCGTATGATAAAAAGAATAACATATTGCCTGATAATCATCTTTTTCTCTCTCCCCGCGTTTGGGAAAGAGAAGGGGAGTGGCGCTTCGGTTGCTATTACGGCAGAAGAGAAACGGAAATTTGACTATTTCTTTCTTGAGGCGTTGCGGCAAAAGATGTTGGGAAACAGAGACGCTGCCGCCGATAACCTGTTCCGTTGCCATAGCATTGACCCTGAGAATGCAACGGTTTTTTCCGAATTGGCAAACCTGAATATCTCTATCGGACGTGTTCCTTTGGCAAAAAAATATATGATAGAAGCGGTTAAGTCCGACCCCGAAAATTTTTGGATGAAGCAGGCGCTGGCACAACTTTACACACAAAACAGAGAGTACAAACTTGCAGCGGAAGTCTGCAAAGAAATTATAAAACATAATCCCGAAAAAAAGGAATACAGCTATATGCTGGCGTCCCTGTACTCACAAATGCAACAATATCAGGAAGCGATTAAAGTATTTAATCGTATAGAAGATGAAACCGGAGTCAGCGATCAGATTTCGTTAGAAAAATTCAAATTGTATCTATCCTTAAACAACCCGAAAAAGGCTTTTGCAGAAATAGATAAACTCATAGAAACATTCCCCAGAGAGATTAAATATAAGATTTTAAAGGGAGACCTTTATTTAGCGGTGGATAATAATAAGGAGGCGTATAAGTGCTACCGCTCGGTACTGAAAGAGTTTCCCGATGATCCGCTTGCAAATAATAAATTAGGATTTTTCTATATCCAACAAACCAAACAGATAAAGGAGGGGATCGATTACATCCGCAAAGCATTGGAAATTAACCCCAATTATGAAGAATCATGGTCTATGCTGATTAATTATTATTCGATTAAAAGCGACACAGCAGGAATGATGAATGCCACCCGTGAGGCGATAGAGCATTTTCCCGAAAACGCGGAATTTTATCTCGCTATGGGAGCCGCCGCAAGAGCTAAAAAAGATAGTGATACCGCCCTGTGGGCATGGAAGAAGGCAGTGTCGCTTACAAAAGGACAAAACAGTGCGCTAAGCTCTGTAATACAGGGGCAAATAGGCGACCTTTACATGGAAATGAAGAGAAAACAGGAAGCCTATCTGGCTTATGATACAGCCATAATTTACAATGAAAATAATATTTTGGTTTTGAATAATTACGCTTATTTCCTCGCTTTAGACGGCATAGAGCTGCAAAAAGCCGAGCGAATGAGCGGGAAAACCATAAAGGCTGAGCCAAAAAGCCCTGTTTTCCTCGATACTTATGCGTGGGTCTATTTCAAACAGGGATATTACATGCCGGCGTTGTTGTATATTGAGCAGGCTTATTTCTATGGCGGCGACAAAGACGCCGAGGTGTTGGAACATTATGGAGATATTCTCTATAAAACAGGCGACGAACAAAAAGCGCGGAAGATGTGGGAAGCTGCCTGGGAGATAAAAAAAGGCGATGAAATGGATAATTTAATTTTAAAGAAAAAAATAGAATCAGGAATATATGTGGAAAATTAAGACAAATTGGATTTTTTATTTTTTGTGCTTTCTAATGCTTGCCGTTTCGTGTAAAACAAAAAAAGTGCAAAAAACAACAAAGGATGGGGATTTATTCCGTAACGAATTGGCGTATACCTCTTTTAATGTCCCCAAAGCGACATTTACGCTTGTCCAAAAACAAAATCCGGTAAATGTGAACGGCTCTGTCCGTATACGAAAAGACAGTATTATTATCCTCTCATTTCAACCCTTTCTTGGCGTAGAAGTGGCAAGGGCAGGTATTACACGCAGTTCGTTTACGCTTGTCGACCGTGTGAATAAACGCTATTTCACAACCGATTTTGAAGCGTTGAAAGCGCAAACAGGGTTGAATATAAATTATAATATTTTTCAATCCATACTTACAAACTCCATGTTCATATTCGACACACCCGGACAGGTTCCGGCATCGGCTTTCAAAGAGGTGCGTATAGGAGAATTGTCGCTTATGCAACTAAACAGAGGAGGCGTCAATCAGGAATTTAACGTGGATGATAAAAAACGTATCCTTGCCGGACGATTGTTTGTAAACAACGAGCCTTATTCAATCGGATGGAATTACATGAATTTTATGTCGATGGAAAGCGGATATTTTTTTCCCCATCTGATAAAAATGACAATGTCGGACGGGGAAAATCAACATCAGATAGATATTGCATACAGCAAGGTGGAGGTGGACAAAAAACTTAATTTCCAGTTTTCCGTTCCATCTTCATACACGCAGGTTACACTTGAAGAGTTATTAAAAATATTACAATAGACAAAATGAGAACGTTTAAATACATATCATTTTTTATCATTTTATTTGCCGGTTGGATTGCTTCTGTGCAATTAGCGGAAGTTTACGCTCAAACAAAAACAAATCAGCCGGCAAAAAGTTCATCCGGCAGCAGCGCCACAAAGAAGCCTGCAACGAATAAAAAGAAATCCCTGAAACAGGAGGAGAACATCGACGCCTTGAAAGACAAGCAGACAAAGGTGAAAAATGAGATGAAAAAAATCGACGAGTCTATCTCTAAAACTCAATTAACAACGAAACAGACTCTGAAAGAGATCGAACGATTAAACGAAGATATTACTCAAAGCAATACCATTATTTCGCAACAAAACAAAGAGATTTCAGATTTAAACAGAAAAATTGCAATAATGGACGAGGAGTTGCGTAAAATGGGACTTGAGTATAATCTACTGAAACAGAAATATGTAAGCCTGATTCACCGCGCCTATCTGAGAAATAATTCCCACAGCCGGCTGTTGTTTATTATGTCAGCCTCGTCGTTTCAGGAGTCGTACAGGCGGTTTCATTACCTGCGGCAATTCGCCTCATTTCGTAAACAGCAGGCTGAGGAGATAGAATCGTCGCGCATAAAACTTGCTGCTAAAGAGGAGGAGATAAAAAAAGTCAAACGCCTTGCGGAAAAACGCCTTATGCAGCGGGAAGAGGAGAAGAAACAGCTGTTGACGAAAAAAAACAAACAGGACAGCCTTGTCGTCTCTCTCCAAAAAAAAGAAAAAGAGCTTAGAAAGGCTATGGAAACACAGCAAAAAATGGCTGACCAGCTAAATAAAAAGATAGAAGAACTGATTGCCAAAGAGGCGCGTGAGGCAGAAAAGAGAAGACAGGCTGAAGCTGCAACAAAGGGCGGTTATGCCATGACTCAGGAGGAGAAAGTAATCTCTGCCGGATTTGAAAAGAGCAAAGGCTCGTTGATGTGGCCCGTAAAAGGAAAAATTACAGGACGATTCGGAATCCAGCCTCACCCGGTACTCAAACAGGTGACAACAAATAATAAAGGTATATACATCACCGCCGCCAAAGGGTCGGAAGCCGCCGCTGTGTACGAAGGAACAGTGACCCAGTGTTTCTCTATTCCGGGAAGCAACAGCGCTGTGATTGTACGCCACGGTAATTACCTTACGGTTTATGCCAATCTCATTAATATTTACGTTAAAGCAGGAGAGAAAGTGACAAAAGGTAAATTAATAGGAAAAATATACGAAGACTCCGAAGACGACAACAGCACAACGCTTCTTTTTCAGGTGTGGAAGGAAAAAGATATATTGAATCCGGAGGTTTGGATACGAAAATGAAACAAGGGGATTCATCCCCTTGCTTTCTGTACTGTTTTCAACATTCAAAAACTATACCACATAGGTCGAAGCCGCCGTATTCCCTCCCCTGCCTGTCCAGTTGGTATGGAAAAATTCGCCACGCGGCTTATCAACCCTCTCGTATGTATGCGCGCCGAAATAGTCGCGTTGAGCCTGAAGCAGGTTTGCCGGAAGCCTTTCCGTGCGGTAGCCGTCGAAATAAGCAAGCGCCGCACATAAACACGGAACAGGAATACCGTTAGTAACTGCCGCCGTAACAACTCTCCTCCAACTTTCCTGAGATGTAGTTACTTTTTCATTAAAGAACGGATCGAGCAGGAGGTTGGTCAATTCGGGATTTCTGTCAAATGCCTCTTTGATCTTTCCTAAGAAAACGGAACGAATGATACATCCTCCCCGCCACATCAAGGCGATACCTCCGTTATTCAGGTTCCATTTATACTCTTTGGCTGCTTCGCGCATCAACAAGTATCCCTGAGCATAAGAGACAATTTTGGAGGCATACAGCGCGTTTTTCAAATCATTTATAAACGTTGCCTTATTGCCCGTAAATATCGCTTTTGGACCTGTCAGTCGTTTGGAGGCGACAACGCGCTCATCCTTCTGTGCGGAGAGGCAACGCGCAAATACCGATTCGCCGATTAATGTCAACGGAACGCCCAAATCCAATGCAGCTACGCCTGTCCACTTGCCTGTGCCTTTTTGTCCGGCAGTATCAAGGATTTTATCGACAACTACTTCGCCATCCTCGTTTTTGTATCCAAGAATATCGCGAGTTATTTCAATCAGGTAGCTATCTAATTCGCCTTCGTTCCACTCTTTGAATACTTCGTGCATCTCCTGAGCCGACATGCCCAGCAAATCTTTCATAATCTGATAGACTTCGCAAATCAACTGCATATCGCCGTATTCGATTCCGTTGTGTACCATTTTCACAAAGTGACCGGCGCCATTTTCGCCCACCCAGTCGCAACAGGGAGCATCGCCCGCTTTGGCGCAAATAGACTGAAAGACGGGTTTTACCAATTCCCAAGCCGCTTTCGAGCCGCCGGGCATTATCGACGGACCTCTCAATGCGCCCTCTTCACCGCCGGATACTCCGGTGCCGATATACAGTAAACCTTTACTTTCGACGTATGCCGTGCGACGAATAGTATCGGGGAAATGCGTATTTCCGCCATCAATAATGACGTCGCCGGGTTCAAGGAACGGAATTATCTGTTCGATAAAGTCATCCACAGCCTGCCCCGCTTTTACCAGCATCATCACTTTGCGCGGGCGTTTAAGCGACCTGCATAACTCTTCAATCGAATGAACTCCGATAAATTTTTTCCCTTTACCGCGCCCATTTACAAAATCATCAACTTTGGAAACGGTACGGTTATAAACCGCAACCGTAAATCCTTTACTCTCCATGTTAAGTACCAAGTTCTCGCCCATCACAGCTAAACCTATTAAACCAATGTCTGCTAAATTTTCCATTATTATTAGATTAATATATAATTAGGGCAAAGATACGAATATTTTCGCAAAAAAAATGCGAAAAAATCAATTAACTATATGCTCCCCCGTTGTCACCCCATTCTCATTGAAAACATCCACCGCAAAATAATACTGCGAATCACGGTTGAAATAGCCGCCTTCCATTTGATTGTCGAACACCATTGCGGCGTTATTCAAGCGGGTTTTGTCAACTCCCCAGCGTACTATATAGCCGGTTGCGCCCTCCTGCTTGTCCCAACTCAGTTGAAAACGGCGTGCGTCGCTGTTGCGTTCAACATTAATTCCGGTTACTGCTTTGGGAAGCTCGCCGCCGCCGTTTCCGAATACCCTGAAATCTGATATTGAAAATTTTCCGGCTAACTCTTTCGAGTTAGTGATACGGAGATAACGATATTTTTCAGGTTTATCCAAAACTATCAGTGCATTAGGCTCATCTTTCGTGTTTTTTGAGCGGTCTGTTACCTTTTTCCATTTTTTCAGGTCATCAGACCCTTCTATGATATATTGGTAGTTGACGTATGAATTTCCCGCTTTATTTGTAAAATCATGGTCGGCGAAGTTCACATGTACGGCGTTTATAACCATAACCTTACCTAAGTCTACCTGCCACCATTCGCCCGCGTTTCCTGTTTTTGCCGACCACCATGTTTCAATTTGCTCGTCGTTTGCACGTTTTTTTTCAAATCCGGATAGTTCGGACGAGGCTTCCACCGGTTTCCGGTATGAGAGTAAATTCCACCCCGAATAGCCGCAATTTTTCTCCATGTTTGTTTTTTTATCGGGAATCATAAAAGGGTAATCCGTCCACACGGTGTGTGCATACATATTTCCATCGTCCGAAAAATATACGGGGAATAAGCCCAACCGGCGCTCAAATTTGTGCCTGACCGAAACAACCATAGTTGCTACATGCCAGTAGTTACCGTATTTATCAAGGAAAGTATGCCCGTGACCGGCGCCGCCGATAAATCCGCCCGGCTTGAAACAAAACGGGCTGTGTTCGGAATATGTGTAAGGACCGAGAGGCTTATCGCTCACATAAACCCCATCGCCGTAAATGCGGTATTCTGTTCCGGGAGCGGCGTATTGGAGGTAATATTTTCCGTTATGTTTTGTCATGCAGGGCGCTTCATTCCATCCGGTGCGATGTTGCTCTTCATTGTTGGCACCCGGAACCTCCCAGCCATATTTGTCGTTGTTATGATAAATCAGCGTATCGGGGGTTCCCAGCGCTCTGAAACCATCTTTCGGGTCGACTTCCACGCCCACAATCGGTTCGCGGTCGGAGCAGCCCCAGTAGAGATATACGCGCCCGTCGTCATCCAAATAGAATGCGGGGTCGGTATGACCGTAATGAAATTTGGTATCAACGGCTTCCCATTTGTCAATATCGGGATTGGCTGTTTTGAATATTTTGGGGTTTTCGCCCGAAGCTAAGTAATAGAGGGAATCGCCATATACAAGTATCGACGGTGCATAAGCCTCAATAGTTTCAATCGTTTTGCAAGGGATATGCGTCCACTCTTTCAGGTCGGGCGAACTCCAGTAACCGCCCGCTTTTGAGGCAAACAGGTAATATTTTCCCTTGAAATATTCACAAACAGGGTCGGCAGCTTCCCTGCGCGAAGGGTCGTCGGATTGAAAACGGTAATTCAAGTTCATGGGATTTGCAATAAACCCTTGCTGTTGCGTGGAAGGCTGCGTACAACCACCAAAAATAATCGCTCCAAAAATCGAAATAAATGCTATTTTCTTCATATAAATTATTAACCAAATATTCTTCATGTTATTTGAAATTAAGATTTATTTTTTACTTGCAAAAATACAAAAAGAATCATTATGTTGTGTAAAAAAGGCGGAATACAACCGTTTATTTCTACGGCGCGTAAAAACAACATTTACAAGGTAAATGCAAAATAACAGGAAAAATATTTTCCGCCAAAAATTAAGGGATGCTTCGGCATCCCTTAATGAAATTTTCAAATACAATAAACAGCTTGGTATTATTTTACTAATCCTGCCAACTCTGCTCCCGCTTTGAATTTTACCACTTTTCTCGCAGCAATTGTAATTTGCTTTTTTGTTGCGGGGTTAATTCCTGTACGTGCAGCCTTTTCCGATATCGAAAAAGAGCCAAACCCGATTAAACTCACTTTATCGCCAGCTTGTAAAGCTTCCGATACCGATGCAATGAATCCTTCCAGCGCGTTTTTGCTGTCAGCTTTGCTTAATCCCGCTTTTCCTGCGATTGCACTAATTAATTCTGCTTTGTTCATATAAAATCTTTTTTAAAAAGGTTAAAAAATAATAGTTGTTTCTCTTCAAAAATCAAAACTCAATCTATGTCGGTGCAAATATAGTTTAATATTAAATTTTTCCAAACTTATAACGGATATTTTTTTAAAAAAAAATTTGTTTTGCTATCTTTGCCCTTAATTTTTGAAACTATTTTTGCAAATTAACCAATAATTTAAAGTTATGCAATACGGATTTTTTGACGACGCTCGCAAAGAGTATATTATTACCAAGCCCAACACTCCCAAGTCATGGAGCAACTATTTAGGCGATACCCGCTACGGAGCTATTATTACAAATAATGCCGGCGGATACAGTTTTTTCCGTTCAAGTGTTCAGGGACGTTTCCTGCGTCTGAGGTTCAATACGGTGCCTTTGGACCAGCCGGGGCGTTATATCTATCTGCATGACCGCGACAACAGGGATTTCTGGTCGGGGTCGTGGCAACCGGTGGGGAAGCCGTTAGATGTTTATAAAAGCGAGTGCCGGCACGGGTCGGCTTATACCGTTATCAGTTCGGAATATAGCAATATAAAGACCGAAACGCTCTATTTTGTTCCAATGGGAGAGGAGTTTGAAGTGTGGCGCGTGCGCGTTACCAACAACGGTTCGGGGAAACGCTCGCTGCGCGCTTTCAGTTATGTGGAGTTTGCTTCAAACTGGAATATGCACGACGACCAGAATAATCTCCAATATACGCAATACATCATCAAAACCTCATATAAAGATGGTTTCATCGACCACGGCAATAATATATATATGCCCGAAGACCCTGAAAATTTCCAGAACAAAGACCAGGATCGCCACTCGTTTATCGGGGTGGTTGGCTTGCCTGTAACAGGATATGACAGCGACCGCGACAAGTTTATCGGCGATTACAATACATACGCCAACCCCGCCTCTGTGGTCAACGGAGAGTGTCAAAACACCGTTACCGAAGGTGATAACGGCTGCGGAACACTGCAAGTCGATTTAGAGCTGAATCCGGGCGAAACCAAAGAATTTATAATAGTACTCGGTATCGGTAAAGCAGGCGTGGAAGGGAAAAAAGCCGCAGAATTGGTATCAACGCCTGCAAAGGTAGAGGCTGAGTTCAACAAAGTGGTCGACTATTGGCACGGACGTATCGAGGGATTGACCGCAAAAACTCCGGAT
>Ga0123356_10008202_pt1 | contig 10393 bp, 7 predicted proteins | sample TergutEmb28metaG_2_FD_92546 | JGI IMG/M metagenome (GOLD analysis project Ga0123356, IMG submission 92546) | Embiratermes neotenicus P3 segment gut microbial communities from Petit-Saut dam, French Guiana - Emb289 P3 | ecosystem: Host-associated > Arthropoda: Insects > Digestive system > Gut ... | reverse complement strand
TTCACATAATCCATCCACAAGCATAGGGTAAGGCATCACAGCTTGTGGAGGTGCGCCCATGGAGTTTTTTGAAGTGCGGGGAGGAAAGCCCTTACAAGGAACCGTTGCCATACATAGCGCAAAAAACGCGGTGCTGCCCATCATGGCCGCTTCAATTCTGGCAGACGGCCAGGTGACCATCATGGATTGCCCGCGCATCGCCGATGCCGACAACATGCTGGACATCGTACGCACCCTGGGCTGCCGGGCCGAGCGGGTAGGCGAAAACGCAGTGATCGACACCGCCGGTATGCAGGATTGGGTGATGCCCGAGGCGCTGGCCAAAAAACTCCGTTCTTCGATCTTTATGATGGGGCCCATTTTAGGGCGCTTTCGCAAGGCAACGGTAACCCATCCCGGCGGTTGCGAGATTGGCTTGCGCCCTATCAACTTGCACCTCAATGGGTTGCGCGCCATGGGCGTCACCTTCCATGAGGAAGGCGGGCTCATCCATTGTGATGGATCGGGCATGCGGGGCGGGGAGATACACTTTGACTACCCTAGCGTGGGCGCCACCGAAAATGTGATGATGGCCGCGGTTTTAACACCGGGCACCACCTGGATCCACAACGCGGCCAGGGAGCCGGAAATCGTGGACTTGCAGCGCTTTATGAACGCCATGGGGGCCAAGGTAAGCGGCGCGGGCACCCACAGCATCCACATTGAAGGGGTACAAAAGCTACGCGGGGTAAACTACCGCCCCATTCCCGATCGTATTGTGGCCGGCACATTACTGGCTGCCGCCGCCATCACCGGCGGGGAGATCACCCTGGATAACGCCCATGCTGGCGATCTGGTGGCGGTGATCAGCAAATTGCGGGACATGGGCTGTGAGATCCGTCACGGCTTAACCAACATCAATCTGCGTGCCCCAAAGCGCCTGCGCAGCTTTGGCCAGCTTCAAACCTTGCCCTATCCGGGTTTCCCCACCGACATGCAGGTGCAAATGCTAGCCCTCTCTATCAAAGCCATGGGCACCACTGTGATCACCGAAAATGTGTTTGAGAACCGTTTTGCCCACGCCGGTGACTTTAATCGCATGGGTGCAGATATCGTACTGCATGACCGTACCGCGGTGATCCGGGGCGTAGAAAAGCTGCACGGCGCCAGCGTTGTTGCCAGGGATTTGCGCGGGGGGGCGGGGCTGGTGCTGGCTGGCCTAGCGGCAGAAGGCACAACGATTGTGGAGCGGGTGGACCTAATCGACCGTGGGTATGCGGCGCTGGAGCAGATGCTGGCCTCGTTGGGGGCCGATATCCGCCGGTTGTGTGATACGGCATGACGACGGAATCCCTCCACCGCTGCGGCGGTCCCCCTCCCTTTAACAAGGGAGGTAGGGGTAGGAACGAAGATTTCGCTAGAATCCCATACCCCCCTTGTTAAAGGGGGGAGGGCCACCGCAGTAGCGGGGGGATTCTCAAGTGGCGATGTGCAATAACACTATGGGGGTATGGGCAATGACAGGCTATGAGCGGACAAGCTTTGTGCGGCATCCCGGCCGGGTGGCCGCCATCGTGCTGGTTTTGGCGGCAGTGATCGGCGTGCTGCTTTTGCAAAGGGACGTTTTTGTGCTGCGAAACTTGCGCGTGGAAGGCACTGCCCGCTATACCAATCAGCAGGTGGCGGAGTGGGCCGGTTTGTTTCATGGGCAAAGCATCTTTGCCCTGGATCAGCAGTTGATGGCCCAAAGCTTGCAGGGGGAATCCTTTTTGATTCTGGAGTCCATCTATGTGGATTATCCCGACACGCTGATCTTAAAAGTGCGGGAGCGTGCGCCCCGTGCCGCGTTGTCGCAAAACGGCTTTTATGTGCTGGTAGACGAGATCAACATGGTGCTGGATATCGACGGCGCGTTGGATCCGGAGCTGCAAGTGCCTGTGGTAACCGGCATGGACGTATTGCAGGACGATGCGGGATTGCCGCTCACCGTGCGGGTTCCGGCCCAGTTAACGGCCATGAACGAGGTGTTGAACGAACTGGAACTACAAATGGTGACTGCACGTGTGTCTGAATTGAATGTGGCAAATTTGGATAACCTGTACTTGGTTACAAAGGAAGGGCTGATCGTGGAATTGGGTGACAGTGACCAAATGGAGCCTAAGATCGGCATGATGCGTGCGGTGCTGGAAAAGCTTAGGGACATGGGTGTGTACACTGGATCGCTGGATGTGTCGGTGCCCTATACCGCTGATTATCTGGACGGCAGGGAGCCTGAATTCCAATCCAACATTGGCTCTATGGCGATTGCAATCGAGCCGCCGGGAAGATAATGGGAAGGTAAATCGTCATTATCTGCGAAAAAGGCAGGCGAAAACGCACGAAACGTCACTGTTTTTTGGAAAGCTTATTGCATGTGCCGCACAAAAAGGTTATAATCATGTATACGGGTACGTGTACATTTTACCAATGCCGCTCTCTTTTTGCGATAGAACGGGGGACTGCACGATTATGAAGAACTTGGCCGCCGCGATCGACTTCGGTACATCGAAGATCGTTACGTTTATCGCGGAAAGCGGCAGTTATCACCGTTGCGATATCATCGGCGCAGGCACCATTGCGTACGATGGTTTTTTGGACGGCTATTGGAACGCGGCGGATGAGCTGGTGGATCAGGCGATCCGTAATTCCATCGCCGCTGCCGAGGCACAGGCCCACCGCCAGGCCCGGGACGTGTTTATTGGTGTGCCCGGCGAGTTTTGCCGTGTGTACGCCATCGAAGCCTCGGTTACGTTGCAGGGCGCCGACCCCCGTGTGACCCTGCACGATGTGGAGCGTGTATTTGCCCAGGCCACCGAAGAGATACAGCCCATCCGGGGTGTGATCATCCACCGCAGCCCGGCTTGGTTTACCGTAGACGAAGGCAAAAAAACCATGGAACCCATTGGGCTGAAGGGCAGCAGCCTGCGGGCCCTGGTTTCATTTATAGTGGCCGACGAGTTCTTCCTTTCAGATCTTTCCCGGCGCATACAGGCCATGAATTTAACGTTGAACGGTTTCTTCTCTTCGTCGGTGGGGCAGTCGTTGCTGTTTTTGCCCCCCGAGGAGCGGGACCGTACCGCCGTGCTTATCGATGTGGGGTATCTGTCCACCGAGGTGATGATTGTGGAGGGGGACGCCCTCATCTTTCAAAAGGTGATCGCCGTGGGGGGCGGACATATCACCGCCGACCTGGCCTTTGGTCTGGAAGTCAACATGACCGCAGCCGAACAGATCAAGCGGGGTTACTCCTTCCAACCCTCCGGCGCCGATGTGGTGGAGGTGCGCCCGGTAGCAGGCCAGCCCAAACGGGAAGAAGTTGCCCGTGTGCTGGAACCCCGTGTGGACGAGATCAGCGAGTACATCCGGGATTGCCTGGATCACTGCGGCGTGTCCTTAGACAATTGGAGCAATATCTATTTAACCGGAGGTGGGCTGGCCATGATGCCCGGCGGCCGTTCCTACCTTTCGGCGCAGTTGGGGCGCACAGTGCGCGCGCCCTCGCCCAAGGCGGCCAAGTTTAACAGCCCCATCTATTCCAGCGCGCTGGGGTTGATCGATCTGGTATTTGGCTCCCTGGAATCCCAAGAGGAGGCCTTGACGCCCCTCAGCAAAGTATCCGGATTCTTCCGAAAAATTGTAAGAGGCTGATAAACAAAAGGAGGATCGTCTGTGCTAGAATTTGAAGTGGAACAGAACTCATACGCAACCATACGGGTGGTTGGCTGCGGAGGGGCGGGCAACAACGCGGTAAACCGAATGGTAGACGCAGGGCTGCGGGGCGTGGAGTTTGTTTCCGTCAATACGGACAGGCAGGCGCTGATGCTTTCCCGTGCGCAGCACAAGCTGCAAATTGGCGAGAAGCTCACCAAGGGCTTGGGAGCGGGCGCTGTGCCCGATATTGGCCGCCGCGCCGCCGAAGAAAGCCGCGAAGACATCGCACAGACCCTGAAGGGGGCCGACTTGGTGTTTGTAACCGCCGGTATGGGCGGGGGCACCGGCACCGGCGCCGCACCCATCGTGGCGGAAATTGCCCGCGACCTGGGTTGTTTAACCATTGGCGTGGTAACCAAACCCTTTTTATTTGAAGGCAAACAACGCATGAAAAACGCGGAAAGCGGCATCGCCGAACTCAAGCAAAGGGTAGATACTTTGGTAGCGATCCCCAACGATCGCCTGCTGCAAGTGGCCACCAAGGGCACCACCATGTTAGAAGCCTTCCGTATCGCAGACGACGTGCTCCGCCAGGGCATTCAAGGTATATCCGATCTTATCGCCGTGCCGGCCCTTATCAACCTGGACTTTGCGGACGTAAAGACCGTAATGGAGTCCGGCGGCATGGCGCACATGGGCATCGGCGTGGGCAAGGGCGAAAACCGCATGGTGGACGCCGCCAAAAACGCCATCGCCAGCCCCATGCTAGAAACTTCCATCGACGGAGCCCGTTCGGTGCTGATGAACATCACTGGCGGCGAGGACATGAGCATCATCGACATCAACGAGGCCGCCCAAATGGTGATGCAGGCCGCCGATGGCGACGCCAACATCATATTCGGCGCGGGCATCGACGAGGATTTAAAAGACGAAGTGCGGATCACCGTAATCGCCACCGGTTTTGAAAAGATTCAGTTTCCGGCCAAACCCCAGGTCAAGCGTGAGCGTATGGCGTATCCGCCCTCCCAATCGCCTTATCCGCCTTCGGCCTCGCTGATTCATACGCCCCCTGCCGGTTTGACCGGAACGCCGCTGTTGCCGGTGGACGAGGAGTATGCGCCCCTACAGGAGCCCGCCGCCCCTGCTGCGCCTGCCCCTACTTTCTCCCGTTACGATCCCACCTATACGCCTGTAATCGAACCTTTAACGTCGCCCTCGGAGGCCCCACCGGCCCCTCTTTCCGCCATGGACGACGAGTTACCTTCCTTTATTAGCAGCGCACGCACGCCGCCGCCCCGCACTTCGCCCTTCCAAAAGGCGCAAACCCAGGCAGCGCCTGTTCCACAAGGGCAATCGCCCTTTGTGATGGATTCCGAACCCGAGGAAGAGGAGCCTCGCGGGTTTACGCCCGACGTACCGGCCTACTTGCGGCGGCCTCCAAAGAAATAGCAGTGAAGATTTTAGGCATCGATCCCGGCCTGGCCATCTTGGGCTGGGGCGTGATTCAAAATGAAGGAAATAAACTAAAGCTGTTGCAGTACGGCACCTTAGGCACGCCGCCGGGACAGGCGCTGCCGACCCGTCTGCGCAGCATCTTTTTGGGCGTGCGCCAGCTTATGCAAACCTACGAACCCGACGAAGTTGCCTTTGAAGAACTCTTTTTTGCCAAAAACGTAACCACGGGCATGATGGTAAGCGCGGCCCGTGGCGCGGCATTGGTGGCCGTAGTAGAAAAAAACGAGCGGGTATACGAATACACGCCCCTGCAAGTAAAGCAGGCGGTGGTGGGATATGGCAGGGCCAAAAAGCAGCAGGTGCAGCACATGGTGCGCGTATTGCTGAGCCTAACCGAAAACCCCAAACCCGACGATGCCGCCGACGCCCTGGCCGTGGCGATTACCCACGCCCACACCGGGGTGGCGGTGGAGCGGTTCAGGATGAAATAATGGGATTGCCCTGGTTGCTGCTGCAGTCCCCTGTAGGGCGCGATGCCCTCAGCGCGCCGAAAACCGCCTAAAACCAACGAATCTTTATTGCAATACGACGGCGCGCCGAGGGCGTCGCGCCCTACAACAGCGGCGGGCGGCCACATAGAGCTGCCCCTGCGAGGAGGCCGTATCATGTACGCTTTTATCGAAGGCCGGGTGGCCGAAAGGCGCCAAGGCGAGCTGGTGATCGAAGCCGGTGGCGTGGGCTACTTGATGCTTTGCTCGGCGGGCACGGTGGCCGCCGCCCCCTCCGGTGACGAACTGTTCCGTTGCTACACGCACCTGAGCGTGCGGGAGGATGCCATGGAGCTCTTTGGTTTTGCCTCGCGGGAGGAACGCAGCATGTTTTTGAAATTGTGCAGCATCAGCGGCGTGGGGCCCCGGACTGCGTTGGGTGTGTTGTCGGCGTTGCCGGTGCGGGATTTAACCCTGGCCATCGCCATGGGTGACGAGGCGGCATTATCCCGCGCACCGGGCATCGGCAAAAAAACCGCCCAGCGTATCGTGCTGGAGCTTAAGGACAAGATGGAGGTGGGCGATGTGCCCACGTCGGGTGCACAAGCCCCTTCCATGCCCCTGGCGTCCGACGCCCAGCAGGAGGCGATACAGGCGCTGCTGGCCCTGGGTTATACCAGTGCCGAGGCCGCCCGTGCTGTGAATCAGGCACGGAGTTTGGCCGAAGATCCGAATGCTACCGCCAATCAGCTGATTATGCTGGCGTTGAAGAGTTTGGGGGGGCGCTAAGTCATGCAAAACCGCCTGTATACTTTGTTGATAGCCACGGGGATGCTGTTTGCGCTGCTTGTGTTCAGCAGCCCTGCTTTGTCAACCGGCGATGCCGTCATTTATCTTCCCGATCCGAACTTTGAGGCGGTGGTGAGAGAGATTATTGGTAAACCTAATGGGGACATTATGACAAGCGACGTAGCGATAATTACTATTCTCGGGGTAAACAACTCCAACATCGCCGACTTAACAGGTATCGAATACTTTACCGCACTGGAATGGCTTGAATGCAAAGCGAACCAACTAACAGAACTGGATATTAGCAAAAATACCATGCTGACAGTACTTGATTGCAGCATGAATCAACTGACAACACTGGACGTGAGCAATAATGCCGCACTGGAATCACTGAATTGCTGGGGAAATCAACTGACATCAATCAATGTGAGCGGAGCTACCGCACTGGATTGGTTTCAGTGCGCCGACAATCAACTGACAACACTGGACGTAAGCTCAAATACCGAGTTGGGGGCATTGTACTGCTCTGACAACCGACTGACGACGCTGGATGTAAGTCAGAATCCTGAGCTTACACATCTTTTCTGCTCCGACAACCGATTGACGACGCTGGATATAAGGCAGAATACCGAGCTGATAGTGCTTGACGTCCATAACAACCTTTTCCCCGATCAATCCGCGATCATGGGGCTGAACGAGAATAGGCTTTTTGAATTTGTTTTCGACCCGCAGAGGGGTTTAAGTAATGAGGACGTCAAAGCATCGCCAACGTCCGGGTTGTCCGGCGATACTGTGATCCATTTCCCCGATCCGAACTTTGAGGCGGCGGTGAGGGATATAATTGATAAGCCGGAGGGTGATATCACAACAAACGATGTGGCGGGGATTGCCTCTCTTAATGTATCGGGGGCCAACATCGCTGATTTAACAGGAATCGAATACTTCATCGAGCTGGAAGAGCTTGATTGCGGGCAGAATCGACTGAAAACGCTGGACGTGGGCAATAATGCTGCTCTAAAATGGCTCGATTGCTGGGATAATCAGCTAACGTCATTGAATCTAAGCGGAGCGACCTCGCTCGAATGGCTTGATTGCTCTGCGAACAATCTGACGACACTGGATGTGAGCAAAAATATCGCGCTGAAATCCTTTTTCTGTGGCGAAAATCAACTGACGACGCTGGATATAAGTCGTAATACTGCGCTGATGGAGTTTTACTGCGACAGCAATCTACTAACGACACTGGACGTAAGTCAGAATGCTGCGCTCGTAGTCCTTTACTGCTACGGCAATCGACTGACGACGCTGGATGTGAGTCATAATCCTACGGTAAGGACACTTCTCTGCAACGACAATCAATTGACAACACTGGATGTAAGCCATAATCCTGCGCTGGTGCGACTTGATGTCTGTAATAATTACTTTCCAGCTCGATCCGCCATCCAAGGGCTGGACGAGAGCAAGCTAGAATCTTTTGTCTTCGACCCACAATGGGATTTGAATGATCCCAGCACCGTTATCCGGTTTCCCGATCCGAATTTTGAAGCAGCGGTGAGAAGAGAAATCGGTAAATCCCATGGGGACATCACAGCAAACGATGTGGCGGGGATCACCGCTCTCAATCTGGATCGGCTCAACATCGCCGATTTAACAGGCATCGAATACTTTACCGCGCTGGAAGCGCTTTATTGCAGGCAGAACCTGCTGACAACGCTGGACTTGAGCCACAATACCGCGCTCACAACACTCCATTGTTGGGGAAACCAATTGACGTTTTTGGATGTGAGCGGAGCTGCCGAACTGTGGTTTCTTGAATGCTCCAACAACGATCTGGCGACGCTGGATTTAAGCCAAAATACCGCGCTGGAAGCACTTCACTGCTCTGACAATCAACTGACAGCGCTGGACGTGAGCAACAATACTGCGCTGACAAAGCTTGGCTGCTCAGACAATCGATTGACGATGCTGGATGTAAGCGAAAACACCGCACTGACACACCTCAGCTGCGACGGCAACCGATTGACGACGCTGGATGTGAGCCATAATCCTGCGTTGACGTACCTTTACTGCAATAACAATCGGCTGACGACACTGGACGCGAGCAATAATACTGAACTGAGAGAACTTCGCTGCAACGACAATCAACTGACAGCGCTGGACGCGAGCAATAATACTGAACTGACACGCCTTGACTGTGATGGCAACCAATTAACGGCGCTGGATGTGAGCAATAATCCTGCGCTGAGAACACTTTTCTGCAATGGTAATCATCTGACGGCGCTGGACGTGAGCAATAATCCTGCGCTGAGAGCCCTTTACTGCGATAATAATCAACTGACGACGCTGGACGTGAGCCATAATCCTGTACTGGCAGAACTTGATGTCCATCATAACCTTTTCCCCGATCAATCCGCGATCATTGGACTGGACGAGAATAGGCCATTTGAATTTGTTTTCGACCCGCAGAGGGGCTTGGGGGATGAGGACTTGGAGGGGGTGCCGCCGTCCGGGTTGCCCGGCGATATCGTGATCCAACTCCCCGACCCGAATTTTGAGGCAGAGGTGAGAAGGATCATCGGAAAGCCGGAGGGGGATATCATAGCAGGTGATGTGGCAGGGATTACCTCGCTTAGGTTAGACAGGTTGAATATTGCCGATTTAACAGGCATCGAGTATTTCACCTCGCTAAAAGAGCTTAATTGCAAGCGAAACCAACTAACCGAGCTGGATCTTAGCCACAATACCATGCTGGAAGTACTTTATTGCGAGTGGAACCAACTGACAATGCTAGATGTAAGCCAAAATGCCGTGCTGGGAGTGCTTTACTGCCATAACAACCAACTGACGACGCTGGATATAAGCCAAAACACCGAGCTGACAGTGCTTGACGTTCATAACAATCTTTTCCCCGATATATCCGCCATTGCAGGGCTGGATGAGAGTAGGTTCGTTTACTTTGTATTTAACCTGAGTTTCGACTGGTAGGCAGAAAGGAATACAGCAACCATGCAAGACGACCGCTTGATCATGACCGGCTACCGTGAAGAAGACGAAGAGATTGAACAATCCCTTCGCCCCAAAACCATGCGCGGCTACATCGGCCAAAAGCCGATCAAAGACAGCCTAGGCATCTACATGGAAGCCGCCCGCAGGCGCAAAGACGCCCTGGATCACATGCTGCTTTACGGGCCGCCGGGCCTGGGCAAGACGCTGCTGGCCAGCATCGTGGCGGCAGAGATGGGGCAAAACATACGCATCACCTCCGGCCCCGCCATCGAACGGCCCGGCGACTTGGCGTCCATCCTCACCAACCTATCTGCCGGGGACTTGCTGTTTATCGACGAGATTCATCGCCTTTCCCGCTCGGTAGAAGAAGTGCTGTACCCGGCGATGGAGGATTACGCCTTGGACATCATGATCGGCAAGGGGCCCAGCGCCCGTTCGATCCGCCTTGATTTGCCCAAGTTTACCCTGGTGGGGGCCACCACCCGCGCAGGCCAGCTTTCTGCGCCCCTGCGCGACCGGTTCGGCATCTTGTTTCGTTTGGAGCTGTACTCGGTGGAGGAGCTGGCCCAAATCGCAAGCAACTCGGCGGATGTGCTGCGCATCGCCCACGATCCCGAGGGCATCCGCGAGATCGCCCGCCGCTCCAGGGGCACGCCCCGCATCGTAAACCGTATGCTCAAACGTGTGCGGGACTATGCCCAGGTGCGGGCCGAAGGACGCATCACCTTTGAGGTAGCCCGAGACGCCCTGGACATGCTGGATGTGGATCCCCTGGGGCTTGATCGGATCGACCGGGCGGTGCTCACCGCCATGATGACGAAATTCGGCGGCGGTCCTGTGGGGCTGGACACATTGGCCGCGACTACTGGCGAGGATGCCGTGACCATTGAGGATGTGTACGAGCCTTACTTGCTGCAGCTTGGTTTTATCATGCGCACGCCCAGGGGCCGGACTTGTTTGCCCGCCGCTTACGAGCACATGAAGAT
>Ga0123356_10008201_pt1 | contig 10394 bp, 6 predicted proteins | sample TergutEmb28metaG_2_FD_92546 | JGI IMG/M metagenome (GOLD analysis project Ga0123356, IMG submission 92546) | Embiratermes neotenicus P3 segment gut microbial communities from Petit-Saut dam, French Guiana - Emb289 P3 | ecosystem: Host-associated > Arthropoda: Insects > Digestive system > Gut ... | reverse complement strand
TCAGCGACATGCGCAACCGGCGGCTGTCCAGCTTCTTCACACTCGGTATTGAGATATTCATCTGGACCCTGCTCAATGCCATCACCATGGTGAGCAGCCATGAGTACTTCCAAGTCATCTATACGCTTCGTATGGTGATGGTCTGCATCATCCCATTTGGCGTCACCTGGTTCATCCTCAACTTCGTCAATTCCTCGTTGCGGACCAAGAAATGGCTGCGCAACATACTCATCATTCTGCCGCTTATCGATATACTCGTCATGGTTACCAACCCCTTGCATAATCTCTACTTCCTCGACTACAGTTTTCCGATTCCTGCCCGCGCCCCGCTGTTCTGGGCGCATACTGCAATGGATATGTCGATCGTCATCGTCGCATTCTTCATGCTGATCCGCTATATCATCAAGGAGGCAAGACGCAATCCTGTGTTGATACTTACCGGGCTTGCTTTGCTCATACCGTATACGATCAACCTGCTCTTCAGTTTTGGTCTGATGCCTTTTCCGCACGATATCACGCCCCTCGGCTTCTTTATCACCTTCTCGCTGTTTGTGTTCGTTGCCTATCGCTCGCAGCTTTTCAACGTCAAGACCTCCCTGTTTTCGAGCGCGATGGATTCAATCGAGGACTTCATCATCATCTGTAACGAGAAGCGCATCATCATCGACGCCAACCAAAGCGTGTTCGATACGATGAAGCAGTTTCCCATCCAGTTCGGGCGTACGAGATTCGATGCGTTTTTGGATTATGCAGAATCCATACTTATCGACAAGAAGCCGGGCAATATCGTCGAAGCCATCAGGACAGGAACGGACATCGACGGCGAGTGCACGGTGCTCATGCCCGATAAAAGCGAGAAGACCTTTACCCTCAAATGGCGCGAAGTTCTTACGTCAAAACGGAAACTGGGGCACATCCTCATACTTACGAACGTAAGCAACTACCGGGATGTCATCAGTGCAATCAACAGGCAAAACGATGAGCTCCTTGAGTTGAAGATACGAGCAGACGCCGCCAATCGAGCAAAAAGCGATTTTCTTGCCAATATGAGCCACGAGATCCGCACGCCGATGAACGCCATCATCGGTATGACAACGATTGCTAAAGCGGCAGACAACCTTGAGAGAAAGGATACCGCGCTGAGCAAGATCGAAGGCGCCTCCAACCACTTGCTTGGCGTCATCAACGATATCCTCGATATGTCCAAGATCGAAGCGAATAAGCTGGAGCTTTCAACTGTCACCTTCAAATTCGAAGGGATGATCCAGAAGGTGCTTGACATCATGGGCTTTAAGGTAGCCGCTAAGCAGCAGACACTTACCGTCGAGATTGACGAAGCTATCCCCTGTTGTGTGACAGGGGACGACCAGCGTCTTGCGCAGATTCTAACGAACCTGCTCAGCAATGCGATAAAGTTCACATCAGATGAAGGCGCTATCCATCTCCATGCTCATTTATTAAGCAAACGGAATGGAATGTGCGAGATACAGATGGATGTATCAGACACCGGAGTGGGAATCAGCAAGGAGCAGCAAAGCCGTCTGTTTACCTCTTTTGGGCAGGCAGAAAGCGGCACGTCGCGTAAGTTCGGCGGCTCAGGGCTTGGTCTGGTGATCTCAAAACGCATCGTTGAGATGATGGGCGGAAGAATCTGGGTGAGATCTGAGCTCGGCAAAGGCTCGACCTTCTCCTTTGCTGTGTGGGTCAAGGAAGAAGATACTATCTGTGAGGGCGCCACCATGCTTCTGGGCGCTGATTTAGAAAAAGAAGACGGAACGGATGACTTTGAAGGTTTCTGTATCCTGTTAGCGGAGGATGTGGACGTAAACCGTGAGATTGTGATCGCTTTGCTTGAGCCAACGAAACTGACTGTCGTCTGTGCAGAAAACGGCCTTGAGGCTGTGCAGTTGTTCAGTGCAGACCCTGATTCCTACGACATGATCTTTATGGACGTCCAGATGCCCGAGATGGACGGATATGAGGCGACACGCCATATCCGTGCACTCGATATACAGAAGGCAAAAGAGATTCCCATCGTCGCTTTGACCGCGAACGTCTTTCGTGAGGATATCGAGAATTGCCTTAAAGCAGGCATGAACGACCACGTGGGCAAGCCGCTTCATTTTAAAGAGGTTATAGGTATGCTGCGAATGTATCTGCCAAATCTGCCATAATAGACGTTGTGAGGAAGACGCCTATACAGATTTGGAACACACTGAATTGGAGCAGACTTCTTTCGAGCGCATCGGCCCGACGCTAGACAATACAACAACAGACACAGGTATCACCACGGTCTTTTTTGATGTGGGGCATACCCTGCTGACGCCTGCTGTTTCTGAGGGCAAGGTCTTTTCAGAGGAAGCGCTGCGTCACGGCGTGCAGCTTGACGCAGCGTTGGTCGATGAGAATATCTCTCGGATGTATGAGCTCTACGAGCAGCTCTATGAGCAGGATGAGTCGTTTTGGGCCGATGAGGAACGTGCCGTAGTTATCTGGCATAAGATGTACGAGTTCCTCTGTGAATTGACCGGCGTCGATACCTCAAAGCACAAAGAGATCGCCATGAGCGTTCATCGCCGTTATTTTACCGCAGAGAGTTGGAAGACCTTTGATGACGTCATCCCAGCGCTTAAACGTCTGAAGCAACAAGGTATCCGTATGGGTCTCATCTCGAACTGGGACTCAACCCTGGGAGACATCATCGAAGGGCTCGGACTGGCGTCGTATTTTGAGATCGTTCTTTCTTCGACCGTTGTTAAGCTCCACAAACCGATGCCAGAGATTTTCAAGTACGCACTGGAGCAGATGGGTGTTGCGCCCGCTGAAGCCCTGCACGTCGGCGATCATCTGATCGCCGACGTGCAGGGTGCACATGCCGTCGGTATCATGCCGGTGCTGATTGACCGACAAGGTGGCGTCTATGACGCACTGCCGTTAGGTACGCTGGTCATCTCATCATTTGCCGAGCTTGCCGACTACCTTGCTTCCTAAGGAAGCGCTGGTTTATTCATCAGTCACCCCGGGCTCGATCCAGGGTCTATCAGTGTGCTCATAGGATGCTTACGTGTGTTGTCAGAAAAGGTTGTCCAAAGCAAAATATGAATAAACCAGCAATCCCTGTATCCTTTTCTCTCATTTTCTATTCACGGCGTCCTGCTGGCAGCTTATTAGCGTTAAAAGAGTTCTGCTGGCAGCTCATAGGCGTCAAAAGGGTCCTGCTAGCAGCCCATAGGTGGCATTGGTGGTGGGAGAATGTCCTATGGGCTGTCTGCAGGACGCTGCAAACGTGTAAGAAAGTGTCGACGGACCGTCCCAGCCACAAGGACGGTCCGTCGCAAGAAAGGGAAAATGTCCAGAGGAGAGGTACGTTCTTCCCCACAATGTATGCCCTTCCCCCTGGGCAGACATAGAATATCTGCTAAATGTCGGTAGTGGTATGTCAATATAGGAATAGGCGATTCTAAATTGGAAACCCAAGTAGGTAGCGCGAATAATCCAGGTGTGGTAATCTCTTTTTGGAATAGCTTGTCCCCCTATAGAATAAGGGGAGTATTCGATAGGGGAAACACAGGCGGCAGGGGAGTATCCGGCTGCGGGTGCTCTTTAGGCTAATGAGGGTATTTCAAAGGAGTAGCATCATGCACATTAGCGTAATCAGGGAGTTCCTCCTTCTGGCAGATGAGATGAACTTCTCAAATGTGGCAAAGAGTCTTTTCATATCGCAATCTGCCCTCAGTAAGCACATCGACGCCATGGAAACGGAGATCGGTGTAAAACTTTTTGTGCGCGACAAACACTCTGTCCGCCTTACCGATATGGGACGGCTTTTCCAGAGACGTATGAGGGTTCTTATCAACGAGTACGATGCTGCGCTCAAAGAGCTGAAAAATGCCCGAGAGGGGATAGAGAAGACTCTTAAGGTCGGCTACCTCTACGGCGCCTGTAAAGACTTCATTGTCGATGCACGCGCTCAATTCGAGGCTAGATACCCTCAGACATCTTTGGAATTGCACTCGCTTGAAGCTTCCGACGGGTTTCCTATGCTCCGGGCAAACCAATTCGACATGATAGTGGCGATGAAGTTCCCCTACGGCAGTTATAGTACCTTTAATCATCTTGATATTTTCGAGGACTGCCTGAATGTGGCAGTTTCGCGCAAGCACCGCCTGGCTGATCGTGCTTGGGTTACGCTTGATGACATAAAGGGCGAGCGTATCCTCATGCCAGACAACAACAGACAACCCAACGTCTACTCGTTTTACAAGCAGGTGATAAAAGACCAGGAGGTCTGGGCTGATTCTGAGGAGTCCTTACGTGATATCAACTCGGCATATCTGTATCTGGCGTCCAATACCGGGGTTGCGATCACCTTCAGGCATTTGAAATCATACTTTGATTCTGATGTGGTGTTTTTGCCCCTTGCAGAGATCGACAGTTATTTTAATATCTCAGCCGTTTGGAAGATTGCGCGTGAAGACGATGCGATCCTTGCGTTTGCCAACTGCCTTAAGATCGCCTACGATCTCAGCGAAGTAAAGAAAAGACAGCTTAATAAGTAGTGGCTATTCCCATGTCGCCCCAGACCTGATCTGGGGTCCAGAGGGTGAGCTATAGGATGCCTGCGTGTGTCCGACAGAAAACTGGTCGTGCGGCAGTGGCTATTCCCATGTCGCCCCAGACCTGATCTGGGGTCCAGAGGGTGAGCTATAGGATGCCTACGTGTGTCCGACAAAAAACTGGTCGTATGGTAGTGTAATACTGGTGTTACTGTACAAGAACAGCCTTATTACCCGCCAGCAGCCAGCGGCAGGAAGCTCACCACGTCGCTGTCCTTAAGCGCTGTCGCATAGACCTTCTTCTGGAGTATGCTCACGCCGTTGACGACGATCAGCATCGCTTTGGCGGCATGGAAGACGGTCTTGCCGTGTGCCGATTTGATGTGGCGTAAGACGTCGGCAACCGTTGCTGCCTCAAGCTGTTCATCGCGGCACCCGACAGCCTCAGCCAGACTTCCACGATAGACTACGGTAATCAGTGCCATGCTTACACCTCGACTTTCAGTTTGCTGAGTTTCTTTGCGCTCGGAATGCCTTTTTCGTCCCAACCACGAAGTTTGTAATACGCAGGCAGCATGACGTCCAAGGGAACCACGGTTGTGGGGTCATTGGGATCTTGAGGCGTCTCGGTGAGCCGTTTTGGCAAGCTGTCATCAGCGCCGGTCAGACCTTCGCGCAGATTGAACATCCTTTCGAGGTTATAACAGCGCTCGCCTAAGGTAAAGAATGAGCCTGTATTGAGCGGCAGTCCGGTTGCCTGTTTGCCGGCTTCTGCATGTGGGAACAGCAGCATGGTGTTGAATTTCTCGAAGCCGGGATGTTTGACCATCAGCCCGATCACAGGGCCTGAGTTAAGCAGGATCTTGTTGATTGCGCGCGTGACCCCATGAGCAGGCCCGATTTTGTACAGCGGCTTTGGTATGAAGGTCAAAGCCGAGAACAGACAGCAGCCGAGCGAGGAGACCGCATCGAGTGCATTTTGCGTCAACACGGTCCATTGTACTTTGGCACGAGGGCTTGTGGGGCTCATCGTAAGGACGTTGATGCTCTCGAGCAGGGAGGTGTACCCACCGCCAAGATGGCACCCACCGCGGTTTGAGGTGGCATAACCAAGACCCATACCCACGCTTCGGCGCGGCTCATAGGACGCAAGCTCAAGTCCTTTTGCGTGGATGGCGTATTCGGTGCCGCCGTATTTCTCTGAAAGCCATTTTGTGCCATTTGCCAACTCGCTATATTTGCCATCACGAATAGCAATTTTCGGAAGGGCATCGATGACGCTTTGGCTATCGCCAAAGCGCAAGCCAAAGTCCTCGCCGCCGTTCTCCTGCAGCTCCATGGCAAATGCCAGCGTGCCGGCACATGATATCGTGTCCAAACCGAGCTCATCGCAGATACGATTGATCTCGATGATGGCGTCAAGGTCAGAGTTCTCGATGTTTGCTCCAAACAGCCCTAGCGTCTCATACTCAGGCCCCTTGATGACCCCGTGCGATGAGCGCACCCGCCGCTCGCAGCGGATTGGGCAGCTGACGCAACCCTTATTCTCCTCAAGACGGGTCTCGGTCAAGGTCTCACCGCTGATGGCGTCGGCCTGCGCAAAGAAGCCGCTTTTAAAGTTGTGCGTAGGCAGGGCAAGCGAGGCATTGGCTTTGCTAACGATACCTGCGCTGCCGTAACGCGGCATCGATTCGCCGGTCATCGGATGGCCTTGGAGGAAATGCACCCACTTCCCGATGAACTTCTTGAACTTTTCTTTGTTATAGACGGGAACCGGCTGCTTGCCTGAAGCGACAAGGCCCTTGAGGTTTTTTGAGCCAAAGACCGCGCCGCCTCCGCAGCGTCCGGCAATCCTGTCGCCGCTGGCAACCCCTGCATAATGGACGAGGTTCTCGCCTGAAGGACCGATTAGAAAGCTCGCAAAACCCTTGCAAAAGCTCTTCCGGGCTTCCTCGATACCGAGACCCCAAAGGTCGCGGGCATCCTTGATTGTAATGGCGCCGTCGATGATCTCGATATAGACCGGCTCGGCTGCTGCCCCCGTGATAACGATTCCGTCATAACCGGCTTTGCGCAAGGTAAAGCCGAAGCTGCCACCGCAGTTGGTCGAGGCGATGCCTCCCGTCAAGACGTTTTTAAAGCTCATATTAAAGCGGCTAGAGGAGGGCGCCCCGGTCCCGTTCAAAGGGCCGGTATTGACGATGGCAACCGCCTCCGGTGCAAGCGGATGGGTGCCCGCAGGCAACAGGTCGTACAGCAGGCGGGCTGCCAGCGCCTTGCCGCCGACATACAGGCGGAAATACTCTTCAGAAATGGCAAGCGCTTGCACCTCGCTTGTGGAGAGGTTGACATGGACATAACGTGGCAGTGCGATAGGCTCAGACACAAAGACCTCGATTCGGTATTGAGGCGGACACAGCAGACTTGGCGATAGGCTCAGACACAAAGACCTCGATTCGGTATTGAGGCGGGCACAGCAGGTTTGGCAACAGGCTCAGACACAAAGACCTCGATTCGACGATGAAGCAGACACTGCTGACTCAATAATAAGCGTGGGTTGTTCGATTGCAGTCAATCCTGTTAAACGGTCAGATCCGGATAGCCTCGATAACCCGACGATAGCGCGCGGAATCATACAAAACAGGCACAGGATACAGTGGGTTGCACTCCTTGTCTGCCCAAGCGATCATCTGTGGAATGTCCTCATCCTTGATGAAATCGAAGCCCTTGGGGATGCCCATGCGCTCGTTCATAGCCTCGATCTCATCGATGAAAGACTTCGCGTTCGTGGCGTCATCTGCTGCTGGGTCGGCGATTCCGGCAACATCGGCAAGCCGGACGAGTTTCTCATATACCTTCTCACCATAATCCCTGAGCACCACAGGCAGGATGACGGCATTGGCAACCCCATGTGCGGTGTTGTACAGTCCGCCAAGCGTGTGAGCGATGGCGTGGACATTGCCCACACCGGCGCGCGTAAAAGCGAACCCAGCCTTATACGATGCTTCAAGCATCGCTTCGCGGGCCTCGATATCGCTGCCATCGCGGTAAGCCCTCTCAAGGTACTTGAAGATAGCCGTGGTTGCCTCCAAGGCAAAACGCTTGCTCTCAGCTGTGTTATACGTCCAGCAGAGATACGCCTCAACCGCATGGGTCAGGGCGTCCATGCCTGTTGGGGCGGTGATAAACGGAGGGAGACCGACGGTTAAGTCGGGGTCAAGTATCGCATAGCGCGGAATAAGAGCGAGATCCATCAACGCGTATTTGTGGTGGGTCTGCTCATCGGTGATCAACGCAGCGATGGTGGTCTCAGAGCCAGTCCCAGCTGTCGTTGGAACCGCGATGAAGGGCGGAATAGCTTTGATGACCTTGAAAAGCCCTCCGAGCTGCTGCGTGGTCTTCTTTGGCTGGGTGACCCGCGCTGCAGCGCCTTTAGCAGCATCCATTGCCGAGCCGCCGCCGATGGCGACAAAGCCGTTACAGCCTGCGGCGTAATACAGGTCGGTGATCCGGTTGACCGTTGCAACAGTGGGGTTTGGCTGCACTTCAGAGAACAGCTCGTAGTCAGCGCCCGCCGCATCAAGCACCGCTGTGATCTTCGCTGTGATACCGGCTTTGACCAGACCTGGGTCCGTGACAACCATAGCCTTTGTCACGCCATCTTTGGCAAGGAGCGCGGGGATCTCAGCGATGCTTCCAGCGCCTTTGATCGGCTGCGCTTTTCGCCAGGGCATCACGCGTGCCCCAACGTTGAATACTGCTTGAAAGGTACGATAATACGCATGTTTTAAAGACATAACACAAACTCCTATTCTGTTCTGACCCCCGTCTATTGTGCCCCTCTTGTGGATATTATACCCCCTCAACCCTGATCGCGGATGCGATGAAGGGCCCAGTGACGCGATGAAGGGCCCAGTGACGCGATGAAGGGCTCAGTGACGCGATGAAGGGCCCAGTGCCGCGATGAAGGGCTCAGTGACGCGATGAAGGGCCCAGTGCCGCGATGAAGGGCTCAGTGGTACCAAGGTCGGCGATGGCACGAACCCCTAAACGTTGATTGCCTTTCTGACAATGGCGCCCTGGATTCTTTTGAAAAAGCGAGGACTACGGATGATGAGGCTTTCCAGATCACGGGGGTAATGGGTAAGCAGCTCATAACCGTCTTCTGTCACCAACACGGTGTCCGAATGGCGGAAGCCGCCGATGTCGTCAAAATACAGACCAGGCTCAACACTTATGACCATATTCTTTTCGAGGATGTCCTCGCTGCCGCGACTGAGCCATGGTTGCTCATGGTTGCCCATTCCTATGCCGTGACCGACACGGTGCAGGATATTGCCTTGATAGCCTCTGTCTGTGAAGAAATCCCAGGTGGCGGCGTCAATCTCTCCGCAAGCAACGCCCGGGCGCACCATGGAGAATGCCAGCTCCCGCGCCTGTATCACCGTATGATACAGATCGAGCTCCTCCTTTGAAGGCTCGCCTATGAACACGGTGCGTTCGCATTCCGCAGCATAGCCGTTGATGCGGTTGTAGCTCATCAGGACAAGCGGGCCGCGTCCCATACGCAGCCGAAATCCCGGAACGCCGTGGGGCTGTGCGCTTGCAGGAGCAGTCCAACCGACGGTAAGGAAGGAGCAGTTGAGATAGTCGTACTCTCCGGTGGCGATGAGCCCCGTCTGTAGCTTTCTCGCATGCGTTACCGTCTCTATGACAGAGCAGCCTGGGTAGATGCCTCCATGCAGGAGCTTCATACCCTTGTCGGTCCAGACGGCAGCAGCGCGTATGGCCTCTAACTCCTCAGGCTCCTTGACCATACGGATCCGGGCGATTGCATCGGAGACCACCACTTCCCGCACTTGAATCAGGCGGCTTTTCGCGACAGCCAGATCAGGCTCCACACCCACGCGGGCATCTGCGCCGAGCATGGCGCTTAGCAGCTCGTACCAGTTCTGTCCTTTGATCGAGGGGTATTCGAAGTAATGCTCTATAACATTGTAGCCGGTCGCCTTTTTCATGTGCTCGTATTCCAGGTACGGCACAACCAGGTCGTATTTACCCTCTTGTCTGACGATGATGAAGAACGGGCGCTCCTCCGGTCTGTAGGACGCACCTGAGAGGTAGTAAATCCCGTCCTGCGTAGATACCACAAAGGCGTCAAGGCCTTCGCGTTTCATAATGCTTTGCAGCTTCTCCAGTCGGTTCTCATAGTTAAAGCCCATCTCCCTCATCCTTTCAAGTTTCCTATGGTGTTTAGAAGTCCCTTACAAGGCGATTTTACGCCCGACACCTTTGCTCAGCGACAGGTCGAAGATGCGGCGCGCAAGCATCATGTCTTCGACTGCCATTCCAACGTTGTTGCATACTATGAACTCCCTGTCATGCTCTCGTCCGGGTTTGATGCCGGCGAGAACCTCGCCTGTTTCTCCGTAGACAAGGGGCAGACCGTCGGGATAATACCCGTTTGCTGCCAGTAGTTCATGCTGTTCGATGCTGTCGAGCAGGTACTTATCGGCGCGCTTCATCGTTTTATCCTCGTAGAAGGTGTGGCAGTCGCTTGTCAGGATGGTCTGACCCTCGTGGAACCATTCATCCCTGAATTTTGGATCAGGTTTTTCTGTGATGATAGCGGCAGAACAGATGACATCGCATTTCTGCGCGATTTCCTCGAAAGAACGGGCAATGATAATCTTCGCTGCGCTGTGTGGCTGCTGTCGAGCAATCAATTCATCCATGGCGGGAGGATAGCTGTCGATGATATAGATCTCCTGGAGATCGGGCAGCGCGTGGTGCATCATTGCGATCTGTGCGTTGCCCTGTACGCCGCATCCCACCATA
>Ga0123356_10008200_pt1 | contig 10394 bp, 7 predicted proteins | sample TergutEmb28metaG_2_FD_92546 | JGI IMG/M metagenome (GOLD analysis project Ga0123356, IMG submission 92546) | Embiratermes neotenicus P3 segment gut microbial communities from Petit-Saut dam, French Guiana - Emb289 P3 | ecosystem: Host-associated > Arthropoda: Insects > Digestive system > Gut ... | reverse complement strand
CCGATTCCAGAACTTTTCATGTTGCTGATAATTTTCTGTAAATCCAGAACCGCAATGGGATCGATTCCCGAAAACGGTTCGTCGAGCAGGATGAATCTGGGGTTGATCGAAAGTGCGCGGGCAATTTCAACCCTCCGCCGTTCTCCCCCTGACAGCGCATAACCCCGGTTCCGCCGAATGTGTTCCAAGCCGAGCTGATCGATGAGCTGCTCCATCGTCTCCCGGCGCTCGTGCCAGGAGACGGGCTGGGCTTCGAGCACGGCGAGTATGTTCTCCTCAACCGTGAGCTTTCGGAAAACCGACGCCTCCTGGGGGAGATAGCTGATCCCGAATTGCCGCGCCCGCTTGTACATGGGCACGTCGGTAATCTCATCCTCGTTGACGAGAACGCGGCCTGTATCTGGCGGTATCAGGCCGACGATCATGTAAAAGCTGGTAGTTTTGCCAGCACCGTTCGGTCCCAGCAATCCCACCACTTCACCCTGCTGCACGCTAAGGCTGACGCCGTTTACTACTCTGCGGCCGCGATAGGATTTACAGAGTTCGTCGGCGGCCAGCATCTGCATTTAGTGTTCCACTCGCGTCTCGGTAACGGCAGGCGACCTGCTGCTGCCATCCACGATGACCCTATCATCCGTTCTAAACAAAGTCAACGAAACCCCGGTAGTCGTACCGTGTTCGGCATCAAAAATGCTAGGAGGTCCACCGGTCATAACGAATTTGTCATCGGCCGACGTATAGGTGAGCAGCTCGCCGGTTGCGCGACGGTTCGGCTGCGTGAAGACGACCGAGCCGTTGGCGATGATTTTCTTGAGCTTAGCCTGAGCGGGCGACGATACTTGTGCTCGAGCAGGTTTCGCGGCGGGCGACGTCGACTGGTCTCCGGGAAGGAAGTACACATCCATCTGATTGGCGGTGAGCTTCATGTCGCTGCTTTGTGCGAAGACCGAACCCTGGTAATGGGCTTTTCGCTCGGAATCGGAATACGACAGATGATCGGAAGTAACGTGAACCGGGGTCACGTTCCCATTCTTGTCGACCGAAGTAAGGGCAGTTGACACTTTCTCTCCGGAATTGGCATCGGCCAGGACGATCCGGGCTTCTTTTTGAAATTGAATCGTCGGCGCCTCTACCATATTTGCATTCTGCCACAGGCGCGCGCGCCCCTGGTAAGTCGCGATCTGAGGACTATTGCGGGTGCTCACGCTCTCGGCGGTCACATGGACCGGGTCCGAGGAAGCGAGCAGCGCGCCATTCGGTTGCGGCTTAAGGTCATTGTACGTGGTCTTTACATCGCCCCAGGCAAACCCCTCGCCGGTTGCCCGGTTCAGACGAACGGTATTGGCGGTGGTCTCCATGCCGGAATCGATCACGCGAGGCGAACCGCTTAGCACCAGAATCTCGTCTGCCACCGTGTATCGCGCGCGGTCGGCAAAAGCCTGCTCGGTGCCGGATGTATAGCGGAAATGCCCCTGTTGGACCAGAGTTTCGATCCCCGTCCCCGGTCGAAAGCTCGCATCAATCGAGTCGCTGGTCGTGACCCTGTCCGGCTGCGGCGCCTGCTTCTCGGGCGGCACGGTAGCGACCACCCGGGCATGCGCCTCGCCGTGAACCCGAGAGAGCTGCCCCAAAGAGTCGAATCCCGCCGTGAACTTGTCGGCCGTCACGCGAGTCTCGGTTGCCTGCTTTTCGCCGGGAAGCGCTCCGCCTGGAGAAATCAACCGGATCAAGGGCGGGCCACTGGTTTCCGCGCGAGTGAGGCGGTTCCCTTCAGCCACGAGCATATCGATCACGGGCGCCGTCACTTCCACATCCTGCCCTCCCTTGCCGGTTGCCGCCCCGTGCTCTAGCCATTTTGCCTGTTCGTCGGCACGAATTCTGGTCACCCGATTGAGCTGGCCAAAGGTAACGACCGCCCTCCCGGCCCATCCTTGGGACTGTTCCTTTCCTTCGCTTGTGAGCTGGACGTCGCCCGTAAAAACCGCCGTCTCGATCTGGTTACGCGCTCCCATGGCAACTTCGAGCTTCTGGCTGGTTACCTCGGAATTGGCCGGCACTGGCTTCCCCTCGCCTGCGGCCGCTTTCGCCGGCTCCCGGGTTGGAGAGGTGCGGATGTCCACATTGCCGGTCGCGATTCCGTGGTCGAGGCTGTTATTCTCGCGCAAGAAAAGCGTGGCCTCATCCGCCTGGCCCTTTTCCTCTGCCGAGTCGGTTTTGGGACGCAGGAGCACGATCTCCCGGGGGTTTTTCCGCAGGACCGCGCGCTCGGCAAAAATCTTGAGCGGAGTCCTTCCGCTCACTGTCATCTGGACGTCGGACTGGAGCGTCAAAACGCCTTGGCTGGCGTCATATTTCGCGCCCACCGCCGTGCCGCTCATCTCGGGAACGTAGAACTGCACGAGCGAAGGCGTCCGGGCATCGCCGGTTTTCTGGTTGAATACCAGGTTGCTGGTCTTCAGATGGATAGGGTTCTTGAGCTCCAAGGGAGCAGCCTGATCGGGAGTGGAGGCGCCCTGCGGATTCGATTGCAGATCGATCGAAACCTCCCCCTTGCCGGTAACGTCGCCCGACGCTAGATCGTAGTCGAAGGTCTTTCCGTAAATCTGATCGAAGCGGGAGGAGTCGCGCCCGTAAAGGGTGATCATCACGTCATGCAGCTCGGTATGGCCGCCCGCCTTGAGCTGGATTGCCCGGCTGGCCTCGAGCTTGAACAAAGTGCGCCCCTGGTCGGAGTTTGAGAGGGTAAAGCCGTGCGCGCTTTGCTGAACGTGAATGTTGAGCCTTTCCGGAACTTGCCGCAATGCATTCTCGACCCCATGCCGCGCATAGAAATAGGATGCGGCTACCACCAGGCAGACCAGACCCCCGGCAAGAGCGATCCATCGGCGGAGACGGGCGGCGGAAAAAGCCATCGAGTGTAGTGTAGTCGAGAGGCCGGCACCGAGATGGGGCCCATTGCATTGAACCCCGCCCGGAACGGTTAAGTTTCTAGTATTCTGTCAGTTCGACTGATGAGAGAATTCCGCGGGCAGGCGCTATCCTGGATGATACGGGATCGAGTCATCGAGCTCGTTCTTCATCGCAAACCCTGCAACGAATTTGGTTCCCAGTCGCTCGAGGAGTTTGAGCGACTCGCGGCTGCCTTGCCTGAGCTCGAAGAGAATGCACACGCCGTCATCCTCCATAGCACGCTCGAGTGCGGCTTCTCGGCCGGAGCCGACCTGCGCGAGCTCTACCGCCGGACCCGGGGGATGGAAAAGGCAGCCGCGGTCAAGGAAGTCGAAGGGTCCTTGCAGCGAACTCACGCGGTGATGAATCGGCTCGATGCCTCGCCTCTGGCGACCATAGCTGCGGTGCACGGCGTCGTCTTCGGCGGCGGATTTGAGCTGGCCTTGACCTCGGACATCATCATCGCCGACAAAACCGCGCGGTTCTGCTTTCCCGAACTGAGGCTCGGTCTGATCCCCGGGTTCGGAGGAATCCCGCGACTGAACCGGGACTTGGGGAATGCCGTGGTGCGCGACCTGCTGCTTACCGGGCGGAGTTTTAGCGCGGCCAAAGCCCACGAGATCGGACTGGCGAGCCAGGTGGTGGGAGAAGGCAAGGCGCTCGCTGTAGCGCGCGCCACCGCGGCGCAGATCGGCAAATTCGATCGCCGGACCGCGGCCGCTGCAAAGAAGTTCCTCAAGCCTGTCCCGTATGATGAACTGAGGCGGGAGATCCAGATTTTCTGTGACCTGTTTACCCAACCGGCTGTTGAGGCGGGGCTGAAAAGGTTTGTAGAGAGCACGGACCAACAACCGTATCTTCCGTGATCACCAACGGGCCCCGTCCGAGCTTCTCGCCGGCGAAAGCCCGCCAGGGTATGGAATTATGCAGACACCGCAGCAGACATTAGAGGAAGTTCTTAATTTAGCCGCCGCGCAATTCAAAGTTCCCCGCGAGAGCCTGTCGGGGGATGACGATTTTTTCAAAAAGCTTGGCATCGACAGCTTGCAGGCGCTCAGCCTGCTCACACGGCTGGAGCAGCATTTCCGGATCGAGCTGCCGGATTACGAGATGCAGGGAGTCTCGGATTTCAGGACATTGGCGGAACGGATTCAGTCGAGACTTTAGTCCCGCACCCGGCAGACGCTCAAAAGGGCGGAGTCGAAAACCACAGGCTTGGTGGATCGGGAGTGAACAACGTTTTCGCGGGGTCGAGAGAGTTCTGCTTCGCAATTCGCTCGGTCCTTAGGGGTTGGAGGGGCAGAACCGAATCGAGAGACTCCAAAAGAGGGTACTCCGCGCCTCCCGATCTCCGTGGTGAAATAAGCTTCCATGCTTGATCTCGACCAATACTCATCTCTCGGCGCAGCGCTCACAGCCGCTTGCGATCGCTGGCCGAACGAAATCTGCCTGATCGAAGCCGACCGGGACCGGGAACGCACCCGCCTCACCTATTCCGATTTCAAACAGACGGCCGCGCCCCTCGCGCGCGCGCTCGCAGAGGCGGAACTCCGCAGCGGTGATCGCGCGGCCATCATCATGACCAACCAGTCGAAGTGGCTGATCTCGGCCTATGCCGTCCTCGGGATCGGCGGCGTGCTGGTCCCTTTGGATTACAAGCTTCCTCCGCGGGAGCACCTCGAACTGCTGGCACATTCCCAGGCCAAATTTCTCATCATCGAGCACCACCTGTGGCGGGCCATCACCGAAGACCCCGGCTTCGAGAAACATCGGCTCAGGATTGTTCTGGTCACCGAGGCCCCGCCCCGCGCAGATTTGCGCGGGGGGTGTCGCTGGGAAGAGTTCCGCGCGAAAGGCGATCCCGTACCCGTTCCCCGCAAGCGGCAAGACCCGGCTTCGATCGTGTACTCCTCGGGCACGGGCGGCAGGCCGAAGGGATGCGTGCTCACCCACGAGAACTATCTCGAGCAGTGCAAGTCGCTCACCGCGTGGTTTCCCTTCTCGCCGGGCGTGCGCTATCTCAGCATTCTGCCCACCAATCACGCCATCGATTTCATGGTCGGCTTCATCGGGCCCTTTGTCTGCGGCGCCTGCGTGGTCCATCTGCGCACACTCCGTCCCGAGTTCGTGCGCGACGCCTTCCTTCGTTACCGGATCACCTATGTCAGCCTGGTTCCCATGGTGCTCAAGAACCTCGAGCGCGGCCTAAAGGCCAACTTTGAGGCTCTGCCGGCATTCAAGCGCAGGGCGCTCGACGGACTGATTGCTCTGAACCAAGCGCTGACCCGGAAGCGCCCGCGGTTAGCGCTCAGCCGCAGACTCCTGCCGCAGGTTCACCAGGCATTCGGCGGCGAGCTGCGCGCCATGTTCACCGGCGGGGCCTTCATGGACCCGGCGACGCTTGAATTCTTTTACCGCCTGGGAATTCCGGTGGCAAACGGATACGGTCTCACCGAAGCCTGCACCGTCCTCACGCTGAACGACCTCGAGCCATTTCGCGCCGACACGGTGGGCAAGCCGCTTCCGGGGGTTGAGCTGCGAATTCTCAATCCCGATTCGACCGGCGTCGGCGAGGTTGCCGCGCACAGCAGAAGCATCATGTCGCACTATCTCGACGACCCGGAACTCACCGCCGAGACCATCGTGGACGGCTGGCTGTTGACCGGTGATCTGGGGCGTCTGGATGACTCCGGCCACCTGCGGTTAGTCGGGCGCAAGAAGAACATGATCGTCACCGAAGGCGGCAAGAATATCTATCCCGAGGACGTGGAATCGGCATTCGACGGTCTCGCGGTCAAAGAGTATTGCGTGTTCGCCGCCAACTATATCTGGCCGGCACAGGAGCTCACCGGGGAGAGGCTTGTGCTGGCGCTGCACCTCGAACCCGGCGAGACGTTCACCGATGGTTTGCAGGAGGAAATCGTCTCGCGTAACCGCCGGTTGCCGGACTTCAAGCGCGTTTCCGGCTACGTGCTCTGGGGGAATGACTTTCCCCGCACCGCATCCTTGAAGATCAAACGCAACCATCTGGCGCATGAGATCCGAAGTTCACTCGAGCGCTCCGCTATCCAAGACCTTTGAGCCTAAACGACAAATTTCTGGCGATTGTAAACCCCGCTGCCGGCGGCGGAGGATTGCGCCGGCTGCTGCCCGCGGCGCTCGCGCGGCTGCGAAGCGGAGGGGTCGAACTGGAGGTTCGCGAAACCAAGGCTTCGGGCCACGCCGCGAAAATTGCGCGCCAGGCCTGGGCGGAAGGCTACCGGAAGTTCATCTCCGCCGGCGGAGACGGAACCTCGTTCGAAATTGTGAACGGATTGTTCCCGCTCACCGGACCGGAACCGCCGACGCTCGGCTTTCTGCCGCTGGGGACGGGAAATTCCTTTCTTCGCGAATTCACTGACAAGGGGGCGGAATATGCCATCGAGTCATTGATCGCCGGGCGCTCCCGCACCTGCGACGTGCTGCGCCTGCGGCACAAGCAGGGCGAGCTCTATTACATCAACCTGCTCAGCGTGGGATTCACCGCGGACGTGGCGGCGATGCGCCTGCGGCGCTTCAACCGCTGGGGCGAGCTGGGCTACCAGACATCGATTTTCATCTGTCTGGCGCGGTTTAGGCGGCGGAGTTTTCCGCTTGCCGTCGATGGCGAAGACCACACGGACGAGCGGCCGTGTTTGTTCCTCACCTTCAACAACAGCAAATTTACCGGCGGAACCATGATGATCGCCCCCGAAGCTGCGACCGATGACGGATTCATCGAATATGTGCGCTGGGGGCCGGTCAGCCGCCTGGGTTTAATTCGCAATTTGCCCGGATTGTACGACGGCACCCACATACGGCACCCGCTGGCGGAGGTGCGCAAGGTGCGCCGGGTCGACTTTCATCTCGAAGAGCCCGTGGATGTCATGGTGGACGGCGAAGTGATCACGCTCGATTGCAAAAGCATTGACGTTGTCCCCGGCGCGCTGCGCGTCGTGGCATAGCAGTTTTCACCCCTATCGAAGCCGAGAAAGAGCCGGGCTCGGACAATCGAAACTCTGCCTGAATCCGGCTTCGTCCGCGCCGCCCCGGCATCGACGCCTTGAAACTTATTCCGCCGTCAGTCGCGCCGGTTCCTCAGCCCTGTCGAGCCGAGCATCTCTCCGCGCCAGGGTGGCCTTCGCGGTCGTGATCACAATGACGCCGGCGAGAATCAGCGCTGTTCCCACTCCGGTCCGCCTGCCCACGGCTTCCCCGCCGAGCAGCGCGCCGAGAATCACCGCAACCACCGGGTTCACATACGCGTAGGTCCCCACCTTGGTGGGCGATTCATAGTGCAAAAGCCACACGTAGGCAGTGAAGGCGATGATCGACCCGAAGACGATCAGGTAGACCAGCGAAAACCACGCCGTTCGCGAAATGGCCTGAGGGTGAAAGCCCGCGAATTCGCCGGCAATGGCCGCGAGAAGCAGCAGCTGAACCCCTCCGCACAACATTTGCGCAGCCGCGCTCATGGCTTTCGATTCGGGAAGCGCAAGGCGTTTGGTGACGATGGTGCCCACCGACCACCCGCAACAGGAAACCAGCAGTGCAACCGCGCCTTTCGGGTCTATCGGCGCCTCCCCCAACGACGCACCGGGATTCATCAAGACTGCAACCCCGATCATCCCGACTACCAGACCAAAGCCCAGGCGCGCGGTGAGCCGCTGCGTCCGCAAGAAAGCGATCTCCAAAAGAGTAATGGTTACCGGGATCATGGCCAGAATCACGGCGGCAATCCCCGAGGGCACACGGGTTTCCGCCCAGAAGAGGCAGGCGTAGTCGATCAGGAACATCAGCGTGCCCAGCAGCAGGGCGCCGCGCCATTCCCGCCGGTTGGGCGCCGGAACCCCGGTAACGCGCATCCACGCCCACATCGCCGCGCCGGCCGAGGTGAAACGCAGGCCTGCCATCAGGAAGGGCGGGAATTCACGAACTCCGACGCGAATAGCAAGATACGTCGACCCCCAAACGATGTAAATGATCGCGAAGGCGAGAAAAACCTTCCAAAATGGTGGGCGCGCCCAGGTGGTTCGAGATCTCATCTGCTGGAATAGATTGTGGCCGAGGGAGTCCCGATCTAATTTTCAGTGAGTGCACGATCTATTTTCGCAGCTGCGTCCTGGCTTCGGATAGTTGTTCCACATTCTCTTGTCCAGTCGTGACTGGATCCCCTGCCTAGGCCTCCGGTTTTAATCATTTATTATTCCTCCGGTTTCATTATTCAAAACGAACCGATCTGACGAAATGCTTCCGCGGCAACGGCGGGGAGAACTGATGACTCGAAAGCGGCAGATAACCAAAGTCATGAGCACTACGAGTTGCTTGGCAGGACTCGTCTTCATAAGCTCGGTCACGCTCGGAACGGAGCGGCTGGGCGCCGTCCGTGGTGGAGTAATGGTTCACCGCGCCATCAAATTTGATGTTTCGGCTCCGGTTGCTTCTCGGCACGATTCACGCTCGGGACTCGATGCCGCCGCATGCGAAACCGCCACCTGCACCGCTCCTCCGAGCGAGATTGACGCAGCGCAGGAGTCGAGTTCCGACCCGCCCCCGGTTCCGCCTCCGATTCCGCCCGGAGCAGCGGCGGTCGAACAAACCTCGCAAGGCACGAATGCGCCCCTTCCGGCGATGGCGAGTTTTGATGGGCTGGGCGCAGGTTTCACCGGCCCCCAGGGCAGCGCGAACTTTCGGAATCCATCGGACAACAGCCTTGCCGTCGGGCCAGACCACATCGTCCAAATCGTCAACTCCCGCCTCGCCGTCTTCACCAAGAAAGGCCGGCAATACAATGAAACCGGAAAGGTGCTCTATGGTCCGGCAGCGACGAATTCGATCTTTACCGGTTTTGGAGGCCCGTGTGAGTCTCATAATAACGGCGACGCGGTGGTTCGTTACGACCAGCTGGCCGGCCGCTGGCTGGTCGTCATGCCAATTTTCAGGCCGCTTTCGCCGGAGGAGCTCAAAGCCGGAGCCGAATCCACCGCGCAATTGGCATCCCCGGGCCAGCCCGCGAAATCGGGCCAGCTAGCCTCGCCGGGGGCAGCCCTCAAACCCCCGCCGAATCCGCCGCCCCCGAAACCACTGGGCCCCTACCCTCGAAGACCTGGAGCGAAGCCCGGCGAGGCCGTGGATACGCCAAAAGGGTCATTTGCGATGTGCTACGCCGTTAGCACGACTTCTGACCCGCTTGGCCCTTACTACCGGTATGCGTTTGAGCGCAATCTCTTCCCCGATTACCCCCGACCCGCAGTTTGGATTGACGGCTACTACGTTCCCACGAGTACCGGCGACACGGTCATCCAAAAGCACGTTTGCATTGCCGACCGCAATAAGATGCTTGCCGGGCAGCCCGCTACGGAGCAGTGCATAATCATCGAAGGCGTGAATTTCCTGAATAACGCCGATATCGACGGCGAGGAACGACCCCGCGCCGGTGCTCCCAACATCATGATGGCAGCTGGCGGCGCACAGCTTAAGAAAGACTTCGAAGACGATGGAATCTACGCTTGGAAGGTTCACGTCGATTGGACGGAGCCCACCAAGAGCAGGGCCGATGGGCCGGTGAAAATCCCGGTCGCGCCCTATCATTACCTGTGCAACGGGCAGTTGTCGCACTGCGTGCCCCAGCCTGGCACGGATGTGCGGTTGGATGTGCAGGGCGACAAGTTAATGCAGCGTCTGGTCTATCGCCGCGTCGGCAATCAGGAATTCATGGCCGCAGCCCATTCGATTTACACCCAGGCGGGCGGCGGCGGGATCCGCTGGTACGAGTTTCGCCTCGATAAAACCGGCAATCCTCGCTTATACCAGCAAGCCACCTACGCGCCGGATGGGTTCTTCCGCTCTATGCCGAGCATCGACATCGACAGGAGAGGGGACATTGGCGTCGGCTACTCCTTTGGCGGAACGCCGAATTTCCCGGGCCAGCGCTTCGCCGCGCGCCGCGCCAAAGACCCCAAGGGAACCCTCACCTTTCGTGAAACCGTTCTGGCAAACGGAGAAGCCGCTCAAACCGACGGCTTTCGATGGGAGGACTACACCACAACCGCGATGGATCCGAGCGATGACTGCACTTTCTGGTACGTAGGCGATTTCCTCGAGAAGGGCGACGCGGACTACCGAACGCGAATCGGAGCTTTCCGCGTTCCCGGTTGTCGGGCCAAGCCGTAAATGCCAGGCTGCGGCATGGAACCCACGTGGGCAGGAATTTCCGACTTGACCACAGGCGCAACCCCGATGTGTACCCTGGAAGTCGCATGCGCGCCAGGTGACCGGGCTTCAAGGCAAATCCTTGCCGCCGCTTCGCATCTATCGCTGTTCCAACAAAATTCATGGTTGGCCATATGGACTTGCCACCGCCTCTAAAAATTCATGCTGCCCCATCGTCCCCTCCGCCTGCTTCCCGACCTGGGCCCGTAATACAT
>Ga0123356_10008199_pt1 | contig 10395 bp, 14 predicted proteins | sample TergutEmb28metaG_2_FD_92546 | JGI IMG/M metagenome (GOLD analysis project Ga0123356, IMG submission 92546) | Embiratermes neotenicus P3 segment gut microbial communities from Petit-Saut dam, French Guiana - Emb289 P3 | ecosystem: Host-associated > Arthropoda: Insects > Digestive system > Gut ... | reverse complement strand
TGCTTTGTCTGCGTCGCCTTTCATTTGGTGCTGAACGCGCAGCTTTGATCCGCTTTGCTCAAGCACCATGTTGGTGATTGCCTGGAACGTCTTGCCGCGTTGCTCTTGCGTCATGCAACGAAGTGCAAGCCGCATGAAAAACAGACCCAGCATGCCGCGCACATTGCCGTTCATCCATGGGAACGGCAGGACAACGGCAAGCGCCGCACCGAGTGAAAACGCGGCGAATTGAAGTGCTGTTAGGTTGCTCATTGTGGTTCCCCTTCCTTTTCACGTTCGTCGTTTAGTTGGTTGGTAGAAAGAGCCGCCAAGCGAACAATGGTGCGCAATTCCGCGCGCACCATTGCGCGCCACATTCTGTAATGACCGACTCGACTGCCGGCGCGACGCGCGGCGTTTTCGATCATGCGGAGTTGACTCCATAACTCGTGCATCTCATGGGGTTGCATGTTTCCTTGTCCTTTCTGTTAGCGCCGCACTAAGTACAGCAATTGCGTCAAGTGCTGCGCATGCGATTCGGCATGCTCGATTGTATCGTGCCAACCAACAACAACCCACGAGTCGCCATCGCGAATCGGGTTGTCGTCGCAGTCAACCGGCACGACGAGCCATTGTGTGGTTGGAATCGCATTCGGCATTGCGCAGTAGGCAACGGCCATGGGTCCGGGCCTGATCATGATGGCTTCCTTTCGTTTTCAGATTGGGGAGTCGCCCCACAACGCACGCGCCATCGCACGGCGCGTGCATTAGGTGGCGGCTTTAGGCCGCTTGCGGTTCAAGCTTTTTGACTTGTTCGTTGACAAAATCAACGGCCGTTTGCTTGCTTCGCACTTTCTGCGTCACAAGGATTGCGCCGTCTTTCAGATTGAGTGTTCCGACGATGGCAATGCCAGTGCTGACTCGTTTCTTTGCGTGACTGGCAACCCAGCGAAAACCGCAGCAACGAAAGAAACCGGGTATTGTTGCAACGGTGCTTGTCGCCAAGTCGATTGGTTTGTCATAGTCTTTGATCGTGACAAGCACGCGCGCCTTTTCGCCGCCCGGAGTCGTCTGACACTCGAAACCGTAACGCAACCTGACCTGATAACCGGCGCGTTCGAACTTATCGGCAAGTGCAATCATTGCAGTGCCGCGCCATTGGATTGCACTCTGGTCAACATGCCAAGCGACTTGCATATCCGCGACTATGTCAATGTGCTGCGGACCATATTGTTGCTGGCGCACGCAACGCGTCCAAGCAATATCAAGCCGGCCACGGTAGACGGCATGAATATCGAGAGCGTCGCCAAAATCGCCGCGACGATTGCGGCGGCGACGGTCAACCGGCCGTGCCTCAATGTCAGCAACCGACTCAAGCATGCGAGTCACTTGCTCTTGACCCTCCGGCCAACCCTCGCGAATCTTGCGCATGACGGTTGTACCTTTGGCGCAACCGGCACCGTACCATGACGCGCCTTTGCGTTCGTTCATCGCGTCATCATATGTCGGCATGTTTTCTTTCAGATTGCAGCCGCCTTCAATTGCCTCAAGGTAGTCTGCAACCGAGTCGTATTCGGCCGAGTCGATAGGTTGTCGCTTTTTCATGATGCTTTCCCTTTCAAGGAAAAGGCCGCGCAGCATTGCGCCACGCGGCCTTGCGGTTTCAGTAAGCAACGCCCGCGCGTTGCTTTTCGTCGCGTGACCACCCAGCGACAAGAGTCGCCATGACGGTGCGCCAATCGTCGCCGATTCGCTTCATTGCGGCGGCTTTCTGAATCGCGCGAGTCGAAACGACGCGACGCAATCCGGCTTCCTGCACTTTGTCGCGCAGCGACCAAATTTCAGAAAGTTCAGAGCCGGACAAGCCGGACGCGGCCGCGAGTTTCGATTCAAAATCGCGGTCATAGTCCATATCGACGATGATGTACCTGTCGAGCGTTGCACCGTCCAAAGCATTGCGCGCGCTGTAGATTGGATTCGCGCCAGTGCCGTAAGTATTGGCGGTGGCAATGATCGAAACATTCTGCCCGCGTTTGACCGTCGGATTCTCATAACGGTGCGGAACAGAAACATGGCCGTTGCTGGTGGCGGTTTGTGCCGTCATCAGCATGTTAGGATCAAACGAGTCGAATTCATCGAAACAGAACAAAGAATTACCTTCTTCGTAAAGCTTGATGAATTGCGCCGGAACGTATTTCCAAACGCCGCCTTCAAACGGCAGACGCCAACCAGTTAGTGCCGATTCCGACACACCAGAGGAACCGCTAATGTGGCCATATGTGCGGTTCAGAGCCTTAGCAAGCTGCTCAGAAAGGTAAGTCTTTCCAGTGCCGGCCGGGCCAATCAGCAGCACATTTTGACCGTCCGCGACAAGCTTGCAGACGCGTTCAAACACGGGATGTTGACCCTCTAGCTTGATGGCCGGAGCGCCGTTTGTCGAAACCTCGATCCGACGCGGCGCCAAGCCAAGCAATTCTTCGCGCACGCCCTTCAGACGCGCATTGATGATTGCGTTGACCTGATCCGCATTGACGGCACTAACGCCAAGAATATCGCGGATCGTTTGCAGCGGATCGTTCGCTTTCGGTTGCGCCGGAAGCGTCACCTTGCCGGTTTCGATTGCCGCGTTCGTTTCGGTGCGGCGCTCCGACTCGTCGTCATCAGGCGACTCGTCGTCGCTGCGGACGTCCGACTCGTCGTCGTCGTCAGCCGGCGCCGGCTTGCCGTCACTGTTCAAGGAAGCCGGATCATCGCCGCGCACATAGGCGGCTTTGATGGCGTCAAAGCTTGCCGTGTAATTGTAACCCGACACAAGCACTGAAACCGAAAGCCGGCAGTTGAAAGCAGACGCGATGCCTTTCGCACTGTACCATTTGCGTAGGATGCCGCGAATGCGGGCGTCGACGTTTGTTTCAAGCAAAGCGCCAACATGGCTTGCCGTGCCAATGGCGGTTTCAGCCTCGTGACTCGTCATAGAGGGAGTGCGCATATCGTCGTTTCCTTTTCCTTTTAGGATTGCGTAAACGTAGGTTGTCGGGTTGATTGTGGTTGTGACTAGTTCGCCAATGCGGACTCGACGCGAGCCGCCGAATCTTTTTGTCACTTCAATTTCGGTGCCGTGCGCTTGCATGGTTTCGCAAGCGACGCACCATTCCTCGTTATGTCGTTTGAATGTTGCCATGGGTTTCGCTTCCTTGCTCATCAGAGCCGGACTCTTACCGGCTGACCCTACTGCCCAAGCGCCACAAGCTTTTTCTCAGCGGCGTTATCCTTGAGCCGGAGGCGGTCCTTAGTTATGCGCGGCACAAGCCGGTTTTCCGGTTCATTGTGCGGCGTGCTGGGCGCCCTTGCCGATTTATGTCTCCCTACGGCACGGGGTCGAGCGGGTAATGTCCGGTATCGAGTTCCTATCTGGTTTCAACAATGACAAGAATATCGGTTGTCGCGACAATTGCAAGACTTGTCTGCAGACGGTTCGATCACGAAATGTTACGGATTGTTATAGACGACGAGCGCCGTCCGATTACATTATACATAGGGGACAAGATTCGCGGTTTTCGTTCCGGTTTTGTCCATAGGCTGCAATGGCTTAGGAAGCCCACTGAAGGCCCATGCGGCCGGCCGGTATCCCAGCCCATACCAGACGCCAAAACGCACCAGCGGCGTTTTCACGGTTTGTTCTTTCCGTTCGAATTTCAAACGAGCGACCGTTTGAAATCAGACCGTCTGGTTGTGGTTTTCGATCTACGCAACCGTTGTCGGCGCCGCAACAGTTTCCAACATGTTGTTGCGGAGCCGCAACAGACAGGGTGTGTCGGTGCCGCAACAACAGGTGTGTGGACCGGTCCCCCCAGCCCAATGTGCCCCGCCGATGTCCCCCTATATAAATGGCGAAAAAAAAATTAAAAAAAATTGGGGAACAAAACGGGTCCATATAAAGGCGAAAAAAAATTAAAAAAAAATTCCAAGAGGACAACTTTTCCGGTTGACATGCCCGAGCGGCGGGTGTATGTAATGATCATCGAAACGGAGGAAGCTATGGACGACGACATCGAACGGACCAAGAAGGTCACGGCCAACGCCGAGAAGCTGTTTCAGGCAGCACACCGGCTGGCAGCCGACGACACCAAGGGCGAGGCGCAGGACATTAGCGTGTCGCTCATGATCGCGGCCGTATCCATCGCCCGCATGACCGACACTCCCATCGAGAAGGTCATGGAGCAGTTCACCAAGCTCGCCGGCAACATCTACGGCTATGCCGTCGAAAAGGTCGAGATTGACCGCGACGACTTCCGAGACGACCGGACCCTCAACTAGGAGGCGCCATTGAGCGTCAACCAAGAGGCGAAAGCCATACTGAAGAAGCTCGAACGCGACGGCTGGAAAATCAGCAAAACCGGAAAGTCGCATTTCCGACTACAGGCCCCAAATGGGGCGCTGGTTTTCCACTCCTGCACATCGTCGGACCACCGAGCCGTCCACAATCTGCGCTCCAACATCAAGCGGGCGCTACGAGAGGAGCCACGGCGATGAGCTGGGCACTACGCCATCGCGAGCAAGCCGAGGCTGCCGCTGCCGGCAGGGATACGTCCCTGCCGGATTGGCAGACCGAGCGGTTCGCTTGGGAGTTCGAACGGGCGCTGCGTGCGCGCGGCGCCGAATACAAAGAGGCGTTCGAGGCCGAGGAAAGCCGGCGTCGAGCGGCCAAGGACGCAGCCAGACGAAGGAGGGACTACCGATGAGACACCCAACGCCAGCCCGCGAGGTTCGACCTGATCCATCGGGAGGGACTCCTACCGGCAGCCGTGCCGACAACGGGCTAGGATGAGAGGTCCTACAAGGCCGAGTTCCGTGCCCTCCCGGCCGCTCCCGTGGCGGTAAGATTTACACGGTGAAACCCGGCAAGTCGGCAAAAAGGGCCGCTCGCTTTTCAAGGCGGGCGGCCCTAAGTCTTACTGAGGCCATCAATGCAACCACGAAGCTACGGTGAGGTCCCTGCCATGTCAAGCGCGCGCGGATCGCCTTCTCCGCATCCGTCCCTGCTTTGGTTCACGTCCGGGCGTTGGCATCGGCGCCCCGGTGATATATACGGCACCGGCAAAGCCGGGCCGAGCGAAGCGATGGAAGCCCGAAGGGCGGGCAATGAGCCAGATCAGACAGGGTCTTTACGATCTCTTGGGGTCGGTGGAGATCGACACGAAGGAGGGGGGCCGGAGCCACGTCGATCCGTGGCTGTCCCAAAAGCTCGTCATCGACGCCGTCGCAGACGGTCTGAATAACGGCGTCCACGAATTCGTCGTCTTAAAATGCCGTCAGGTCGCAATCACGACCGTCTCGTCCGTAATCGAGCTGTTCTGGGCCCTTGCCAATCCGGGCGTCCAAGGCGCGATAATTGCAGACCGGACAGATAACCTAGAGCGACTTCGCAGGATATTCGCATCGCTTCTTCAAACCCTGCCTCCTGAATGGCGTAGTCCAGAACACGAATTAACTCAGAATAATAGAACCGGGATGGCGTTCGCCAATCGGTCTGTAATAGACCTTCTCGCGGCCGGCAATAATCCTGACTTGGGTGCCAGCCGCGCCTTGAACATGATGCACGCGACCGAGTGTTCGCTGTGGCGTTCTTTGGCCGGCGTGGAGTCCTTGAAGGCTTCTTTGGCACGGCAAAACCCCAATCGTCTGTATATCTGGGAATCGGTCGCCAACGGATTCAACTGGTTTTATTACCATTGCGAGCAGGCCAAAAAAGACCGCCGCATGAAGTTTATCTTCATCGGCTTCTGGGCCAATCCGACCTACGCCATCCCCAAAACAGATCCCGACTACAAAGTCTACTGGGACGGCACGCTGACCCAGGAAGAACTCCAAAACGCCCGTCTGGTAAAGGCCCAGTACGGCATCACCGTCAAACCGGAGCAGATCGCATGGTGGAGACGCGAAAGCGAATTCCGCGCGCAAGAGTACATGTGGCGTCACTTTCCGTGGCACGAAAAGCAATGCTTCATCGCCTCGGGGTCCGGTTTCTTTCCTGCCCAGCGGACGCTGGAAATCAGCGAGACACTCGCCGCCGCCCCGCCGTACAAGGGCTATCAGTATCGTTTCGAGGAACGCTTTCTCTCGGCGAGGATTGATCAGGTCCGTAATCGCGACGAAGCGATGCTCAAAATCTGGGAGCCGCCGGTCGATAAAGGCGTCTACGTCATCGGTGTCGATCCGTCAGGGGGCGGCGGTGGAGAAGAAGCCAACAACCACGCAATACAGGTTCTACGTTGCTACGCTGATAAAATCGTCCAGGTCGCGCAGTTCAAGTCGAACAAACCCCTTACATATCAGCTTGCTTGGGTTCTTGCGCATCTGGCTGGCGCTTACAAGGATCATATTGCAAACCTGGAAGTCACGGGAGTTGGAGCCGCAGTCCTGCCTGAAGTTAGAAATCTCAGACAGCTCGTGCAGCGCGGCATGCTCCAAGGCGAGCCTGGGTCCGAAAAGATCATGGACATGATGGGGTGCGTGCGCTGGTTTCTCTATAAAAGACCGGACACGCTCGGCGGCGCCGGCAATGTCATCGCCTGGAAGGCCAATCAGGACAACAAGCACCAGATTTACAGCGAGCTGCGCGACTCGCTGATGCTCCACCGCATCGAAATCAGATCAATCGAGCTGATCAAGGAAATGCAGGCCATCGTCGAGGATCAGGGCTGGATCGGGGCCGGACCCGACAGCGAGGAGAACGATGACCTTGTGTCTGCTTTGGTTTTGGCGCACCATGCCTGGGTGGAGTGGCGCCGTCCCATGCTGGTCAATCGCGGCATGACCTGGCATTCGGTCCACGCCGAGCCCGTACAATTAAAGACACCGGCCGAACGCTTTTCGTTCGCATTTAGCCAAGCCTACGGCGACCACATGGCCAAGATGAACCGCAAGGCGAGGAATACCCGTGCCCATCGTTAGGACCTACGCCTGCCCGGATTGCAACCACTTCATGGAGGTTTGGCTTGAACAGCATCAAGTCGATGATCCACCGCCTGAGTGCCCGGCGTGTGCCAACCGGCGGATGGCACAGGAATATCGTGCGCCAGCGATTGTTGGACATACGGCGCGCTCAAAAGCCGAAAAGCTCAAGGACGACATCCTGCGAAACGACTACAACGTCGCCGACTACAACCACGACAAGCACGAGTCCACACCGACCGTCCGCTATAAGGATCAGACCACCAAAAGCAGCTCCACTTGGCAAGCTACAAACGAGGCGCTTTCCCAAGCTGTAGCCCTCGGCCGTCAGAACAGACTGAAGTTCGGCAGCGGGCTCGACATTCTTCACAACAATATCAAGAACGGCACCGAGCCCGACCTGATCGAGCTGTCCAAGCGCCGTTCGCCCAAGGTCTGGTAAATGCTGCACATTCCCGACATAGGCGCCGACCTCGACTTCTGGGTCAAGGAGAAGATCGACGAGTGCATGGCGTCCGCAAAAGAGCGCGGCATGGTCTACTCCCGCGCCAACCAGTATTTCTACACCGGCTCGATGGCCGGACAGGCCACCATCTACAACAAGATCAAGCCGTTCATCGAACGCCTAGCCGGCTTTTTAATGCAGCCCACCGACGTCCGTTTTGCCGTCGTCTTCGATTCCGGCGAGGAAGACAGCGTTCTCGAACGCGCACAGATGATTTCGGACAAGCTGACGGCCGACTTCAGGCAGACCGATTCAGACATCACCTTCGCCGAGGCCGTGGTCTGGGGCCTGATCAACGGCTGCGTCTTGCTCAAGCACATCGCCCACGACGAAGGTTTCCGGGTCGCGCCCGTCCACCCGGAGAACTTCGGCGTCATCGGCGAAACCATTCTCGATCTCGACGAGCAGGAATGCTTCTGTCACGTCTCGTACCCGACGCTTTCCAGACTGCGCTCCATGCTCGACGAAAGTAATCATCCCAAGCGCAAGGAGATCATCGCCCGCATCCTCGACACCAGATCGCACGACAAGGACGAGGAGGAGCCGAGCTACTTCCATCAAATGGTGGTCGGCGGTCTGCAGCCGCTCGGCGATGTCGGCGCGCTGCCGTCCGGGTCCGGTATTGTCAACGTCTTTCCGCTGCCGACGCCATGGAAGCCGCAGCGTCAGACCATGCCGACGCTAAAGCATTGCGAGCTTTGGATAAAAGACCGAAAACGCGGCGGCGACTACACCACCATCCAGGCCATTTACGGCCACCAGCCCATTATCATCGAGGGTGACGAAACCAGACGCAACCTCTCGCGCGTGCCGGGACACCATCCGTTCGTGAAGGTGCAGGCGCAGCCGACACCTGGGTATTTCTACGGCCGCTCGATGATTGCAGACGTGCAGCTCCTGCAAGACGTGCTGACCAAACGGCTGTCCGACATTCGCACCATGTGGGACCGCAACGTCAACGCTCCCCAGGTCTTTTCCGGCTTTACGGGCGTCACCGAGGAAGACTACAACAAGGTCATCAACGAAGGTGGATTTCTCAATGACCCAAACCCCAATGCCAAAGCCACCAAGCTCGTCGATCCGCCGCCTGAAAACTATCTTCAGGAACTCGACTTCCTCTTTAAGCTATTCGACGAAGCGAGCGGATTCTCTCCGATTATGGGGGGTCAGGGAGAACCAGGAGTTCGTGCAGGCGTTCACGCGCAAACTCTTGTTAGAACAAGCTCTCCGCGCCTCATTGATCAAGCAGCGCGCATTGAACGCCAACTCGCCCAATCCGGGTATATTGCTTTACGATTGATGCAGGCCAACGATCCGTCCATCTACATCACATCAGACAACAAGATCGAGTTCACCCTTGCAGACATCCCCGGCGATTTCCAGGTCCAGGTTGATTCGCATTCGGCTAGTCCAGCTTTCGCTGAAGATAATCGGCAGGTTGCCATTGCCCTTGCGCGTGCGGGAGCGGTGGATGCAGAGGATCTTATTCATATGCTACATCCGCCGGGTGCAGAACTCCTCCTGGCGCGACTAAAGCAACGCCAGAAGCAGCAGGCGCAGGCCGCGCAACAGGAGAAGGCCGAGAACCTGATCCAGGGCGTGTTCGGCGGCGGTGGCGGTGGAAGCAAGCCGCCGGCCAAGAAAAAACAGGCTGGACGCGGCGGCGGTTAGCCGTTATGGGCTGAAATTGCCTGCTTCGGCGGTTGGCCCTTCTCGGAATCCCCCCAGCCCCCAGGTACTGGCCGACGGGGCAGGCATTAACACAGGTCTGAAATGGCCAACACAGATTTTCCAGATGACGCAGGTGGTGGACCCGGCGGCGGCGGCGACAGTGGCGGCGGGCCAGATCCTGGCGGAGCCGGTGGTGGTGGCGGTGGACCGCCCCCGCCCGCGCAGCCGCCTGGCGGAGGACCAGTACTTGCGGCTCTGGCAAGACGAGGTCAACAGCCTCCGACAAGCGCACCCGGAGCTGGTAATGTCGCGCAAGGGCTGATGGGTCTGAAAAGCGCGGTGGACATGATCACCCAGGCGCTCCCCAATCTTCCGGCCGGCTCGCAGCAGCACAAGGACGCCATCAAGGCCATCCAGGCGCTTTCCAGACACCTGCCGCAAGGGACGCCGACGGCCGGCGTGCAACAGACCCAGCTTGGCGACATGCTGCGCAACACCATCCGCAACGCGCTGATGCAGAAGATCATCGGTCAGCAATCGGGCAACCCGCAAGGACCGCAAGGACCCGGCGGGCCGCCGTCCGGTGCGGCCGGCATGCCGTCACCGCCGACCCCCTCGACGCCGCTACCCGGAGCGTGATAACAGACGGTTGGTAGGGAAAAATCTCGACGGTGAGTCCGGTGGGGACAACAACCCGTCACATGGGGATAACAGATGGCCCAGAATCGCAGCTATGATCCGCCCCTGACTTCACCGCCCGAGACGCCGCCTCGGACGATCCTGCAGGTGGACACGCAGTCTGAAGTTTCCGAGTGGGGCGCGATCAGGAAGGTCGTACCCAAACCAGACGGCGGGGTGCCGCTGCAGCCGAGCATCATCGGCAAGACCAACAACAACTGACATGGCCGAAGCTCTCAAGCTGGCGAGCAAGCGCGACCCGTCGAAGGACGCCAAACGCGCCCTTCAGAACCTCTATGTTCCGACTGCGCTGGGCTTCCTGCACGACGTCGTCTTAAACGACGCCGTGCCAATGCGCGAACGGGTCCTCGCCGCAATCTGTCTGTCTACCAAGGCGGCAGTCCCCGAATACGAGGAAATTGAGGAAGACTGATGCCACGCACCCTTACAGACGACGAATACAACTTCCTCCAAGGCCGCCGGCAAATCGCCGACTTCGTCGAATCCATCTACAACGATCCGACGCTCGCCAAAGAGGCCAAGGCGTTGATCAAGAAGAAATATCCCAACATTCAGATCCCGGACTATGACATCGAGCAGCGCATCGA
>Ga0123356_10008198_pt1 | contig 10397 bp, 10 predicted proteins | sample TergutEmb28metaG_2_FD_92546 | JGI IMG/M metagenome (GOLD analysis project Ga0123356, IMG submission 92546) | Embiratermes neotenicus P3 segment gut microbial communities from Petit-Saut dam, French Guiana - Emb289 P3 | ecosystem: Host-associated > Arthropoda: Insects > Digestive system > Gut ... | reverse complement strand
GCCGGTAACGATGCGGGTTCTATAAGAGCTCTGATACTTAAGGAAACCTTTTTTCTGTCATTGTCGATCTCGGTGATTTTTACATCTACCGTCTGACCGTCTGATAATACTTCCGATGGTAAACCGATCCTATGATCTGTTATCTGTGAGATATGTATCAGACCGTCAACTCCGGGGCAAATCTCGGCAAATGCACCAAAAGGCATCATCTTGACTATTTTGACATTAATGACATCACCTATTGCGAATTTGCCGGTAAATCTTGTCCATGGATTATCTTCATTCTTTTTGTAACCCAGAGATATCTTTCTGCTGTCCTTGTCAAATGAAAGAACATAGACGGATACTTCATCACCAACGGACATTACCTCGGAAGGCTGTCTTATGCGTGTCCAGCTTAGTTCGGAAATGTGGATCATCCCGTCTACTCCTCCGATGTCAACAAACACACCGTATGTTGTCATCGACTTGACTATGCCGTCGTATTTTTTACCGACCTCGATATCGTTCCATACCTGTTCCGACTTTTCACGGCGTTCGTCATTCTGGACCAGACGTATTGAACCGACAACACGCCTCCTGGATGCGTTTACTTCGGTGATACGTAATTTTACATGCTTTTTCAAAAGGTCTGTCATTGGTGCCGATTTGGGAAGTCCTGTCTGTGACGCGGGGACAAAAACCCGGACACCTTTTACATTTACAACCACGCCGCCCTTGTTTTCTTCCGATACAACACCTTCGACAGTTGTTTTATTTTCTTTGGCGGACTCGACAATATCCCAGTTCTTCATTGCGTCAAGGCGTTTTTTTGAAAGCATTACCATACCTTCAACATCATTTACACGCATAACAAATGACTCTATCGTATCACCGATTTTAACAATGTCATCGATATTTGAATTATCATTATCAATAAACTCGGTGATCGGGATATAACCGGATTGTTTTGTGCCCAGATCTACCGATACCTCCGTAGAGGTTATGGAAGTTACAACACCTGTAACTTTTTCACCTGTACGCAGTGTTTTGATTGATTTTTCAAGCATTTCTTCAAAAGACTCTGAGTCATCGGTATCCGCAGGTTCGACCGGGTCTGATATATCTTTGTCATCTGTATCATCTGCTTTTATATCGTCCGGCTCTGTGTCCGGCACAGCTTCAATAACAGATTCTTCTGTTGATTCAAGATCGGGTGAAGTTTCTGTCTCGTCTTTTGTTTCATTTACCGGCTCGGGCAGAGCATCTTCGGTTTCCTGCTCTACGAGAGTTCCGTCCATAGTTGTTTCCTCTTTCATCTTCCGGGTGACCTCCTTAATGATAAACGCCGGTGTCGATGCGCCGGCGGTTACACCGACGACATCCGCTGACTGGACACTTGCTGTATCAAAATCTTCAGCACTTTGAATGAATAACACGTTAAAGCAATGTTTTCTGCATATGTCCGCCAGTTTGAGACTGTTCGCGCTATTGATATCGCCAGCGACAATAACAATATCAGCGATTTTTGAGATTTCCTCTGCTTCCTGCTGACGCTTAAGCGTAGCGTTGCATATTGTATCAAATATTCTATAGTTTGTACACTCTTTTTTTATTTTTTCATTGCAAACACTAAATATTTTCCCTGTATTTGTCGTTTGGTAGACAAATGAAAGGGGTAATTCCGCATTCTTTTTGATACATAACCATTTTTCCAGTTCATCGGGCGATTCAAAAATCAAATATTTATCACACCAGCCGGATATTGCTATGACCTCGGGATGTTCCCGGTGTCCGATTATTACGACATGGCGTCCCTCCTGCGATTCCTTCCGGACTATTTCGTGGATCTTCATTACGTCCGGGCAGGTAGCATCTACAATATCAACACCAAGAGCAGCAAGGGTTTCATATTCTTCCCTTCCTGCTCCGTGCGACCGTATGACAACTGTGATTTTTGACGGATCAACGGGTTTTCCCGAAGCTCCCGGTCCTTCAGTGATCCCGGATATTTCCAACAGATCCGAAACTATACGGACTCCGTTTTTTTCCAGGTCACGGATAACAAACTCATTATGTATCACCGGCCCGAGTGTTACACAAAAACTGTTTTCTTCCGCGGCTTTTTTACACATCGATACGGCTCTGCTGACACCGTAGCAAAACCCCGCCGACTCAGCAACGATCACTTTCATTTATTGTCCGGATCCAATGCCTGTATTTTATTCATCAGTTCCTCCGAGAGTTTAGCATAGTCATCCGGTAAACGTTTTTCCGTTTGCCTGCTTATATGATACGGTTTACCAAATACAAGACAGCTTCTTCTAAAATAAGGCTTTTTGCGTGGTATAAAAACCGGGATCACAGGAACGCCGGATCGTTCGGCAAGCTTAACGGCACCGCTTTTTGCCGAGGACGCATCATGATCCGACAAACGTGTTCCTTCCGGAAAAATCACGACCTTTTCACCTTTTTTGAGATACATGAGTGTCGACTTTATAGAAGCGATATCATTGATACTGCGGTCAACACAAATCATCCCCAGCTTTCGCAGTATCGATGAAAGAACCGGGATCCTGAAAAGCTCGATTTTTGCCAGAACATGGACATTGGTGTTTATTCCGAATGCAAGAGCTATCTGGAAAGGATCTATCATTGCCGAGTGATTTGAACAGACCAGTGCTGCTCCCGAAATCATGTTTTCTTTTCCAGATATCTCAAACGGCCTGAAGAATTTTACAAAAGGTTCGGCAAGCCTGAAACAGCATCTATAAAACCTGTTGGTATTCATGTACCGAATCTCCCCGAAACGAGTTTGCAAATCGCAGCAAAACTATCTTCCAAATCAAGTTCGGTCGTATCAAGAATAACGGCATCTCCGGCGGGTTTAAGCGGTGCCGTTTCACGTTCACTGTCATTTTTATCTCTGATTTGCATTGCACTTTTAACATCTTCAAAAGTTGAATCTATACCTTTGGCTTCCAGCTCAAGGAATCTTCTTTTTGCCCGTGCATCGGCATCGGCTGTTATAAATATTTTTAGCCCGGCATCCGGGAGCACAACAGTACCGATATCACGTCCATCCATAATCACATCATATTTTATTGCCATGTCACGCTGCATTTTCAATAAAAATGATCTGACAACAGGCATCGCCGAAACATCGGAGGCATATGCCGATATCTCCGGCAGCCTTATTGCGTCCGTAACATCCTCTCCGCAAAGAAACATCCGTTGAACTCCGGTTTCATCATACATCATATCAAGCTTTATTTCCGGCAGCAGACCGGTAACGCTTTTGATGTCGGTTGAAGTTAAATTTCGGCGAAACACAAATAAACCTATACAACGGTAAAGAGCACCTGTATCTACATAAATAAGCCCGAAATGCTCGGCAGTTTTTTTTGCGAGCGTACTTTTCCCTGCTCCGGCGGGACCGTCAAGCGCTATGCTCCGCTTTTCCATCTTTATTCTTCTCCCTTCTCCCTTTTCCCTTCTCCCTTTTCCCTTCTCCCTTTTCCCTTATATCTGCCTATAGACTCCGTATTCGTCCCAGATTTTTTCAAGCCTCTCGAAATTTTCATAAAGATCGCCCGGCGCTTTCTCGCTGACAGCTACAACCAGGGCATTAACCAAACTCAGAGGTGCCACAAGTGTATCAAGAAACGATATCATATCGCTTCTGGCGCACAGGGAAATATCGGAAAGCTCAATAAGCGGTGAAGATAACCCGTCGGTGACGGCAATTATTTTAACACCTATACTGCGTGCATATTGCATTGTTTTTATGGTCAGCCTTGAGTAACGCGGAAAACTGATCGCTATCAGCAAATCGCCTTCGGATAGCCTCACGATCTGCTCAAACACTTCACTGTCCGGACTTTCGCTTATTACCCGGGAGTTGCTGAAAAGCAAATCGAAATAATAGCCCATGAATTTCGCCAAAAATGACGAAGAACGTTGTCCGAGGATATATATATTTTTTGCATCTACGATAGCGTCAACAGCCCTTGCGAAGTCATTTACATCGGTTTCCTCCATGGTTTTTCTTATCTGTTCTATATCGGAGGATAATACCTGTGTAAGTATATCACCGCTGCCAAGTCTGTCTTTTGCTACCTTGATACGCTGCACGGAAGTCAGTTTACCGCGCATGGAGTCCTGAAGAGCTTTTCGCATTTCGGGATAACCGTCATAACCGAGTTCCATGGCAAACCGTACAACGGTCGACTCGCTGACACCTGTAAAACGTGCAAGTCTTACAGCTGTCATAAAAGCAGCTTTGTCAAAATTATTAAGGATATATCCGGCGATTTTTTTTTGCGCTTTGGACATTTTACCCGTTGAGGTTTCAATAACATGTAATATATCTTTATCCAAATGATAGTACCTCTTCTTCGGTAAGATACCGCCATTGTCCGGTTTCCAAATCACCAAGCTCAAGTCTGCCGACGGATTTCCGCTTTAGGGTAATAACGGAAGTTCCGCAGGCTGCGCACATTTTCCGTATCTGCCTGTTGCGCCCTTCGGTCACCGATATTTCCAGGGTTCCTCCGTCTTTACCGGCTTCCAGTAAAACAACTTTACTTGCGTATACCGTGTAATTGTCGATTTTTACCGGCTGTTGCAACAGTTCTTCGGCTTTTTGTGCATCTCCGCGTACTTTTACTTCATATGTCTTTTGATTGTTAAAGGAGGGATGTAAAACCGTGTTGGCAAACTCCCCGTCATTTGTAAAAAGCAGCAATCCTTCGGAGTCCTTATCCAGCCTCCCTACAGGGTAGATGTATCCTGGAACACCGGATACAAGCTCCATAACAGTTTTCCTTCCGCGTTCATCGTTTCTTGTCGTTATGTAACCACACGGCTTATTGAGCATGATATAAACGGGTCTTACTTTCGACTCAAGCGGTACACCGTCTACGGTGATATTATCCTGTCCCGGAAAAGCGCTTTGCCCGAGCTCCGCCGTGACCCCGTTGATTTGGACCCGTCCTTCAAGAATCAGCTTTTCCGCGCCCCTGCGTGAAGCAGCTCCATAAGCAGAAAGAAGTTTTTGCAATCGCTCTGATTTTGATTCGCCGCATCTGTAGTCTTCTTCCTTCTCGCTTCTCCCTGTTCCCTGCTTAAGTTTGCTCAAACTTATTCCTTTTCCTTGCCGATAAATTCCGTTACCTTGTCAATAACATCCGGTACAGTTTCTATGATCCTGTCAATTGTGGTCAGAGGTGTTGGTGTCACATATACGATGTCGACATTACCGTTTTTGGCAATAACAAAAGCAACAGGTGTGATATGGACTCCGGCACCCGTCCCGCCGCCAAAACCGCTTTTATGGTCCTGCTTCTGACCGAAATCCGAACCTCCGCCGACAAACCCAAAGCTGACCTTGGACACGGGGATCAATGTAATACCGTCCGCGGTTAGAATCGGCTCGCCGACAATTGTATTGGCATCAATCATTTCCCTCATTTTTTGCATAGTTGTTTCCATCAATTCGCTGATCGGTCGATTCTCCATTTTCATCTCCATCCTTTCGAACTTTATCTGACTTTTTTGCCTCTTTGTCTTTCGGGGTTTTAAATACGGAAGATATTACGGGAAACAAAGCAAACAAAATATAAAATATCTCCCAAACTGCTATCGACACCGCAATTTTTGCGTAAATTCCCTGTTTATTATCAATAAAATCAAACCATGTTTTCAGGTCCAAACGTCTTATTCTGAAATTCCTTTTAAGACCCGGGACGATCATACCAAAAACTGCATTGGCAGATCCGAACTTGAGTGCGGTCATAGCCGGGTCTTCGCCAGCCGATGTATAATACAGTGTAAGCTGCTTGATAAGAAGTCTTCGTTTCAGTCTTCCAAGCATATTCAACACGGCTTTGAACATATCCATAAATTCATTCAAGCTGCCGGGTTTTATATCAATCGACTTTTTGCTCTCTTTTGGTTTTTTATCACGGACTTTTTTCTTTACACCTTCTCCTATGATCCGGTGTTTAAAAAAACCAACCTTGATCCAGACCTGAAAGCCGTCCTGACTATATTCAACAATAATGCCGAGACGCAATAAAGCTATCAGGACAATAACCGATAAAGTTATAGCTAAAGCTAACATAACCTACTGCTCCGTTGGAATATCATTTGTTTCCGTCAAATCTGCAGATTCATCAGGTTCCGGTGGATTTTCCGGTTCCGCAGGATCTTCAGGTATCGGTTTATTTTCCGCGATATGTGCAAGCTCTGCTTCCCTTGCCTTTAATTCCAGGATCGCATTTTGAATACCTTCTTTTTCGTCGGCCGAGTTTTCGATATGCGGCAGTTCGGGTAACTCCTTGAGGGACTCCAGCCCGAATGTATTTAGAAAATTATGTGTTGTTCTAAACAGCATCGGCCGTCCCGGTGCAGCAAGCCTTCCACAGGCCTCAATCAGTTCGCGTTCCTGCAAAAGTCCCACCGTGTGTGAGCTGTCAACACCCCTCAGCTGTTCAATATACGCCCTTGTAACAGGTCCGAAATACGCAATGATAGACAAGACCTCAAGTGCCGGTTGTGATAACTGAGGAGGTCTTCTCGTTTCCAAAGCTCTTCTTATATATTCGGCATACTCGGGAGAAGATCGCAGCTGCAGAGTATCTTCAAGCCTTACAAGCCTGATACCCCGGCGTGTATAGCCGTAATTATCGCGCAGCCTGTCCCCTGCCAGCTCGATTTCATTTTCGGCAACACCAAGGACATCCGCCATACGTGAAATCCTGACCGGTTCACCCGAAGCAAAAAGGATCGCTTCGATTGCGGCTTCGACTTCATGACTATCCATATGTTCAAGACTCATCATACGGCAACTCTCCCGATGTAAAGTCAATGGCATCTGTTGTTCTGCTTTCGCCGGTATATGATACGGTGATATTGTCCGTATCTTCGGTGATACGAACACTGCCTATTCTGCAAAGTTCCAGGACTGCAACGAGTGTAGCTATCAGCTCCGTGCGGTTTTTACATTCATAAAAAAGTTTTTCGACCGGCATCTCCTTGTTGCGCCTGAGTCTTATGAGTACTTCGTCGATTTTTTCGGATATTGAGTATACCACACGGCTCGGAACGATCATATCATTTGTATTTATGCTGCCGAGCCTGAGGTTTTCTTTGCCAATGACCTTAAATATGGCTTCCAGCAATTCCGTGCTTATATGACCATATTCATACCCCGTGCCGGTAGAATAGTATTCCGGAGGCCCGGCTATCATCATACCGTCGCGTGTATACATTCCGGCAAGTGTTTGTGCGATCTCTTTTATTTGATTATACACATCACCCCTGCGAAGATCTTCAAGAGAAGATATCAGCTGTTCAAGCTCTGTAACATCCTCGCCGCCGGACAGGAGCATTTTTGCTTTGATGTAAGTCAGATGAGAAGCCATAACCACAAACTCACTTGCGATATCGAGATCTAGCTCGGCCATTTCATCAAGATATGCCAGATATTGTTCAAGGATTTTGGATACACTGATATCCCTTATCTCGACTTTATCTTTACTGAGAAGTTGAAGGATCAGCGTCAGCGGACCTTCAAAATCAGCCATATCATCTTTTTCCTTGATAATTCCTTCAAGCTTGAATACAGGTGTTTCCATGGTGTTCCTTTTAATTGATCAGATTGTATGTAAAGCCGAAAAAAACATTTCTCAAGCCGCCAAAGATCACTTCCGTAGGGTATCCGATTATTCTGCCGAGAATATTTATACCTAAAATCAGCTGTAAGCCTACTATGATCAAAAGAGCGATCATACCATATCGTTCATAACGCATGAGTTTATAATATGCCTTCTCCGGCAGCAGCGAGAACAGTACCTTCGACCCGTCCAGCGGCGGGATCGGCAGCATGTTAAAAACCGCAAGAGTTATATTCAGCATTATCATACGTGATATGATCCTGTATATAAGCAAACCCGTTTCATTGGAATAAAATATATGCCCCGTTGATGAATCGGCAAATATTCCCAGAGAAGTAGTAACAAGACCCAATATCAGCAATACGACCGATGCCAGAACAAGATTGGAAACCGGTCCCGCCAGGGCAGTTATTGCCATATACCATTTCGGGTGCTTAAAATTACGCATATCGACAGGTACGGGTTTTGCCCAGCCGAAGCCTACGATCACGATCATAATAAAACCTGCGGGATCCAGATGTTTGATGGGGTTGAGCGTAAGCCTGCCCATCTCCTTTGCGGTACTGTCTCCGAGTTTGTATGCAGTAAAACCATGAGCCAGCTCGTGGATCGTAATACAAATCAGTGCCGGAATGATCATAATCAAAGCGTCACTTAAAAATGTACCCATATTGCCGAAATTGCCGAATAAATTACCCAATTAAACTCCCTCATGTTATTGCTTTTTCGATTTCCTCCAGAAGTCGTCCCCTGTTGGTTCCTTTTTCCGCGGAAAACTCAATGATCACCGTTTCTCCATTAAGCTCAAGCGTTTCGCGGATAAGATCGACATTTTGTTTCATTGCGCTTTTTTTTACTTTGTCTGTTTTATTTGCGACAACCACCAGATCACAGCCCGAGGCTTTAAACCACTGTGCCATTAGTATATCGTCCGCTGTTGGTTTATGCCGTGAATCAACGATCATCACACCAAGAGTTATATGATCTGCCTGCGAAAAGAACTCTTCCATCAGTTTTGACCAGCGCTGCTTCTCTGTTTTCGCCACCTTTGCATAGCCGTAACCGGGAAGATCTACAAAATACATTTTATTGTCAACGAGAAAATAGTTTACGTGAATGGTTTTTCCGGGTGATGAGCTCACACGGGCAAAACTCTTTCGGTTTAACAGCTTGTTTATAACAGATGATTTACCCACATTTGACTTACCGGAGAAAACGATCTGCGGCACCGGACTGTTTATCAAATCCTTTGCAGTTGCCGCCGACTTAACAAATTCAACATTATTGAGATTCGTAAGCATTTTAATGTTTTATCCTTGAACCGACACCCGGATGGACCTGCTCTTCCGAAAGCGTCTGTTTTTTATCAATAACCGGCACCGCCATGCTGACAGTATCGGATTTATCGACAACGGAGAAGTCTAAAGCTATATCAAGAATGTCATCAATATTGTCGGTAGTGATAAAGTTTAAATCTTTTCTTACGGCCTGATCGATCTCATCAAGATCCGGCTCATTTTCCGCAGGTATCAGGACGGTTTTTATTCCCGCGCGCAGTGCAGCCATCGTCTTTTCTTTAAGCCCGCCTATACGCAAGATCCTGCCCCGCAGTGTGATCTCACCTGTCATTGCTATATCGCGCCGGGCGGGAGCACCACTTAATGCAGAAATTGCTGCTATACACATGGTTATACCCGCAGAGGGTCCGTCTTTTGGAATGGCTCCTTCGGGAAAATGTATGTGTATATCGTGTGTTTGATAAAAATCGGCTGAAATTCCCAGCTTTCCGGCTCTGCTTCTGATATATGATATCGCCGCCTGTGCGGACTCCTTCATCACATCACCAAGATTACCCGTCAGTTCAAGTTTTCCCGTTCCGCTGAGAACATTGACTTCCACTTCAAGAACGGAGCCTCCGGTTGTTGTCCATGCAAGACCGTTTGCTATCCCGAGTTCATATCCCTGAGAAACTGTTTCGGGTTTAAATTTACGCACACCAAGAAACTCGTTTAAATGCTTTTCCGTCAATTTTACGCAACCCGCTTCTCCCGATGCTATTTTTGCCGCCGTTTTCCGGCATACCGATGCAATTTCGCGCTCCAGTATACGGACACCCGACTCACGTGTGTATGCAGAAATCATTTCCATGACTGCGCTGTCGGAAATACTCAGCTGCTTTTTTGAAATACCGTGCTTATTGCGCTGCTTCGGGATCAGGTATTTTTTGGCAATTTCCAATTTTTCGATATCCGTGTAACTTGTCAGCTCAATGATCTCCATCCTGTCGAGCAGCGGACGGGGTATCGTATCGGTCGTATTTGCGGTTGTGATAAACATTACTTCTGATAAGTCGAAAGAAACTTCCATGTAGTTATCGCGAAATGTCATATTTTGTTCGGGATCGAGTGCTTCCAAAAGTGCCGATGCAGGGTCTCCCCTGTGGTCACGTCCGAGCTTATCGATCTCATCGAGCAGCATAAGCGGGTTGCGGCTGCCTGCCTGCTTCAGTGCGGAGATGATCCTGCCCGGCATTGCACCGATATATGTCTTCCTGTGCCCGCGGATCTCCGCTTCATCATGTACACCGCCGAGTGAAAGTCTTGCAAGCTTTCTGTTTAAGGCTTTTGCCACAAAAAAGACTACAGATGTTTTACCGACGCCGAGCGGTCTGATCAGACAGATTATCACACCTTTGATACATGGTGATAGTTGTCTCACCGCAAGAAACTCAATAATGCG
>Ga0123356_10008197_pt1 | contig 10397 bp, 7 predicted proteins | sample TergutEmb28metaG_2_FD_92546 | JGI IMG/M metagenome (GOLD analysis project Ga0123356, IMG submission 92546) | Embiratermes neotenicus P3 segment gut microbial communities from Petit-Saut dam, French Guiana - Emb289 P3 | ecosystem: Host-associated > Arthropoda: Insects > Digestive system > Gut ... | reverse complement strand
CTTGCTTAGGATGCGTATATGAACATTTAAAAATCTGTTACTTTACTCTGATGGCTTACGAAATCTCAAACAGAGAAGGATTGTTTTATAAATGGGCTTTTTCTACAAACTCGTAGGTTCGACGCCTCTGCGTGAGATCTTCTCTATTGAATATTTACAATTTAATGTATTATAATGTAATTATGTATAAACTTAAAAAGTATTCTATTGTTATATTATTTTTTGTGTTATTAACCGGTTGTCAGAGTTCGCAGGTGCAGGATACTCAAACTACAACACCAAATAGAGACGTCGCGGAGATGCGCCCTGATATTCGAAATCTTGATGAACTTACTGTGGCGTTTAGCAGTCACGATTTGGAACTTGATTTTCGTAAATCATATTTTTCAAGCGAAGCGCAGCTTTTTACCGCGATATACGAAGGGCTTTTTACTTATCATCCATTTACATTGGAACCTGTTCCGGCTCTCGCGGAAAGATGGGAACTTTCCAGTGACAGGCTGCAATGGACATTTACCATAAGAAGAAACGCGCGTTTTTGGAACGGCGATCCTGTACGCGCCGAAGATTTCAAAGCGGCATGGCTTTCTCTTTTAGATCCGCGAAAAGAATATCCTTATTCAAGTTTTTTTGATGTAATAGAAGGAGCCCGTGATTATCGAAACGGTTTGGAAAGAGATCCAAACAAGGTTGGCATTACAGCTGTAGATTCCAGAACTCTTGTTGTAAAGCTTACATCGCCGGCTTCGTTTTTCCTCGCGATGCTTTGTCATCATTCATTCAGCACAATTCATCCTTCGATGATTAATAAAGAGCAGTGGTCACCGCGGGAAAATCAGCGGAACTGGACACCTCCTGTTTCCAATGGTCCGTTTCGTATAACTTCGATGAACGATGAAAGTATTGTTTTACAAAAATGCGGTCAATATTGGGATCGGCAAAATGTAGCGCTTAACAAAATAACGATTAAGTTTACAAGTACGGCAGATGAAGCCGCTAATCTTTGGAATTCGGGAGAAGCTCGCTGGATTTCCGGCGATGTAAATATTGACGCGTTAACTGATCGTTCCGGTATTCAGGTTAATGTCATGTTTGCCACTCATTATTATTTTATCCGCAGCAGTGAAAAACCATTTGATGATCACAGAGTACGCCGCGCGATGGCTCTTGTTTTACCCTGGGAAGAAATCCGCGGTAATTACTACCTGCCTGCCGAATCTTTAATTTTTCCCATTAGCGGTTATCCTGAAGTTAAAGGAATAACCGAAGAAAATTATGAAGAAGCGCTAAAGTTGATGGCGGAAGCGGGGTATACAAATCTGGAAGGAATGCCCGAACTCATTATTCGGCTAACACCTTCACGTGACGCGTCTCGCGTAGGCGCGCTTATGGCTAACGCCTGGAAAAATATTTTGGGTTTTAATGTGCGTGTAGAAGTAATTTCTTTTGATCGATATTATCAATCATTAAAAGATGATGGTTACACTGTAGCCTCTGTTACATGGATTGGAGATTTTGCGGACCCTTACGCGTTTTTAAAAATGTGGCGTAACGATTCAAATTTAAACGACGCTCGTTTATACGATCCCGATTATGATACTTTAATTGACAGATCAATGATAGAAGATGGAAGAGCGCGGCTTAATACCCTTGCCGAAGCGGAAAAACTTTTATTGGACAGGGGTGTAGTGCTTCCGATTTGTTATAATCCCGCTGTAAATATTATTGATACAGGTGAAATTGAAGGCTGGTATCCAAATCCTTTGGATATTCATCCGTTTAAATACATGTTTTTTAAATCTTTGCGTCCGTTGCCCGGTGTGGCTTTAGGGAATTAATTAATCTTCTTCCATTGGCAGCGGCGCGCACACTTTTCCGTAGTGCAGTTCTTTAGGTTGTACTCTGATTTTTAATTTTTTTTCCATCGCCGCTAATAGGTGCATTTGTGTTTCATCGCCGATTGTGATCATTGTTCCGCGTTTTCCCGCGCGTGCTGTGCGTCCGCAGCGGTGGATGTAAACTTCGCTGTCTGATGGTACGTCCAAAGCGATCACATGAGTAACACCTTGAATATCAAGTCCGCGCGCCGCGAGGTCTGTGGAAACAAGCACCTCGACACTGCCGTTTCTAAATGAATCAAGCGCCGCTTTTCGATCCTGGCTTGAAATTGGTTTCTTGCTTATTTTTCCAAAAAGACCAGCGGCGGATATATGATGAAATTGGAGTTTTGAAAGAATTACTCCCGCTTCGTCGCCTTTACTGGTGAAAACTAGAAACTTGGTTTTTGATTTTTTCGCTTTTAACGCAGCTAACAGTGAACGCAGTGTTTGATCTTTCCTGCGTTTTTCGCTGAAAATTGCCCAGTGTTCGATTTTTTCCCGCAGGATTTCATGATCTTCAGATTCAATAAATGAAATGTTTTTTCTGTCAAGCGCGGTTTCTAATTTTTCTCTGGATTTATTGTTCATTGTAGCGGAACACGCGGTAAGTATTAAATTGTTATTCTTTTGTATGCCGCGATTGATTATTTTACACAATTCAAATGTATCTTCTATCATTTCATCGCTTATAAGACGGTCCGCTTCGTCCAATACTAAAAATCGCGGATTTAATCTTAAAATTCTTTTTTTCGCGAGGATAAGAATTCTGTTTGGGTTGCCTACGATAATATCAGGTTTTATTTTTTTTATATTTTCTATTTGGCGTTCAAGATTTACGCTGCCGATTAATAATAACGAATGGATATTTGATTCGGATAATAAAAAATCAAGTTCTCCTTTTATTTGTGTACATAGTTCCAATGTAGGAGCGATTATTACCAAACATGGTTTTGTTCCTGTGTTTTCATGCGTAGATTCTATCATCTTGCTTAAAAATGGAAGAAGATAGGCAAAAGTTTTTCCGGTTCCTGTCGCCGAAGTAAAAAAAACACTTTCTCCGCCGGTAAGGCATGGAATTATTTTTCGCTGGATATCAGTCGGCTCTTTTATTTTTCGCTCTTCAAGCTGTGTAACAAAATTAGAGGCGACATTTAAGTTAGAAAAACTTTCTGGCATTTTTATCTCCATAATACAAATATTATACACTTTGTATAAATTGTTTTATACGGTCATTTACGGGGTTTTCCAATATTTGTTTTGGACTGCCGGTTTCTAGAAAAGCGCCTTTTTCCATGAATACTACTTTGTCCGCCGCCTCTCGCGCGAAACCCATTTCATGGGATACTACAATCATTGTCATTCCGTCCAAAACAAGCTGTTTCATGACAGATAACACTTCGCTGGAAAGTTCCGGATCCAGTGATGATGTCGGTTCGTCAAATAACATAATACGAGGCTGCATAACAAGAGAACGCGCGATAGCGAGACGCTGCTGCTGTCCTCCCGAAAGCGCGGAAGGATACGAATCTATTTTGTCACTTAAACCGACTTTCTCCAGGATTTGTATCGATTTTTCGTGAGCTTCTTTTTCTGATAATTTTCGTACATGAATTGGAGCGAGTTTTACATTTTCCAGCGCGGTTTTGTGCGGAAAAAGATTAAATTGTTGAAATACCATTCCTACTTCAAGTAAAATTTTATTACGATCATTATTGTTCATTTTAACTTTATTTTTTCCATTGTGGCAGTCAAAAAGTAATTTATCTTCTATATAAATTTGCCCGTCATCAATTGTTTCCAGGTGGTTTAAACAGCGAAGAAATGTTGATTTACCTGCTCCTGAAGGACCGATTATGCAGACAACTTCATTTTGTTCTACTGTAAGAGATACATTTTTTAATACATTGAGCGGTTTGCGGATACGTCTATTTTCCCGATCTTGTATTGTAAAAATTTTACTAATGGAATCAGCTTTAATCATTGACATATTCATTCACCGGCTTACATGTATACAGAATATTTATTTTCCAGCTTTCGGAAAATAAATGTAAAAACAGCGGTAATAATTAAATAAAGGATTAACGCTGGAATATAAATTAACATTGAACTTGTCGCGTCGTGTATCCTTCTTGTAACTCTTGTTATATCAACTAACGCTATTATAGAAACAAGCGAAGTGTCTTTTAACATCATTATAAATTCATTGCCAACAGGAGGAATTAACCTGCGGATTGACTGGGGAAAAATAACAAACCGCATGGTTTGGAAGTAAGAAAGCCCAAGAGAGCGGGAAGCTTCGTACTGCCCCTTGTCTATACTTTGAATCCCGGCTCTTATTATTTCAGCGCTGTAAGCCGCCGAGTTTAAACTAAAAGCGATAAAGGCGGCAATAAATCTGTTATTAATAGTAAGAAATGGAACTGCTATTGGCAATACATAATATATAAATAAAAGCTGCATTAAAAGGGGAGTACCCCTAAAAAAGAAAATATAGGCGGAGCATGGTTTATTTATTAACGGATTATTTGATATTTTTCCCAACGCGAGAAATATACCCAATACTAGACCCGCGCTGACAGCTAACACTGTCAGCGATATTGTAATTAACGCGCCATCCAAAAGCAGCGGCATCCATGTTATAAACTTTTGCAAAGTTTCCATTTTTATGATGCTGTTTTACTGCCGCGGCTTTACCATAGAAACCAGATCTCTTTCTTTAAAGAATTCTTTTGAAAGCCTTAAAATTGTACCGTCTTCAAAAAGTTCAAACAATGCTTTGTTAATAGCTTCAGTTAAAGTATCGTTTCCTTTTTTTACGCAAATACCGAATACTTCTTCTTCACCCTGCCAGACGATATTAAAAGATTCCGAACGGGTTAAATATTCTATGCCAACTACAAGGTCCGTAACGACAGCATGTACGCGTCCAAGACTTAAATCATCAAAGCAATACATTACATTGTCAAATTCAAAAGGAGTAATTCTTTTTCCTTCTTGTATTAGCTGATCAATCAAATCGCTGGAAGTTGTTTCGGCTTGATACGCGACACGCAGACCTCCAAGATCAGACGGAGAGTTTACTGTATGTTCCGAATCATTTAACATTACGATCGCAAGTGTATTTTGAAGATACGGATTACTAAAATTAAAATTCTGCTGGCGCTGCGCGGTAATTGTTACAGAAGAAATAATACAATCGTATTTTTCATTGTTTAAACCGTCAAAAATAACTTCCCAAAATGTGTCGATAAACTGTACTTCCAATCCCAGTTTTTCTCCAATTGCTTTGGCGAGACTCACGTTAAAACCTACGAATGTAACTCCGTCATCCGCGAGATATTCCATTGGAGGATAACCTACATTCACTCCAACCAATAAAATGTCTTTTTTTATTGTTAAATCGTTGGATTTTCCGGGACAGCCTGTTAATGCAATAGTAATTAAGGAAAATATTATTGCAATTTTTATAATATATTTCATTGTGTACCTCTATATTTCTAATTTAATATAAATAATTGTTATAGTCAATAAGTTTTATGGGAGATTTAAATACTGTAAATGTCAGAAATTATTAAACAAACAGATTACGATAGTAAAAATGGAAGTTTTAAAAGCGATTTCCATTTTAAACGTTCTCGTTTAAACCGTACATTTATGGAAGCCATGAAATATCCATTGATTTTAATATGCGCGGGTGCCGGTTACGGTAAAACAACAGCTGTTCATGATTTTGTAAGAGAATATAACGCGACAACAGTATGGGTGCAGCTTTCTGAACGTGATAATATGTGCCGCCGCTTTTGGGAAAATTTTTCTCATAGTATGACATTAATTAATACTGAATTCGCGTCATCTATAAAAAAACTTGGCTTTCCCGATACAATAGAAAAAATAAAACAATTTCTGGATTATATTCAAATACATGATGATAAAAAACGGCGGATCATTGTTTTTGATGACTGTCATTTTATAGAAAATACAGCGGTAATTCGATTTGTTGAAGAAGCGATTCGTAATTTACCGATTGGAATAACGCTTTTTTTAATTTCACGTTCTACTCCGCGGATTAATATAGCGGGTCATATTTCTTCTGATCAAATATTTAATGTAAGCGAAGATGAACTGCGCTTCTCAGAAAATGAACTCGCTCAATACTTTCGTATACAGGGTGTTTCTCTTCAACCGGATAATTTACGCGCGATTTGGCAAGACACGGAGGGGTGGGCATTCGCTCTTAATTATATCGTACGTTCATATAAAAAAGCTCCCGGTTACGAAGGTTATTTACGTAACGCGATGAAAACAAATATTTTCCGATTTATGGAAATGGAAGTTTGGGATAATACTTCCGCTCTTTTACAGAATTTTCTGATTCGCCTTTCTCTTATTGATCATCTTTCGATAGAACTTATTTTACTTTTAGCGGGAAATGACAAAGATTTGGTTGATGAACTGGAAAAACAAAATGCCTACGTGCGCTGTGATAGTTTTATAAACGCGTATCTTATTCATCCGTTATTTCTGGAATTCCTTAAAACAAAACAATTTCTTATATCGAATGAAGAAAAAAATGATACCTATTTAATAGCGGCTCAATGGTGTAATAAAAACGGATTTTTTATTGACGCTCTTACATATTACGAAAAAATTGGTGATTATAAATCTATTGTATTAATGTTAATTAAATTACCTCCAAGGATTCCTTATGATATCGCGTGTTACGCGGCGGAAATATTTGATCGTACCGCGCTGGAAGTTTTTGATTCGCTTTATCTTCTTGCTTCTAAACATTTAAGCGCTTATATGAGCCAGGGTTTATGGAAAAAAACTATCGAATTGGCGGATTATTACGAAGATAAATATCTTAAACTGCCAATTGATAATCCATTCAGGAAAGATACGCTTGCTACTCTATATTACTGTAAGGCTCTTACAAGTATTTCTTTATGTTTAACAGAAGACGTTTATGATTTTGATCAATATTTTAAAAAACTTGATCAATGTTATCCTAATCCGATCGATCCGGGTATATTGGTAAAACCTTGCCCTGGTCCCTGGATATGCGCTGTAGGTTCATCAAGAAAAGGCGCTTTAGATGATTTTTATGAAGCGTATAAAAGGTCGTCTGTTTATCTATCACGTTGTTTTGGAGGATATGAAACAGGAGAGGTTGATCTCGCGATTGGTGAAATAAAATTTTATCAGGGAGATTTACTGGCAGCGGAATCTTTTATTTCACGAGGATTATATTGTTCACGGGAAAACAAACAGCCTGAAGTTAAACATAGAGCTTTATTTTATATTATGAGAATCGCTGGTTTACAGGGAAATTTTTCCAAATTGGAACAAGCGTTAAAAGACATAAAGGAAAATATATACGATATTGAATACTCAAATCGTTTTATTGATTATGATATCTCGTTAAGCTGGTATTTTTTTTTACTTGGTTTACCTGAAAAAATTCCTGACTGGCTTAAAGAAAATATTTCACCTTACAGTTATGCCGGATTTACCGAAAATTACGCCAATCAAATGAAAGCGCGTTATTGTTACGCGACAAGAAATTATCCTCCTTTGCTTTCTTATATACATGATATGAAACAAAGAGAATCTTATTTATTCGGACGAATAGAAATGCTTGTAAGGGAATCCTGTATTTACTATAAATTAAAGGAAAAAGAAAAAGCGCTTCAAACATTTGAAGAAGCTTATAATAACGCGCAGCCAAATGGTATTATTATGCCGTTTGTAGAAATGGGAAAAGATATGCGTACATTAACTTCTTTTATTTTAAAAAATCCAGAAAATAAAATACCTGTATCCTGGCTGGAAGATATAAATTTAAAATCCGCGTCTTACGCGAAACGTATTACACATATTGTTACAAGATATAAGCAGGCTAACCGGTTAACAGACGATATTATTATTTCGACAAGGGAAAGTGAAGTATTAACGGATCTTTCACATGGTCTTACCCGCTCAGAAATCGCTGTAAGCCGTAATTTGTCGATTAATACAGTAAAAATGCTTATAAATAATATTTATATAAAACTTGGAGCGGAAAACCTCGCAGATGCCATTCGTATCGCGACAGAACGAAAAATATTATAATTTCTTTAACTGTACAAAACTAAAAAACAGGATTATAATTTGTATATAAAAAATAATTCTGGAGAAAAAAATGGCGGTTTATAGAAGTGAAGAAAATCGATTAATTCGTACATCCGGTACGGAAATTTTATGGGTAGAAGCCTGGGGCGCGGGCTTGCGGGTGCGAGCTACGCGTTTGTCGCGAATGCCCGAAGAAGATTGGGCTTTACTGGAAAAAAATACTGCCGTAAATGCGAAAATCAATATCGGAGAAAACGAAGCTTCTATAACAAACGGTAATATTACCGCCAAGTTTAATAACGAAGGCTGGTTAACTTTTTATAATGAAAAAGGCGATGTATTACTGGAAGAATATTATCGAAACAGAAATGATTTAATGCGTTATTGCGTTCCGTTAGGACTTAACGCGCGCGATTTAAAACCGGTAGTAGGACGCAGCGATTATACGCTGACAGCCAGATTCGAAGCGAAAGAAGGCGAACACATTTGGGGAATGGGGCAGTATCAGGACGGGCTTTTGGATAAAAAAGGAGCGTCACTTGAATTGGCGCACCGCAATTCGCAAGCGACAATTCCATTTTATGTTTCCAGTTTGGGTTACGGATTTTTATGGAACAACCCCGCGGTTGGACGCGCCGTTTTCGCGAATAATATTACAGAATGGTATGCCGAATGTACCGACAAAATGGATTACTGGATTGTCGCGGGGAATAATCCCAAAGAAATTGTTCGCGCGTATACTGATGTTACAGGAAAAACTCCGATGATGCCAGAATACGGACTTGGTTTTTGGCAGTGTAAATTACGTTACCGCACTCAGGAAGAACTTTTAAATGTCGCGCGTGAACATAAAAGAAGAGGACTTCCGATGGATGTAATTGTTTGCGACTTTTTTCATTGGCCCTTGCAGGGTGACTGGAAATTTGATCTTGTGAACTTTCCCGATCCGCAAGGCATGGTACGTGAATTAAAAGAGATGGGTATTGAATTAATGGTATCGATCTGGCCTACAGTAGATCATCGCAGTGAAAATTTTTATCCAATGGCGGAACAAGGTCTCCTTTTAGGATTTGATCGCGGCAACAATGTAAACATGACATGGATGGGTGACACTGTTTTTTATGACGCTACTCATCCCGAAGCTCAAAAATATGTTTGGAAAAAAGTAAAAGAAAATTATTTTAACATGGGTATAAAAATTTTCTGGTTAGATGAAGCAGAGCCGGAAGGAATTTACGATTTTGATATTTACCGCTATCATCTTGGTCCCGCGCAAAAAGTAACAGCGATTTATCCGAATCTTTACGCGAAAGGTTTTTATGATGGAATGAAAGAAGCCGGCATCGAAAACCCATTAAACCTTGTTCGCTGCGGATGGGCTGGCGCTCAACGTTATGGCGCGCTTTTATGGTCTGGTGATATTTATTCCAACTACCGCTCTTTCCGCGAACAAATCGCGGCGGGGCTTTCTATGGCAATGTCGGGCATTCCCTGGTGGACAAGCGACATAGGCGGATTTTTCGGCGGCATTCCGGATGATCCTGACTTCCAGGATCTTTTAATACGCTGGTTCCAATTCGGCTGTTTCAGCCCTGTGTTTCGTTTGCACGGCGAACGCTTTCCCATGAAGCCAAGAGATGTAGAATACATAAACGGTATAAGACAGTTTACAAGCGGACAGGATAACGAAGTTTGGAGTTACGGCGAAGACAATTTTGAAATAATGAAAAAATATATATTGATGCGCGAGCGGCTTCGACCTTACATCCGTGATTTAATGAAAACGGCGCATGAAAAAGGCGATCCTGTTATCCGTCCGATGATATATGAATTCCCGCGGGATAAAAATTGTTCGATGTTAACAGATCAATATATGTTTGGTTCCGATTTACTTGTCGCTCCTATCGTAGAATTAAAAGCAAGGGAGCGCAATGTTTATCTGCCGGAAGGTGCAAACTGGACATGCTGCAACACAGGAACCGAATACAAAGGCGGGCAGACAATTACAGCCGCCGCGCCCATTGATGTCATACCGTTATTCGCAAAAGACGGCGCAGCAGTCGGTAAGCAGATAAAAGGATGATATTTATCCGCAGATTTTCGCGGATTAGCGCAGAAAATATGGAAGAAGATTGATAAAAAGCTGTTTTACATCTTGGGGACAGGACACTGCGAAAACCTTTCGGGATCTGTCCCCAAACAATTACCAATCTTTATGTTGTTTTGTATATTTTCTTAGGTATAATTGCACATAACTTTTTTAGACGATCTTCAGGAAGTTAATAATAAAAAAATATCAGGAAATTAGAAGATTATCAATAGAATAAAGTTCAAGATTTTCTTATTATTTTTATCTATTTACAATACTAAAATTTGCATTATAATGATCTTAATGATGAATTTAAG
>Ga0123356_10008196_pt1 | contig 10399 bp, 8 predicted proteins | sample TergutEmb28metaG_2_FD_92546 | JGI IMG/M metagenome (GOLD analysis project Ga0123356, IMG submission 92546) | Embiratermes neotenicus P3 segment gut microbial communities from Petit-Saut dam, French Guiana - Emb289 P3 | ecosystem: Host-associated > Arthropoda: Insects > Digestive system > Gut ... | reverse complement strand
GAATCCAGGCTTGACCGGTTGGTTCTTTAGTGTCTCTTTTGATATTACTCACATCAACACCACTGTCCGAAAGACCTTGAAGCAGATAATCGCCTGCGTCATCTTTTCCGACAGCACCAAGCATTACAACTTCTCCACCAAGCTTCGAAATAGCGCAAGCCTGATTAGCGCCTTTTCCGCCTTGGAATTGACCACTGTATCTTGCGATAATGGTTTCTCCGACAACAGGAATATGGTCTGCCTCAGCAACAATGTCCAGATTAAGACTTCCAATAACTAAGATTTTTTTCATACCTATGTACTTTGCCTTTCAACGATACTTCCTTTATAAAATGCGATCAACGAGGTAGATTTTTTACTATCTGATCAAGTTCCATTCCATCTTCAGGCACAAACTCGCGCCAGTACTCCAGAGTTTGTTTAAGACCTTTAAAGATATCCCTGTTTTTATCTACATTTGCGGCGAAAATTTCAAAGCTTAAGTAAATATCTTTTACCGGGGGTTGAAGCTCTTCATTATCTTCATAGGATTTAAGCATAGAAGTCAGGAGCTTTTCTCCGTTTATAATGCCTGTGCTGTTGAACTCAGGAGTGAACGGGGAGTGAGCGGACTTTGCACCGTCCGTTTGTTGCATATGAACTATTGGAGAGTATTTTGCAAGCTTCTCAAACCAGAGATAAACATCGCAATCATCCGAAGTCGTGAACATATATGGGTACTTCTCCATCTCGGCAAGGACAGCCTCACAGCCCTTTGTTGTATTACCACTGTCTTTGAACTCCTGCCATATCTTATATACACTATCGCCACCAAGCCAAACATCAGGCTCTGCAAGCTTAAAACTTCTTTCAATTGCATCCGCATCGGGACGCAAAAACCGGTGCTGTCCTACCATGTGTCCGGTATCGAGGGTGATATATATCGGCTTATTATCTTGTGAGTAAACTCTGCGCAAGTACTCCTTGGAATCTTCAATAGTAAACGGAGGTTGATAAGGAACATACATTTGCTCCAAACTGACTTTGACTTCATTGTTGTTATAAGCAAACTCAGCTATATCGTACAGGTCATCATAAATTCTATCCAGCGTTTGCTTGTGAAGTAAAGGGTCTTGCATTACATTGTCAGGTATCGCCCAGAAGCAAAATCCCAAACCGTCAGCACCTAGGTCGCCGATCCTTTTAACAAGATTAAATATCCAGTTCTTTTTTATTTGCTCAACCATTCGGCGGTCATGATGCGCAAGCCCGACAGTCCTGTACGTTTGGTAACCTGTATAGAAGTTAACAAGCTTTACGCCTGTATTTCTACTGCAGCGCTCGACCTCTGTGAACCAATCATCCATATACTCTGTGGTGGAAAACAGAGGGTCGATCTCATTATCTGTGCTTGCCTGCACATAGTTAAAGCCCAGATTCTTTGCGATCTCCATCCATTCAGCAGGTTTGACCCACCGTTTTATAGCGATGCAATTGTCAAGAACCAGATATATCCGAGGATACATAATCACTTATCTCCTAATAATAATTTGAGGAAACTATCGTAGTTTTGCTCCCATTTTCCGGTACCTTGGGGGTGATACTCCACAATCTCAGATTCTGAAGATTTGGCTGATATGGCTCTTCCTTCTGTCAAGTTGGATATTGCTCCCGTTCCAATCATCTGCATAAGCACATTGCCGACAGAAGTTGTTTCCGCAGGCCCTGCTTTTACTTTAACACCAAGAGCATCTGCAACTCCTTGACAGACGTACTTGTTCTTTGAGCCGCCGCCGAATATATACAGCGTATCTACCTGTGTTCCTGTAAGGTCTGTCATATCATGGTAACATTTTTTTACTTTAAGCACGATACTGTCATTTACACATTTCGCAATTGCGCCCATACCGGTTGGGACGGGGATACCGTTCCCGGCACAGTACTCTTGAACCACCAAAGGCATATTCGGATTAGGCTGAACAAAATCGGGAGCATCTAAATCGATAAATGACATGTTTTGATCATCTGATTTTTCAACAGCTTCGCTTACCGCAGGCCATCCGATTCGTTTGCCGGCTTCCTCGCACCAACGTTCATAACACTGCTGGACCACCCAGAGTCCGGTGAACAAGTTAACAAGATTGTTTTTATTCTCGCAGCCCCCTTGGTTCCCGAATCCCGTGGAAAAAGTCTTCTCATCGGTATATACCTTATCACTCTCAACACCAAGAATTGCCCATGTTCCAAGACTGAGAAACGCCCAGTTGCCCGATCCGCTCAGAGGGACACCGGCAATTGCGCTTGCGGTATCATGAGATGCAACACTAATAACGGGAAGAGACGGTATACCAAGCTCCTGGACGACTCTGCTTTGAATGCTTCCGATTTGTGTACCCGGCATAAGTAACTCGCCGAAAATATTATTAGGCAGCTCCAAACGATCAATAAATGCTTTTTCCCACTTTTTACCGACTTGATCCACCATTAAAGTCATAGTTGCATTTGTATAATCGTTTGACGGAACACCTGTAAGGTAATAATTGAGTAAGTCGGGCATCATAAGCAGTCTGTCTGCCTGTTTGAGAGCAGAAGAATCTTCCTTTTTGTTGGCAAACAGTTCATATAAGCTCATAATATTATTAGTGTTAGCTCCGCCAAGTTTAAAGACATTATACTCACCACCGAAAATGCCATCAAGTTCACTTTTATAACGGTATCTGGCTTCATCCCTGTAATTGACCGGATTTGAAAGCAACCTGCCTTTTTTATCTATATACGAAAAATCACAACCCCAACTATCGATGCCGATTGAACTTATGTCGGGATATATATAACAAGCCTTTTTGATCCCTTCTTTAAGCTCATTGGAAAGGCGCAGGATATCCCAGTACAACACCCCTGCGTAATTGACAGGAATATTATCAAACTCATGGATGTTTTCCATGTTGATACGATTTCCATCGTACTTAGCGACCATACACCGCCCGTGGCTTGCGCCAAAGTCGAATAAGAGATATACTTGCTCGCTCATTTCAGTGCTCCTTCCACCATCGATTTATATTGCTACTATACCAATAAATGCAAGCTAAGTATAACATAGTGACTTCATCTTCGTCAATGCCGCAACCTGATGAGTTGCAATAATTTGAGGCTAAAATCATTTCCTGAAAATGTCCCTTTAATGTCACTTTATTACCAAATCCATAAACATTTTATTTTACATGGTAACATTACCATTAACTGACAAGAAAGAGTTGACATTTTATCTTTAAATCTGGTAGAATGTGTTAGTATTTTGCTTAAGATAATATGAATGATATTCCATGATAGAGGTAGGTTTTTAATGAAAGATTTTACTAAAGAGTACTTCAAAATGGATGAAGCCGATGTCATCGATTATGCTCGAACAAGGCTTGTTTTTTTTAATCAAGATGCCGAGCTGGTTTGCAAAGAAATCGGAGATGGTAACATCAACTATGTCTTCAGAGTTGAAGATAAGAAGAGCAATAAATCCCTAATAATTAAACAAGCAGGACCGGTATCACGCATATCAGAAGATTTTGTGTTATCTCCGGACAGAAACCGCATAGAGTATGAAGTTCTAAGCCTGCATAATAAACTTGCACCGGGATTAGTTGTTGAAGTATATAACTACGACCCTATCATGAACTGCTGTGCAATAGAAGACTTATCGGATTATCAGGTTATGAGAGCAGCGATGGTCGAACACAAGATTTTCCCTCTCTTTGCAGAGCATATCTCAACATACATGGCGAACACCTTACTTTTGACATCAGACTTAGTATTGGATCATAAAGAGAAAAAAGCATTGGTAAAAAACTATATAAATCCGCAGCTATGTGAAATATCAGAAGATCTGGTGTATACTGAGCCCTTTTTTGATTGTCCGCGAAATATAATCTATCCCGAAATGGAGCAGTTCATCCGGGAAAATATATGGAATGATGAGGCCTTACTGCTTGAAACAGCAAAACTAAAGTTTGAGTTTTTAACAAACGCCCAATGTCTTATACACGGGGATCTGCACACTGGATCGATTTTCATCAAAGAAGACTCCACAAAAGTATTCGACCCGGAGTTTGCATTTTACGGCCCTGCCGGATATGATGTCGGCAATGTCATAGCAAATCTCATCTTTGCATACGCAAACGGAAAGTATATGATTTCGGATGATACGAAAAGGAAAGAGTTCCTTGATTATATACTCAAGACAATGAAGGAAGTTGTAGATTTATTTGTAGAGAAATTCCTTATCCTTTGGGATGATCATGTAATAGAGCGTGTCGCAAAATATAGGGGATTTAAAGAATTCTATCTCGATTCGATTCTAAGAGACACTTCCGGTGTAACCGGACACGAGCTGTGCAGAAGGATAATAGGGCTCGCACCGGTTAAAGATATAACATCAATAACCGACCCTGAGGCACGTGTTGCCGCAGAGACAATATGTTTATCCGCAGCAAAAATCTTCATCTTAGAGCGTGACAGAATCAAAACTGGTGATGATTTTGTAAAAGTCGTAAAGGACGTCGAGAAGTTATACTGTAATAAGGAATAGTTGTTATATGAGTCAGATACTTGATAGCTATCCGGCTGTAAAACTGGATGATGAAAACAGCGCACTGATTATATTAGATCAGACAGTATTACCAAACGAAACTGTTTTCTTGCAACTCAAGGAAATGAAAGAAATTTGGGATGCGATATATCATTTGAAAGTACGTGGAGCACCCGCTATCGGAGTCGCCGCAGGTTACGGCGCTTACCTTGGAGCGAAGAAATCTACTGCATCCACTTATGACGAACTGTACAAGGATTTTAGCAAAGTAAAGGACTATCTCGCTACATCGCGACCGACCGCAGTTAACCTTTTCTGGGCACTCAACAGGATGGATGAAAGATTCAAAAAGGAAGCAGGGAAGTCTGTATCCGGAGTAATCGCAGCTTTAAAGCTTGAGGCCGACAACATTAAAGATGAAGACGAAAGAACATGCAAATCAATAGGTGAAAATACATTATCATTGCTAAAACCGGGTTGGGGTATATTGACCCATTGTAATGCCGGCAGTCTTGCCACAGCCAGATATGGCACAGCGTTATCTGCGTTATACCTTGGACAGCAGCAAGGGTATAACTTTAAAGTATATGCTGATGAAACAAGACCATTACTCCAAGGTGCGAGACTGACAGCCTGGGAGCTTAGCATGGCAGGTGTAGACGTGACACTCATTTGTGACAATATGGCATCAATTGTTATGAGCGAGGGTAAAATCCAGGCAGTTCTGGTCGGGTGTGACAGAGTTGCCGCAAATGGAGATGCCGCCAATAAAATCGGCACATCCGGAGTAGCTATACTTGCAAAGCACTATAACATCCCGTTTTATGTTCATTGTCCGTTATCAACAATCGATCTTGAATGCAAAACAGGCAACGATATACCAATTGAGTTGCGTCCCGCATACGAGGTTACAACACAATGGTATAGCCGACCTATGGCACCAAATGATATAAAAGTATATAATCCGTCATTTGATGTTACAGATAACTCGCTTATTACTGCCATAGTCACAGAAAATGGAGTTGCATATCCTCCGTTTACCGAAACACTACCGGAGATGTTCAAAAAGTAGCATTCAACACTTATCAGAAGCAACTGATTTGATATTCTGTTTGGACAGGAGTGAAAACATTTGACAGAACTCTTACAAGCCAGAAATATTTCAAAGTTTTTCCCGGGCGTTAAAGCGCTGGAGGATGTTAGCATCACCATACGCTCAGGAGAAGTTCTTGGTGTGCTTGGTGAGAACGGTGCAGGAAAGTCCACATTGCTCAATGTTCTTTGCGGCAGATATAAGCCGGATAACGGTGAAATATCGATAAATGGTGAAGAAGTTAACATTCAGGGTGTTAAGCATGCGTTCGAACTTGGAATAGCGATCGTGCATCAGGAGCTGATGCTTCACAACAACTTAAGTGTCGCTGAAAACGTATATATGGGGCGTTTGCCAACAAATAAGTTTGGTAAAGTCCAGTACGGGAAACTCTTTACACAAACAGATGAACTCCTTAAACAATTCGGTTTTAATATCGATCCGAAACAAGAAGTAAGATTTTTATCAATTGCCGAGCAGCAAATGGTTGAAATTACGAAAGCATTGTCATATAACGCAAAAGTCATTCTTATGGACGAGCCGACCTCCTCATTGACCACCGAAGAAATTGATGTGCTATTTAGAACAATGGACTATTTGAAGAAAAAAGGTGTCGGGCTGGTTTTTATATCCCACAAACTTGAAGAGATTGAAGCATGCTGCGATCGCGTGCAGGTTTTCAGGGATGGCAAGGATTTAGGAGAAAGACTGGTCAGCGAAACAACCGAAGATGAGTTAGTCAGGCTCATGGTTGGACGCGATATATCACAAAGATTTCCGACAAAAACAAACACACCTGAAGATGTTATTCTTGAAGTGCGTAATCTGACTCGTGGTGAGCATGTAAAGGATGTAAGTTTTTCTGTCAGAAAGGGAGAAGTATTCGGCATTGCCGGTCTGGTTGGAGCAGGCAGAAGTGAAATAGTCAGACTTCTGTATGGAGCGGATAAAAAAGATAGCGGCGATATCTATATAAACGGGGAAAAAGTGCAAATCACAAGTCCAAAAAAGGCAATAAAAAACGGCCTGTATCTCGCTCCGGAGGACAGAAAAAAACAAGGACTGGTTCTTATTCAGGACATAGAGTATAACACAGTCTTATCAATAATAGACAGGATCAAAAAAGCGTTTTCATACATCGATGTAAAAAAGCAAAGAGTTCTTGCAGATGATCAAATCAAGCAGCTTCAAATCAAGTGTACAGGAAGAACACAGAAAACAGTTACTCTCTCGGGAGGTAATCAGCAAAAAGTCGTTCTGGGCAAATGTGTACTGACAGAGCCTGATATAATGATTCTTGATGAGCCGACCAGAGGGATAGACGTCGGTACAAAAGCTGAAATATACAACTTAATAAACGATATGACAAAAAACGGCAAGACGATTATCCTCATATCTTCAGAGCTCCCTGAGGTTATAAAAATGAGTGACCGGGTAGCTGTTATACATGATGGAAAATTAAAGGCAATTTTAGACAGTGACAACTTGACACAGGAACGTGTAATCAAGTATGCCATAGGAGGAAAAGACGAAGATGAGTAAAGTTAAGGAATTAGGACAAACGAGAGTATTTATTTTTCTATCAAAAAATGTAATGTTGGTAGTTTTAATTGTTCTATGTGCAATTCTGTCGTTTTTATCTCCCCATTTCTTCACATTCAGGAATCTTATGAACATTGTGCTGCAATCAGCAACAATGGGTATAGTCGCAGTCGGTATGAGCTATGTAATAATAACCGGAGGGATCGACCTTTCAGTTGGTTCTGTGCTTGCGCTCTCAGCTGCTGTTGGAGCAGGTGCAATGAGAGCAGAACTTCCTATAGTGGTTGCAATATTAATGACTCTTGGTATTTCAACCGGTTTCGGGTTTGCTCAAGGTTTACTCATTAGCCGTCTTAAGCTTCCGGCATTTATTGCAACTCTTGGTGGTATGTCGATCGCACGCGGTTTTACAATGGTTTATCTGCAAGGCAGAACGATTCCCGGATTACCTGCGGAGTTTCAAGTTATAGGTAACGGACAGTTATTTGGTGTTATACCAATAGCAGTAGTCATTATGATTGTTGTTTATTTAATTGCGGCATACGTTCTTAAGTTCACAACATTTGGTCGATGTGTATATGCCTTGGGTGGAAACCGGGAAGCAACTGAGTTGTCGGGAATCAACACAAGAAAGGTAGAAGCATTCACATATGGTCTATCAGGTTTCACTGCGGGGCTTGGAGCAGTAGTATTGCTGGCGAGATTGGGAGCTGCTATCCCAACAGCCGGAGACGGTTTGGAGCTTGATGTTATCGGTGCAGTTGTTATAGGTGGTGCAAGTCTGTCGGGAGGTCGAGGCACAATACTTGGGACCTTCATCGGTGTTCTTGTTCTTGGTGTACTGAGTAACGGTCTTAATCTTCTCAATGTCGACCCGTTCTACTCAGGTGTTGTCAGAGGATCGGTCATACTTATTGCTGTATTGATCGACACGCTTAAAAGGCGATAATAATGGTTTTTATGGATTACTCCATGGAAATAATAAAAAAATCTTGAAAGGTGGAAAAACATGAAGAAGTTTACAGCATTAGCACTCGCAGTCCTGCTTGCGGTCACTTTATTTGCCGGCTGTGCATCAGATGGCGGCGGTTCAGGAAGTGACACACTCACAATCGGAGTAAGTATGCCCACGTTGGGTAACGCTTTCTTTGTCGGAATGCTTATGGGCATTGAAGAAGGTGTCAGAATGCATGGTGCAGAGATAGTCACACTCAATGCAAACGGAGACGTAGCATTGCAGACTTCTCAAGTTGAAGATCTGATTACACAAGGCGTTGACGCAATTATCATCTGCCCCATTGACAGTGATGCAATTGTAACAGCGCAGCAAATGGTAATCGACGCAGGTATCCCGCTGGTCTATTGCGACAGAGGAGCCTCAGCACCGGGATATGACTCATTTGTTGCAACAGATAACGTAGCAATGGGCGCACTCGGAGCAGATCTTATAGCTGATTTCCTGACAGAAAGATACGGCTCTCCCACAGGAAAAGTTGTTGAACTACAAGGTCTTATAGGTACATCAGCAGCGAGAGACAGAGGTGATGGCTTCAATAACAGAGTCGACAGTCAATATCCGGGCATGGATATCATCGCACGTCAGCCCGGTGACTTCAATCAGGAAACATCTTTGAATGTCATGCAGAACATCATTCAGGCAAACCCGGAAATCGATGCAGTATTCACCCACAATGACGATAACGCCCTTGGTGTTCTAAGAGCAATCGAAGGCGCAGGTTTGCTGAGAAGCCCCGGCGATCCTGACTACATCTTCATAGTCGGAATCGACGGTATCTCTGATGCAATCATGGAAATCAGAGCCGGAAATATCGCCGTTACGATTTCTCAAGACCCGATCGGCATGGGTATTACAGCAGTTGGATTTGCCATTGATGTAATCAACGGTGAGTCCGTGCCGGTATCATTTGATCAACCACACTACCCAATCGATGCGTCAAATGCAAATGACACAAATCACTGGGGTATAGCTGCAGGAGATTAATCATTTCACAAAGCAAAAAGACAAACAAGGAGCGCATATGCGCTCCTTGTTTACTTAAGTAGTAAGGAGAAAGTTAATCTACTTGATTTTTTGCATGACATCGGTAACAACCCGTTCGACAAGGTGCTCTAGATTATTATCCGAAAAGTCTTTACATGCACTGCAGCTTGGTAAGATATCCGAGGTATTTGTTGCAAGGAAACTGCATTGAGGAACACCGCCTGATTTAATACCAAGTTGTTCACGAATCTCCAATAAACGATTGACCTGATCACAACTAAGCTCGTTTGATTTGCCAATAATGTTGCTTGTGTACATTATAATTGTGGCATAATACTCAAGAGTCTCCATACGAAAATAAGCTTCCATCAGACTGGTGCCCCAGGTTATTGCACCGTGATTTGCAAGCAAAGCGGCATTATATTCTCTGCAAAAAGGAGCAATGGAATCCGGCACCTCAAAAGTGCCCGGTGTTGCATATTTAGCGATCGGTACTGTTCCGATAGCTACAACACCTTCATTTAAAATTGCCTTATCCAGTGGTATTCCTGCAATAGAAAAAGAAGTTGCTACAGGGGGATGAGCGTGACAAACTGCGACAATCTCAGGGTTTTCTTTATATACCCTCAAATGCATCTTGATCTCAGATGAAGGTGAAAAATCACCTTTGCCGATAACACTGCCTTCCAAACTTATTTTAACAAGCATATTTGGTGTCATAAAACCTTTTGAGACACCGGTAGGTGTTGCTAAAACCGTGTCATCATCAAGTCTGCAAGAGAGGTTTCCGTCACTGGCAACAACATGTCCTTTATCGTACATTCTTTTGCCGATTTCTACCATCTGCTCCTTGGCTTCATAAATTGATGGATATTCATTTTTCAAAGTTTTTCACCTCATAATCCAAGCAAGATAAAACTGGTAATATAATATCACAAACTATTGCAATTGTGAAGCTTTTAATATATGCTCGTACAGGGAAAAAGTTATTTGAAAGGAACATAACAGGATGAAAATGCAGGCAGCAAGACTCTATGGTAAAAACGATTTAAGAATTGAGGAAGTTCCAGTCCCGGAAATCGGAGATGAGGAGATTCTGGTGCGTGTTAAAGCCGCTGCGGTTTGCGGGACTGATTTCCGAATGTATTCAAATGGAATACCGAATGCAGACGAGAAAAACCCGCGCATCCTATGTCATGAGTTT
>Ga0123356_10008195_pt1 | contig 10399 bp, 7 predicted proteins | sample TergutEmb28metaG_2_FD_92546 | JGI IMG/M metagenome (GOLD analysis project Ga0123356, IMG submission 92546) | Embiratermes neotenicus P3 segment gut microbial communities from Petit-Saut dam, French Guiana - Emb289 P3 | ecosystem: Host-associated > Arthropoda: Insects > Digestive system > Gut ... | reverse complement strand
TACACGCTTATCGGCACAGTTCACCAACAAATCGTGCCTAAATTCGCCTTAGAACCCACCCTAACCAAGGATTTCATGGTGTATAATTGGCGCCGTTGGGCAGATTATTTTGCCGATAAAGGCATGAGATATGTTTTCACAGGGCATATGCACGCAAACCAAATTTCGCACCACATTTCATGGAACGGCAACCAAATCACAGATATTGAAACCTCTTCCGTGAACGGCTATATGAGTAGCGCGCGCTATGTTACCATTGAACGCGGTAATATAAATGTCGGAAACGGCGCAGTTTACGCAGAAAACCTCATTACCGAATTAAGATTTATCGGCGAAACCGATTTCACAGATATCTTCAAGCAAGACGCAATAGGCAAAGCCTATGTGGATACCTTCGGGCTTGATAAGCACTTAAAATTTGAACTTCCGAACGGCACGCGTAAAGATTTCAACAGCAGTACATATAAAGAAGAAATTGCCTCAGGCGCAAAAATCATTTGCGTTAACCCAGGGGAATACGCCGCCGATAGGATTTTTTACGGCATTCTTGAATCCATAAAAGTGGGCTATATAGACGCCGATTTTATAGACGATATGCTTCAATCCGTTCCCGATATGCTTACTTCCGCACTTGACGGCATTTTAAATGACGATATAGTGCAAGGCTTTGCTGATATTGCCGTAAAATTAATTGATAATATTATTTACCATGTTGAAAATGTGGTTCTTGACGGATATGAATACAGCGGAACGGTGGATAGATTTAAGCCCGATCCCGTTACAGGAAAATATGAAAAATACGCAAGGCTTTTCGGCTTTGTGGAAGAAATTGCAAATAGGGCAGTAGCAATTCAGGTTACTGATACGGATACGCTTCTTTCCTTTGCAATCGGTGCGTATTTAAGGCACTGTGGCGGGCTTGGTGTTCCTGAAAGCGAACTTAGCGATAACGACAGGCAAGGGCTTAACAGCTTTAAAAACGGCACAACCGTAAAAGCACTCTTTGATGTCCTTCTTGACGAAGAAGTGGGGCTTCTTCGCGTGGTTAAAGGGCTTTCAGAGCCTATTAATATCGGCAGAAATATGAGCGCATCTGAGCTTTCCAAGCTTGAAAGCCTGCTTAATGGGGTCGCGTTGTTTTCGGGCAAACTTACTTCCCTTCCAAAATTTGACGGCGAGAAGTTCTTGCTTGACGGCTATATTCCCATTGTTCTTGGCTTCCTTGATAATTTTATGGGCTTATCCTTACCTGTTGAAGGCGCAGGATTGTGGGAAATGGCGAATAATTTAATGGAATCTTACCTTACAGACAGTATTTACACAGGGCTTGGTTCAATCGCGCATGATATCCTCTTCCAATTTATGTCCACCGACAATCCTTCGGGCTATAAAAAAGTTGGCGATGTAGTCGGCGGTACTGTTCAAATCTTATTCCCCACAGCAGGAAATGTAATTTACATTAAAGGCAGAGATATGCAGGAATCACCCTCTGTTGAAAATGGAAAACTTCCCTCAATGCTTGCCGTAACATTCGGCGCGGATGCATCCACAGATAAGAACTTCGTTTGGTTTACAGATCACCGTGCCACGATTACCGCAATAGAATATTGGACTACGGACGAAAACGATAAAACTCTCATTACCAATATTGTTAATCCTGCTATAGCTTCATATAAAAATGTAATCACCACAACTGCGGGGCTTGATGTGGGATTGTTCAGTTCCTTAATTCCTGTGCAGTTAAGGCGGAATCTTGTTCAGCTTAAAGATCTCACACCTAACACGGAATATAGCTATAGGGTAGGAAGCTATGTGCAGAAAGACGGCAAAATTGCTTTCGGCGAAACCATGAAATTTAAAACCGCGCCAAACGATAATCAACCTTTTGAAGCATTAATTTTAGCGGATCTTCAAGCATTCGCCAAGTACGCTTACGAAGAAAGCTATAGGGCAATAGTCGGCGCAAATGAGGTTTTTGGTAGCCAAGGCTACGATTTCGTGATTACCGCAGGCGACATGGTGGATAACGGAAGAAACCTTGCCCATTGGCAACATTATCTTAATGTTATGCCCGATGTTTGGGGCAATACCTCAAAGGCAAGTGCCCCCGGAAATCATGAAGGCTATAGGTTCTGCCTTGTGGAAAGAATGGAATCGGATAAATTCTTAAAATATATGGTGGATATTGATAATTGGACTAATGCCCAAATCGTGGCAAACCGCTATAACTATTTTGATTTATTCTTTGAATACCCCACCCCCACAGGCACTTCGGGTGCATATCTTAAGAACCCCAATCAACTTAATCCTGATAGAAGAGATCAATCTTTCGGTGGCTGGTACAGCTTTGATTACTCAAATGTAACCTTTATCGTGCTAAGCACAAATGATTCTCTTGACGGCACGAGCAACGGCGTAAACGCTAACAAAAACCCAGATTATCAATTCAATTCCCCAAATGCGCGCCAAATGAACTGGTTAAACAGCGAGCTTAAGAGGGCAAATGATAATAACAATCTAATAGCAGTCGTTATGCACAAAGGGCTTTACACCGCAGGTTCACACAGCTATGATTCAGATATTATTGAAATGCGCACTTGGATGCCCCAAATGTTCTTTGATTACGGTGTTAACCTTGTAATCTCAGGGCATGACCACACTTACACCGAAACTTATTTCTTAGACGGTAACGGCAAAAAAGTGGGTTCTAACGGCAAGGGCGAACACAAACTTGGCGCAAACCAAAGCGGCGTTCTTTATGTTACGGTTGGCACAATCGGTAACAAGCTATATAATTATGTGGAAAACCCCGATGTTTTGGTGGAATTCGGTAGCGCAATTCATGATCCTATTCTTGCAAACCCCACATTCGGAAGATTGCGTTATGACGGAACTTACCTTTATTATATGGGCTTTGAGTACGACCTTACCACGGGCAAAATCACCCCTGTTCACGATCTTCCAAAATCAGATCCGCCAAGCACAGGGCTTCCCGCATGGGCAATCGCGCTTATCGTGGTGGGAATTGTGATTGTGCTTGCGCTTGACACTCTTCTAATTCTTTACATTGTTCAAAAGAAGAAAAAGGAAAAAGCACTATGTGCAAGCGAAGGCGGAAACACCGAAACTTCAAGAGATCCAGACGAAGACGGCTTCTCTTCCAGCATCGCCCCCGCAGACTTCTCAAAACGCCAAGCAGACGAACGAACCGCAAGCGAAGTAACTACGGCGGTAGACGAAGAGAATGAGTAATTGATTAATTCAAAAACACCAATCAACAACACCAAAAACACCTCTTAGTTATCCGAGAGGTGTTTTTTGTTAGTGAAAATTTAAAAGTTTTGAGGTATAATATAGTAGGTTTTAAAGCTGTTGAAAATTTGTTGCAAAAAGCAGAGGGAAAAATCGTTCTCAAACGATTATATACAAAAGATAGAATTGAGGTATATAATGGGATTTACGAGAGAACAAGAAAACGAAATTCTGATAGTGGCAAAAGAGCAGGGTTTGACAGACGAAAAAGCAAAGGAATTTTTGGCGGAGGCAAACCTCATAATGGACGAGGAATTAGACCCGCTATGCGTTGGTTGCAATGATAACTGCATGAGTTGTCAAAAGTTTTAAGTACGGAGGAAAAATGAAAACGGAAATTTACTCAAGAGAGCGGGTAGAAAATTTGATTGAATCGGGCTTCCCGAAAAACGCGGTGGCAATTAGTTTTCGTGACCGTCCAATGATAGCTAATGACCCTTACTGCACGCCTGTGCGATATCCACAAGGCGTGGCGGTATATCATTGCGTTGCTGACGACATAACGCACGATGACATAACAAGCGGGCATCCTAAAGCACGAGAGATAACGGCTGAATCCTTTTTTCAAGACGCTGTGAAAATGGCTGATTTTATTTTAGAGCAAGCGGAAAAAGGGATAACAAACTTTATTTGTCAATGCGAGTTTGGGCAAAGCAGAAGCGCAGGAGTGGCGGGGGCAATTGAAGAGTTTTTTAATAAAAATGGAATTTCTGTTTTTGCGGATTATCGTTATTGCCCCAACCAAATCATTTATAATAAACTTATAAAGGCATTAGTCACGCAAAACCTAATGAGGAAAATCACATGAGCGATAATAATAGGCTTAACGCCACAGCTTTTTATAGGCTATTCGTGGAAAGAATAGGCGAAGAAAAAGATATATTCATAAAGTCATGGGCAGGCAAATTTACCGATTACATAACAAAGGTGCTGAAACGAATCGTAAATGATGACCTCAAATTGCCGACATACAATGAAAACGGCAAGAGCGAGTATTACAACATAGATGTTATAGGGTGGGAAAATCTATATTCACAACTCAAGAAGGAAAAAGGATTTAATGCCTATTTGTGGAATCTCAAAATAGCGATAGAACACGAAAACAAAAAAACCGATTGGATGGACGAAGTCGTGAAGCTATGGTTCATTAACTGCCCTTTAAGAGTCGTTATTTCATACGCAACAAAAAAGGACAGGGATAATCTTGTGGATTATGTTTCTTGCGGTTTGGCAAAATTGCCAGCTTTAGCAAACGGCGAGTTTTTGCTTTTATTAGGCAATAGTGGGGCGAAAACCAATGAGGAAAAGCTAGCGTACAGACCATATTTGTGGAATGTATCTAAAACGAAATTTGAAGCCGTTAACATTCAGTAGCGGATATGGACTATTGAAGAATCAAAATCGTTTTCTGCCCCGTATAGCTAACCAACCCCGGTTTGCCAAGTTTTTTTACATTTTTGCGCAAAGTGTAATCCACTTCGCATTTTTCTGTGGACTTTAGTTCGCTGTACTTTAGGGCAAGGGTGGCGGATTGTTCAATTACTTCTTTAGGTACGGGCTTGCCGTTTGCAATTATTGCCACATGCGCGCCGTGGTATCCCTTTACATGAAGCCAAATATCGTTTCCGCTTGAAAGCCTTAAAACTTCGTCATTTTGCAAATTATTCTTCCCAACCAAAACCGTAAAGCCGTTTATGTTTAAGGATAGGGGAAGGGGCTTTTTTAGTTTTTTACTATTTTTATTTTTGCCGTTTTTTGAGGTTGCAGGTTGCAGGTTGCAGGATGCAAGGGCGGATTTTTTATTAGAATTTCCTTCATTCTGAATTCTGAATTCTGAATTCTTAATTATCGCACCGCTGTGCGCTGATAACTCTTCTTCAATTTCCAAAAAATCTTCCCTTGTTTCCGCGTTTAATAAGGTGGCGGATACGGACATTAGATAGCTTCTTTCTCCCTCAAGCGGTTTTTGTTTTGCTTCCGCATAAGCGTACGCACCCTTTAATTTTTTGTATTTTTTGAAATATTTCGCCACATTTTCTTTAGGGCTTAAGAGGGGATCAACGGAAATGTCAATTTCACAACTATTATAAAAATCGGCACAACTTAGAATGCTTTTTCCGCCCGTCAAATTATGAATATTGCACTTAAGAATTTCTGCAATTTGCAAAATTCGTTCAATTTCTGCACCGTTTTTAATGATTTCTTCATTATTTTGAATGCTTTTTGCATTTCTGCCAAGCAAGCGTTTTAGAATACTTTGTGCATTTTTGCCGTGTTGTTTTTTCTGAGAGGATTCTTGCAGAGAGGTGAAATGAGAATCTATTTGTTTGTTTAAGGGCATAGGGATTTGGGCTACGGGCATAGGGGCGGATTCTTTATTGATTAATCCTTCACTGTGCGCTGTGCGCTGTGCGCTGTGCGCTGAATCTTTTCCGCAATTCTGAATTCTGAATTCTGAATTCTTAATTGATTCTGCGCTGTGCGCTGAATCATTTTGCCCCGCAAAATGTTTTATCGGTGCTTCGTATTTTACATTCGGAAAAATAATCCTCTTTCCTTCCGAAGTTATCCTTTTTAATGCGTCAAGAACGGTAAAGCAATTATCGGTTAAAATTATGTTTGATTGCCCGCCCATGATTTCGCAGATTAGATTAAATTCTGCCTTGTCGTTAAGTTCGTTGCTTGAGATTATTTTTAAGCATAAAATTCTATCCTCATTCAAAAGGCTTATCTTTTCAATTATTCCGCCAGTAAGCCTTTTTCTTAAAAACATACAAACGGCAGGGGGAACTGAAAGCGGTTCGGGCTTTTTTAAAGTGAGGTGGGCGCGCGCAAGCCCGCTTTCGGCAGAAAGTAGCAAGCAAAAGTTTTCGCCATTAGATCTTATATCAAGGCAAACAACCTGCGGTGAGGGCATAGTAATTTTGTTAATCCTACCACCTAAAAGCGCGCATTCAAGTTCCCAAGATACTTCAAGCAGTAATTCGTAAGTTATTTTCATTACATATAGCATTATACATTAAATACACTTGCTTTTTCAATGCTAATTTGTTATGCTACTCTAAATAAATTTTTATTGAGGAATCACATGGAATACAAGATTAACAAAACTTCAAAATGCACAGCAGAAATCACGGTTAGCGTAGACAAAAACGAATGGGATAATTGCGTAAAAGAAGCATTTAACAAAAACAAAAACCAATACCGCCTTGAGGGCTTTAGACCGGGCAAAGTTCCCTTTAACATTCTTGTTAAAAGGTACGGAATTGAGATTTTTTACGAAAATGCCATAGATGTTGCACTAATGAAATATTACGGCGAAATTTTGGATAAAGAGAAGGATTTGGAAATTGTGGGCAGACCGGGCATAGATATTAAAGAAGTAAGTGAAAACGGGCTTAACTTCACGCTTACCCTAACCACATATCCCGAATTTGAAATTTCCGCTTACAAAGGGCTTACCATTGAGAGTGCGGAAGTTGAATTCAACGAAAGCGATGTGGATAAAGAAATCAACAGAAAACTTGAGCAGGCTTCAAGGTGGGTTGAGGCTACTGGGCGCGCTTCGGCAGACGGTGATAAGGTTACAATTGATTATAGCGGTAGCGTAAACGGCGTTAAATTTGACGGCGGTACGGCGGAAGGTTCGGAACTGCACATTGGTTCAGGATCGTTTATTCCGGGGTTTGAAGAACAGGTTATCGGCATGAATGTCGGCGACACCAAAGATATCAAGGTAAAATTCCCCGAAGAATACGGCGAAAAAACCCTTGCAGGCAAGGACGCAATCTTTAATATTAAACTTCATGCAATCAAAGTTAAGGAATTGCCCGCGCTTGACGATGAATTCGTGAAAGATATCAGCGAATTTGATACCTTGAAGGAATATAAAGCCAATGTTAGGGAAACACTTCTTAAGAATGCCGAGCAAGCCTCAGAATATAAGAATGACGATAGGATTATTGAAGCAATCGTAAATAGCACCCAAATTGAAATCCCCCCCCAAATGATTGAGGACGAAATTGATAGAATCATTGAGGAATTTAAAATGAGGGTTACAGGCGCAGGCTTAAAACTTAACGATTACCTCAAATACGCAGGTTTATCCCTTGAAGATATGAGGGCGGAACGCAAGGAAGATGCCGAAAAATCCGTTAAAACACGCATGATTTTGGAAGAAATCATTAAAAAAGAGGGCATTAAACTTGAAAAAGACGATATTGATAACGAAATAGCCAAAACAGCTGAAAAAGTTAAAAAATCAACAGACGAAATTAAAAAAGGCATGAAAGAACACGAGTTTAACGCGCTTATGAACAAAATCATAGCAGATAAGCTGTTTGCTTTCCTAAAAGCCAATAATACCTTTACCGCTGGCGCAACAGCAAAACCCAAAAAGCCAGCTACGACAGCGAAGAAGAAAGCAGAATAAGTGCAACTTATTCAGCGCACAATGCGTCAACGCACAGCGCACAATGAAGGATCAATTAACTAATAATGAGATTTAGATTCCGTGCCTGTTGCCTATCGCCTGTTGCCTGTTGCCTAATCAATAATGATATTTAGAATCCACCATTGTGCGCTGTGCGTTGTGCGCTGTGCGCTGAATCCTAACCCCTAACCACCAATCACCAAACTATGAATCAAATTAAATCAGCTTACATGCCAATCCCCACAGTCATTGAACAAACCAACAAAGGTACAATGGCTTACGATCTATATTCCCGCTTGCTTGAGGATAGAATTATTTTCCTTTCAGGCGCAATAGACGATTCCTTAGCGAATATAATAGTCGGGCAACTTCTTTTCCTTGAAACCAAAGATCCCGAAAAGGATATCGCGCTTTATATCAATAGCCCAGGGGGCAGTGTTTCCGCAGGCTTTGCGATTTATGACACAATGAATTATATCAAGTGCGATGTTTCCACAATTTGCATAGGCATGGCGGCGTCCATGGGTGCGTTCATTTTATCCTCAGGCACTAAGGGCAAACGGTTCGCGCTTCCTAACAGCGAAATCATGATTCACCAACCTTTGGGCGGTGCGCACGGGCAAGCAAGCGATATCGCAATCGTTGCCGAACATATTCTTAAAACCAAAAAGAAATTAAATAAAATTCTTGCCGAAAATTGCAACCAAGAGGTTAAGACGATTGAAAAAGATTCGGATAGGGATTTTTATATGAGTGCAGACGAAGCGTTGAAGTACGGAATCGTGGATAAAGTGTTTGCAAAAAGGGTATAACAAAAAAATAAGGTGAAAGCATGAAAGAGATGGATAATTTTATGAAGGAAATTAAATGTTCTTTTTGCGGAAAGAAAGAAACCGAAGTTGAGGATGTGATCGCCGCCAATGACGGTTCGTTTATTTGTGACGAATGTATCGTTCACGCGTACAAAATAATCACGGATGCAAGTTCTGAACGCGCCAAAAAGGGCGGTGAAACCATTGCTTTGCTTTCCCCGAGGGAAATTAAGGAAAAACTTGATAATTATATCGTGGGGCAGGACGAAGCTAAAAAAATCCTTTCCGTAGCCGTTTATAATCATTATAAAAGGGTGCAAAACCAAAGCAAAAATTACCCCGATGTTGTGCTTGAAAAAAGCAATATTCTTATGCTTGGACCCACAGGTTCGGGCAAAACACTTCTTGCAAAAACCCTTGCAGGAATTTTGAATGTGCCGTTTGCTATCGCCGATGCCACCGCTTTAACCGAAGCAGGCTATGTGGGCGAAGATGTGGAAAACATTTTATTAAAACTTTTCCAAAATGCAAAAGGCGATGTAAAGCGCGCCGAACAGGGCATTATATATATTGATGAGATTGATAAGATTTGCCGTAAAACTGAAAATGTGTCTATCACGCGCGATGTTTCGGGCGAGGGTGTTCAGCAGGCACTTTTGAAGATTGTGGAATCCACTGTTGCCAATGTTCCCCCCGCAGGTGGCAGAAAGCACCCTCAGCAGGAATTTATTAAAATAGACACCACTAACATTCTTTTCATATGTGGCGGTGCGTTTGTCGGCTTAGAAAAAATTGTAAATAAAAGGAAAGATAGCGGTGCAATCGGCTTCACTTCCGCCCTCAAAAACCCTGAAGGAAGCTACACGGAACTAATGGCAGATTTGCAACCAGACGATCTTATCAAGTACGGCTTAATCCCCGAATTTGTGGGCAGGCTTCCAGTGGTTGCCGCGCTTGATCCGCTAACCGAGGACGCACTGATTAAGATTTTAGTTGAACCCAAAAACGCAATCGTAAGCCAATATAAAAAACTTTTGGATATGGACGGCATTGCTTTGGAATTTGACGAAGACGCAATTAAATCAATCGCCAAGCGCGCCATGAGCCTCAAAACGGGCGCACGCGGACTTCGCACAATAGTGGAAAACGCAGTCCTTGGGCTTATGTATGACGCCCCGTCCGATTCCTCAATTGAACGGATAGTTATCACCGCAGATACTATTGATAAACGGTTACCGCCTAAGATTTTTAAGAAAGCAAGCTGATTCAGAGCAAAATAAAATCCGTTGATTTTCTTTTGCTCTGCTTAGTGGAAAAATGCTCGCGATACTCGCCGATTTTCTCCTCTTTTAATTTTTCAAAAAATTAAAATTCACCCCTTTTCGGGCTTTTGCGCCACTCAGCGTCTTAAAGCCTCAAGGTTGCGACTGCGTAAAAGCGCGGTTTTCCTTGTCGCGACATTTTAGCATTGTTAGCCTTAATAATTCCACCATTGTGCGTTGTGCGCTGTGCGCTAAGGAAGCCCCAAAGGGGCTTAATGTGCATAACCGTGGGTGAAACCCACGGCACACCAAAGCGGAAAGCAAGCCAACATACGATATATCCGTAACTGCCCCGAAGCGGGCAGGATATGCATAACCGTATGCAAAGCGAGGCTTTGCAGTGATATTTTTCCTGCGGAAAAATGATATTATAATCTACCCCCTGTCAAGTAGACAGTAATATTTTCACTGATTTGTTTGTTTTGAGGCTTTTTCAAGCCCTCCGTTGCAACGGAGGGCTTGTAAAGCCGACCGCCTGTATTCCTCTGGTGTTCCTTTTAGCTTAACCTGCAAGCGCTCTT
>Ga0123356_10008193_pt1 | contig 10400 bp, 9 predicted proteins | sample TergutEmb28metaG_2_FD_92546 | JGI IMG/M metagenome (GOLD analysis project Ga0123356, IMG submission 92546) | Embiratermes neotenicus P3 segment gut microbial communities from Petit-Saut dam, French Guiana - Emb289 P3 | ecosystem: Host-associated > Arthropoda: Insects > Digestive system > Gut ... | reverse complement strand
GAATACATGATCAACCCGTCTAAAGAATCGTTATTTTTTATAATTTCGAAACAACTGTCATAATGTGCTGTGAAATGATAATCTGCAGAATGATATGTTCCGATATATGCGGTTAGATGGATATCCTTTTTCTTTGCAAACTCGACGATCCCGTTCCATATTTCATATTGGCATGTATTATCCAGATTGGAGAATATCACACCAAAGTTGAGTCTTTTTTTATCTTTCATTTTACCTGCCTAATAATCTTTTTATGAATAGCACGGATTACCTGATTTGATAATAATACATCACGTACATGTTTAATGCAATAAGATGCATTTTTCTAACCTATGAAGTACTGTTTAAGTCATGCTATCTTGACAGATACATTGTGCTGTTCTATACTAAAATCAAACCGTATGACAAAAAGATGTTGAATTACTAAACACCAATATGCAATGTGTGGAAATGGGGTAGAACTATGGCATCACAGGATAAATTGAGGGAAATGTTCAACGGGATGGACACTGAGCAGAAAGGTAATTTTATTGAGAACCTGAAAAAATCGCTTGAAGGAAGCGACGATGTTGATAGTGCTGAATTTCTTGATGAATGCATGGCGGTTTATAGCATAGAACTCGAAATGAGCGCAACTGCAGGCCCTGTTGATCCTGAAGTCGCACAGTTACTTGAAGATGTTGGTGAAATGGACACTGCTGCAGATACTATTGATCCTGAAGTTGCACAATTACTTGACGATGTAAGTGGAATGGACACTGTTGCAGATCCTGTTGATCCTGAAGTTGCACAATTACTTGATGATCTAAGTGGAGTAGAAGCCGCTACCGCCGGACCCGTTGATCCTGAGGTTATGCAATTACTTGATGATATAAGTGAAATTGCTGCACAAGAACCGGGTGCAGAGACTATGACAGAAGCTGAACCAGTCGCGGAACCAGTCGCGGAACCAGTCGCGGAACCCGAACCCATAGTGGAACCTGAACCAGAGCCCATAGTGGAACCTGTAGCGGAAGCGGAACCAGAACCCACAGCCGAACCTGACCTGGTATCAGACATAGAACCCGAACCTGTGCTTGAACCAGAGCCCGTAGTGGAACCAGAACCCATAGTGGAACCAGAACCCATAGTGGAACCTGAGCCTGAGCTCATAGTAGAACCCGAACCCGAGCTGGTATCAGACATAGAACCTGACCTAGAACCCGATCTAGTGTCAGACATAGAACCTGATTTAGAACCCGAATTAACACCAGATTTGGATCTCGACCCCGAGCCTGTAGATATAGAAGATACACAGGATTTTGAAACCATAGATGAAGAAAGCCTGGGGTCTTTTAGTGATAACACAGAAATCCAAGCTCCTAGGAACAAAGTCGATTTTATTGAATTGGAAATTTCCGAACTGGCTGATAGCATCAGGTATAAAATGAGTATTATCGATACAATATCTATTTTACTATCCGGCACAGGGAATGAGATCATCAAGCTGGCAGCACAGCAAAAAGCTTCGGAACCTGAAGAACCTCTTGATAGTACAAGTGCTTACGAAAGTAAGGTCGATCACATAGAAGAGAACGTATCAGAGTTTGCTGACAGTATACGGCATGATATGAAAGTAATGGAAGCAATATCCATTTTATTATCAGATGCAGGGAGTAAAACAGAAGTAGAAGCAGTAACAGAAGAAGATGTCGATCAAACGATGAAAAACGGTAAGTATTGATCTTACTTTCTGTTTGTACCCAAACATATCCTTTCGATTTGCTTAAGACCTGCACTTAAAAACACTATAATAACGATCCAGGCAGCAATGATCAAGAGGATAATTTTAATGTATATACCTGTCAAACTATCTGCCAAAAATGGACTGTTCCAAATTGCATGTAAAACGATCGGTATTACAAAGAACCTGAGGAACTTCGGTGCAATAATATTATTGAACCGGAATGGAGAGTTGCCCTTAACCATAACGAGTGCAGCTCCGGTTATAGCTGCCCAAACAACATGTGCTCCTATTGATGACCATGCACGCAAAAACAAGACTTCGATCATTCTGTCTATATTAAAACCGCTGATCACTAAAAACCTAAAACCGTATCCCGCTGTTTCAAATACAGCAAATCCAGCACCGATAGCCGCTCCGATCAGCATTCCGTTTAAAATATACCGGGGATTTAACATCCTGACAAAAATCACAATCGCTAATAACTTCCCGAGCTCTTCGACAAAACCCACGATAACAGCACCAACATAATCCAACTCAGCTACCGGGAAGATCTCAAACAACAGCAATGTCAGAACTAAAGAAGCAACACCGCCTACAAAAAACATTTTTATTACTTCAAAGATACTTATATTTCTGGGTGCATTTGTTTCAAATACAAAAATTAAGACCGAAAACGGCATCGCCAATGCACCGATGAACATCAAACCCGGCAGCATATTTGGATTTTGGAATTGTACAGAGCAGACATACAACAGTGCAAATGTAACCAGTAATGCCAGCAGTACACGTGAAAACAACCAGGGTTTTGGCCACGAAACAACGATCTCCGATTCATCAGGTGTTGTATGAACGGTTCCCGCTATAAAAATCTCATCACTTTCCGCACGTGAATGCTTTTTAAAAACACTGGAAAATAAATCGCGAAGTCTTAGATCGACAGAACCGCTCTCGCCTGCCATTTCATTAATTTTTGATGTTAATGCATTAAGTCTGCCTTTTAAAGAAAATGCAGATTGTTTTGCGGGAGGTGCCTGTGGAACACTTTGGTTTATGATTCTTTCATATTTCTGAACACATTCATTCAAAAATAATTTTTGTTGTTCGTTATTACTGTTTGATGCAATCCTTTTAAAATTGGTGCAGAACTGCCCTTTTTGTTCTGTGGTCATGTTGTCAAACTTAACTCTCAGATCGGCAAATGCATCCATCCGGATATTCCTCCCATATTAAAAGATATTGAGTATTATCTTACCTTATACCTTACTATAAAAAGCCGGGTTGTGCAATACAAGGATAACATAAATTATAAAACTCCAACAAATGAGGTATATGCTATGCTGTTGGTTTTGGGAAGCATTAATATGGACGTGACCACATACACCGATGAGATTCCAAAGGTGGGAGAAACTGTTCTGGGGATAGCATTTAATCATTATCCCGGAGGCAAAGGTGCAAATCAGGCAGTGTGTGCTGCAAAGCTGGGCTCAAAGACGAATTTTCTGGGGAAAGTCGGAAATGATGATTACGGTGATGTTTTACTTAGTGGAATGGCTGACAGCGGGATCGATATTTCAAGTATTGAAAAAACCGACATATCAACCGGAATTGCTGCAATCAGTGTTGACTCATCAGGTCAAAACAGTATAATTGTTGTGCAAGGGGCAAATTTATATGTAGACAGGGCATATATAGAAAGACATATAGATGTGATCAAGGAGAGCGATATAGTATTGGCACAGCATGAAACGCCGATAGTGGCTACAGAACATGCTTTTAAAATAGCAAAATCATATAATAAAACTACCATTCTCAACCCCGCACCGGCAGATATGTTGTCAAAAGAAATGATCAACTGCACCGATATCCTTGTACCAAACGAACATGAACTGTCAAGGATAACAGGACAGCCTTGTACGTCTGTTGAAGAGATATCCGGTGCAGCGCGATTGCTTATAAACCAAGGTATAAAATGTATTATTGTAACGATGGGACAAGAAGGGGTTATGCTTCTTCAAAAAGGGAGAGAATGTGTTTTTCCTGCTTACAGAGTAACGGCGGTTGATACCACTGCTGCCGGTGACAGCTTTTTAGGCGGTTTTGCCGATTCGTTTATGAAAAGTAATGATATTGAAGAAGCAATTAAACAAGGACAAATGGTCGCATCCTATTCGGTACAACATAAAGGTGCACAAAGCTCAATGCCCTCATATGAGCAATTTTTGTCATACAAAAATGACCTTAATCAGAATACTCATGGGTAACGCTGTATAACTCTTCACCCGCAAGTTTTTTGCGTGCACGGTCAAGATTCCAACGCATATGCTCACGAAGGTCATCGGTTGCATCAAACGACAGTCCAAATAAACGCTCCATCTTATCAACCTTATAACGGTAAGAATCTGGTGAATCCGGAGTCAAAATTAATTTTGATGTCGATTCTGGTGTTAACTCAAGAGCCATACGTGTAATATCAGCCCACGTTGTAAAGCGGTTGCCTAATGCGAAGATAATTTCTTCGTTTAGATCACTTTCAACTAACTTTAAGTATAATTGTGCTATTTGATCCGAAGATAAGAACTGTGTGCCATCGTGTTCATACAGTTCTATATCTTTGTTTTGTAATATATTAAGAGCTATGTTGAAAAAACGTTTGTCGGATTGTGACGCGCCTCCTTCAAAAGCAGGGTTTGAGAATGTGTAACCGGGGCGGATAACGTTTCTTTTCATATTGACTGGTTCACCGCGTCCGCCTTGTGCAGCGTAGTATTGACGGAACGCAAGAAGGAACAGCTCCGTAGATGATTTTGTCGCTCCATATAAATCATCGGGATTTCGTAAGGAGGCTTCATCGGTATCGCCATTCATGGGACCGACCGCAGCGGTCGAACTGGTGTAGATGAATTTTTTGACACCTTCTTTTTCTGCAGTTTCCATCAAAAAGATTGAAGCTTGCGTATCATTTATCAGCATTGATAAAGGTTCATTTCCCCATCCCAAAGCAATGTGGATAACAGCATCCATACCTTTTACGGCTTCTTTGATTGTTTCGTAATCTGATAAATGCCCTTTTACTTCGGTAACGTTTGCTAGTGCTCCAATACCCGGTACCCGCCCTGGTGTACGTGTGTATACAACACAAGTATGTCCGGCTTCGGATAGTGTTTTTGTAACATACTGACCGATATTTCCTGTCCCACCTGTAATAAAAATCTTCATTATTGGTATTTCCTTTCTGTTTCCAGCTATAAGTGAGCTGTTATATTTACTTTAAACTATTTAGTGGCTAAATACTGTATCGCTTCTGCGTATCCATCAAAGCCTTTTCCTGAGATCATTTTCTCGCACGCTTCTGAAGTATATGAAATACTACGATATGCTTCGCGCTCTTTTATGTCAGATAAATGAACCTCTACAGCCGGTATCCCAACAGCTTTAAGTGCATCCGGGATAGCTATGCTTGTATGTGTGTAGGCGGCAGGATTGATTATTATACCATCGAACAAACCATATGCCTGTTGTATCTTGTCTACGATGGCTCCCTCTGAATTTGACTGAAAACATTGCACATCAAGCCCGGCTTCTTTTGCCACTGCGGTTATAAATCTGAGCAAGTCGTTGTAATCCTTTTCACCGTAAATTTCCGGCTCCCGTACACCCAGCATATTAATATTTGGTCCGTTGATCACTAATATCCTGTTCATTTTAAACCTCCTCCGTTAGCTTTTTTAAGATATCTTCCGCTGTTTGTTCTACATTAATTGATTCTACTATAAAATCGCTCCATTGATTATAAACCGGTAATCGTGCTTCCGCTAACGCTTTAATACCTTCTTTTTCTGAGAGTGGCCTACCCGATACCGGCAGCTTGGAAATATCTCTGTCTATGAATATAACAACACTGTTTTGCCTGATAATGTTACGGTTTTCTTTACGCTTGACTATACCGCCACCGGTTGCGATGATTAGTCCGCTTTTTTTGCAAAACGTTTCAAGTGCTTCATTTTCCAACTTGCGGAAGGTTTCTTCACCATCTTCAGCAAAAATTGCGGGAATAGACTTTTTTGCATGTTTTATGATCCAATCGTCCGTATCTGCAAACTCCCGATTCATTTTAGTTGCTAGTTGTGTGCCTATACTTGATTTTCCGCAACCCGGCATTCCTATTAAAACAATGTTACGTGTTGACTCGGCAATTTTGTTTTTAATAGACTCGATTTTATCATCGGGAATAGATAAGCATGTAAATAATTCTGCAGCTCTCTTTGCTTGTGCTACTAGCATCGTCAGCCCGTTTACACCTGAAATGCCAAGGTCTTCGGCCTGCTGCAACAGCGTTGACCGTAACGGATTATAGATCATGTCTATAATCGTTTTGCAATTTTGAAAGATGCTTAAATCCTTAATAGGAGAAACTCCATTGTTCGGGTACATACCGACCGGGGTCGTGTTGATTATCATTTTCGCATTTTTGTGTTTTCCGATGTTTTCATAATTATCGGTTCCGGTTCTTGATATAACGATAATTTCCATCTTACTTTTATCACGTAAAACAGCTTGTGCCGTTAGTGAAGAACCTCCACTGCCGAGGATAATGACCTTGCCTTCGGTTAAATCTGCACCGGATTCTTTGAGTAGGTAGGAGAATCCAAAGTAATCTGTATTATCGCCATAAAGTGAGCCGTCGTCAAGCTGGATGATAGTGTTTACGCTACCTATCGTTTTTGCGGATTCAGATAATTTATTGCAAAAAGGTATCACTGTTTTTTTATATGGAATTGTGACGTTTATACCTCTAAAGTTTTTCTGTCGTAAAAAGCCTTCAACATCATCTGGACTTTTTTCATAAAGTCTGTATTTATAGTCACCAAACCCGGCATGTATAAGCGGAGAATAACTATGGGAAAGGTGCTCACCAAGCAAACCAAAGCCGTTCATATGTTCCCCCTGGTGTTTTGAATCTTATCCTGCCTGTCTTTGCTGATTTTAAATAACAAAGAGAAGAAATCCGAAATATCTTCTTTGTTTTCATCTTTTACTTTTAAGGATACATCTTGCAGCTTCTGCTTTTCACGGGTTGGGTCATGTATTGGCAGTCCGTTCTGCTGCTTATATCTTGCTATATCTGCCGCAATATCTAAACGCTCTTCAAACAAGCGGATTAGGTCATTGTCAATATTGTCGATTTTTTTGCGTAAATCCTGTAAATCCATACCTTCCTCCTGAAATATTCTTTTGTCCTAAACAATTAACCTAACATAACGTCGTAAATTGCGATTGCAGCGGCAGCTTCAACACAAGGGACGGCGCGCGGTACGATACACGGATCGTGACGACCTGATATCACAAGCTTTACTTCCTTGTGTTTTGATAAGCTTACACTATCCTGCTCCAATGCAATTGATGGGGTAGGTTTAAATGCGACTCGGAAAATTACAGGCATCCCGGATGTGATACCGCCTAAGATCCCCCCGTGATTGTTTGTGCGTGTTTTTATGGTATCGCCTTTAATTATAAAAGCATCATTATTTTCGGATCCTTTTAAACCAGCGGATGCAAAACCGTTGCCGAACTCTACCCCCTTGACCGCAGGGATACCAAAGAGTATTCCGGCGAGCTTGTTTTCTATACCCTCAAACATCGGATCACCAATACCGGCAGGGAGGCCGATTACAGCACATTCAATGACCCCGCCAAGGGAATCTCCTGCTTCTTTTGCTTCGGATATTGCTTTGAGCATTTTGTTTCCAGCGTCTTTGTCTAAAACGGGAAATTCTGCAGAATTTAAAGCTTCAAAATCCTTTTTATTTACATCAACGGGATCAAAGTTTCTATCATTTTCTTTACCGATTTGTATTATATGTGCAGCAATGAATATTTCTTTTTGTTTTAATTCCTGTAGGCATATACCACCGGCTATACAGAGCGGAGCGGTCAACCTGCCAGAAAATGCACCACCGCCGCGTACATCGTGGTTTTCTCCAAATTTTATTCGTGCTGTATAATCGGCATGAGATGGACGTGGAATGTCTTGTATTTGATCATAATCGGAAGATCGAGTGTCCTTATTGTGGATGATTGCCGTCAGCGAAGAACCGCAGGTCACTCCATCAACAAGTCCTGAGATAAACTCCGGTATGTCGGGTTCATTACGTGTTGTGGAATATTCCCCCTGTCCGGGTTTACGCCTTTGCAAAAAAGAATTCAACTCAGCAAGGTCAACGGATAAACCGGCATGTAGTCCGTCGATTGTTACACCGATAGCGGGGGAGTGCGATTGTCCGAAAATCGTTACTTTTATATTTTTTCCGAATGAGTTTGACATGATGGTGTGAGCCATCCCTTCTAAATTTCTTTCCAATCTCCTCCGAGGACATTTTTAAAATCTTCAAAAAAACCGGGATAGGATTTCCGGACTGCTTCAGCACCTTCGATTATAACATCTCCTGTGCAAACAGCGGAAATAACAGCGGCAGTCATAGCTATCCGGTGGTCTCCGAACGATTTTACTTCTCCGCCGGATAATTTGGGTCTTCCAGTAATTATCAGTCCGTCATTAGTTTCTTTTATATCTGCACCCAAAGCGGACAATGTTACTGTCACCGTATGCAGGCGGTCGCTTTCTTTTATTCGAAGACGGCTTGCGTTTCGAATGATAGTTGTTCCTTTTGCAACAGATGCTATTGCAGCAAGGACCGGCACCAAATCGGGTGTATCTCCGGCATCGATTTCTATACCCTGCAGATCGCCGGGAGAAACGGTCACGGAATTATTTGCGTAACTGACGTTTGCACCAAAAGATTCCAGAAAACCGGTTATGAGTTTATCTCCCTGTTTGGAATTTGGGTCAAGACCGGTGCAAGTAATGCTGCCATGTCCTATCGCCCCGGTTGACAGCCAGAAAGCGGCATTTGACCAGTCTCCACCGACATTTATTTTTCCGGGTGAACGAAATATCTGCCCACCGGGTATATCGAATGTGTTTTTTTCTTTTTCGTTGATATTGATACCAAATGAATGCAACGTATCGAGTGTTATATCAACATACGGACGTGATTCTAAAACACCTGTGACATTTATTGTACTGTCACCCAAAAGTATAGGGAGTGCAAGCAGCAACCCGCTGATAAATTGAGATGATATATTACCTGGAATATTATATATACCGCTTTTTAATTGTCCCTCACATGATAAAAGCGTGCTTCCATGTCCGGAAATATTACAACCGTGAGCAGTCATTTCTTCGTAAAGTCCCGTTAGGGGGCGTGAAGGCAGCCGACCTGCCATTAAAAAAGAAACTGGAAGACCAAGTGCACCGCATACAGGCAAAAGAAAACGAAGTGTAGCTCCGCTTTCACCGCAGTTTAGTTTTATGTGTTTTTCATTGTGAGCATCTGTGCAACGATTTAAAATCATCTCACGGATTTTACCGGGGTTTATTTGAAAACCATCAACGAAGTTCTCAATGGTTGCACCCATTGCGGTTAAACAACGTTTTGTTGCATCAATATCTTCTGACCGCTCCGGGCAATATAAAAAAGTTTCGGTATTTGCAAGTGCAGCACAAATTAACAACCGGTGTGCTTCGGATTTTGAAGCGATTGCACGGATCGTACCACCCTTTATTGGTTTTGTAATTTTTACATCCATATTAAACGTTTGTCTCCAGTCCCGCCTGTATTAAACCTTCCAACTCGCTTAATGGGATCTCTTTTAAAATACATTTTCCGGCTTCCACTGGCAGAACAATAGTAAGATCATCACCGTCCCGCTTTTTATCAGACAAGCAGGCAATAGCGATTTCGGTTGGATTATATGAAGTTGTCACGGGTAAATTATATAAATGCAACATATCAAAAACATCATTTAAACAGTTTTTATCACATAGTCCCATTTTATATGATATACCTGTTTCAATTGCCATTCCGGTTGCTATTGCTTGGCCGTGGGAAACATTATATTTGCTTAATATCTCAATTGCGTGACCTATCGTATGACCAAAGTTTAGAAGCTTTCGGGTGTTTTGTTCAAGTTCGTCTTCTGTAACGATATCGCGTTTTATTTCTACACATCGGGCGATGATATTTTCTAATTGTACGTTTATCGGGGTTTTTAACGAAATAAATAATCCACAGTTTGAAATTATCCCATATTTGATGACTTCGGCACATCCGTCTCTGAAAACCTCTGCGGTCAATGTGGAAAGCAGTGATATATCACATAGTACAAGATCAGGCTGATAAAACGTACCAAACAGATTTTTCCCTTCTTCAAGGTTTACAGCGGTTTTTCCACCAACAGAAGAATCTACGGCTGCGAGAAGTGTTGTTGGAACCTGCACAAAGCCAGTCCCTCTTTTATAACATGCTGCCGCAAAACCGGCTATATCGCCCGTTACTCCTCCGCCCAGGGCTACTACTACATCTGTGCGGTCGAGTTTTTCTTCAGCCAGGAAATTTACCAAAGACAGTAGTGTGTTAGTGTTTTTCGAAGACTCACCATGTGGAAAAATGTATTTAACGACACGATATCCGTTTCCGGCCAACGTGTCCTCCATTTTTTTTCCATACAGTGTGTCTACCGTGTCGTCTGATACGATCGCTGCAGTTTTGCCTCCGGATACCTGTCGAATGGTATGACCCGCTTTTTCAAGTATACCTGTACCGATCATTACATT
>Ga0123356_10008192_pt1 | contig 10401 bp, 11 predicted proteins | sample TergutEmb28metaG_2_FD_92546 | JGI IMG/M metagenome (GOLD analysis project Ga0123356, IMG submission 92546) | Embiratermes neotenicus P3 segment gut microbial communities from Petit-Saut dam, French Guiana - Emb289 P3 | ecosystem: Host-associated > Arthropoda: Insects > Digestive system > Gut ... | reverse complement strand
TTTCCTTGTTTCTAGTGTGTTACTACTCCCGAAGTTTCCCGACTTCGCCCCAAATGGTAAAGTTAAGTGGTTACTGAACTTTCGCGATAATAAAGGGGTTGAAAAGGGCTAAAATCTATGCTACAATGGCTCCAATACATGGAAGGAGCCCGCCGTGAAAAAACGCATCTCCCTGCTCCCTCGCCGCTCTGCTGCTTTTTGCGCTTGCCGCATGCGTCAGAACGAAGCCGGAACAGCCGATGATTCATACGACGGAATCGCTTTCAACCGTATTGGAAAGCGCTCCGCTCCCACGACGACGGAATCCGCGGGAGACGTCAAGCCGCCGATCATAGTGCCGGGCTATTCTTTCATTCCCGGCGCGACGGATAATATTCCCTATCTCACAGCCAGCGAGCTAGTCGTCAACGGCATTGGCACCGGGACCATCCGCGAACAGCTTGTTGAAATACTGGGAAAGCCATTGAGCGTAGAAGAGCAGGACGAAATAACTGAAATATATCGTTACAGCAATGCAGATATTTATTTTTATCATGGGGAAATTGTGTTATTCCTAATTACGGATTATATGGATCGCACGCCGAGAAATATCCAGGTTGGCGATACCTTTCAGGAAATCATTGATAAATTTCCGCAGGAAAGGGATTTTAACACCAGCGAGGGCCATCTTTTTTACGGAACGTGGATTCCCCCCAGAGCCATGATTTCCCGATAAGCAACGGTGATGTTTATGAGGGCGGCAGCGAGGGCTTAACTATGCAAATCAGGACGGAAAAAACGTGGCCTTTTATAAAAATCCATTTTCAAAATGGCGTCGCCACCGCGATACGGCTATACTTTTTTGGCACAACATAAATATCAATTTCGAAAGGACTACCGCTATGAAAAAATGCATCATTTTGTTCCTCGCCGCCCTGCTGCTTCTTGCCTTTACCGCGTGCGGCAAAACGAAGCCGGAACAACCAATTACCACCCAGGCGCCGGAAACCTTCGCCTCCCTGCCGGAATCTGCTAGCTCAACCGGCACAGTCATTCAACCGGAGGAAATCACTTATCTCAAGGCAAGCGAGCTTGTCGTCAACGGCATTGGGGCCGGGACCACCCGCGAGCAGCTCGTCGCAAAGCTCGGCGAGCCGCTGAGCATGGAAACCGACGAGCTGGGAGGAATATCATACGATTATGGAAATGTGATGTTTTTCTTTTTTGACAGCGACACCGTAACTTCCGTTAACGTCAACAGCAAGGCGGGCCAGACGCCCAGGGGCATACAGGCGGGAGACGCATTTGACGAGGTCATACAAAAATTCCCGCGGGAGAATGACTACCGGACAAGCCCGGGCAATAGTTTTTACGGCACGGCGGATATGGGGGGCCATAGTTATGGATATATATTGGACGAGGGGGATTACGGCGACCCGACCATGATCGTCGTTACCGAGCGCGGCACCTTCCTCAAAGTGCATTTCCAGAACGGCGCGGTGGACTTCATGCAGCTATTTATTTAGCGCTTCTCAATCCAACGAAAGGATGATTTAGATGATGAAGAAAGTTCTTGCTTTTTTTGCTGCCTTACTTCTTTTTTCCCTCGCCGCTTGCGGAAGCCCGGCGAATGACGGCGCCACAACCGCGCCAGTTATCGCCGATGAATTCACGCAGCCTAAAACCACCGACGCCATAGAACCTGAAACCAACGAAACCACAACGCAGCCGGAGGAAGAAACGACCGAGGACGACCCGATTCCCCAAACAAACCAGGAGGCCATTGATCTTTACGCCGCCGCGGTGGAGCGGACCCATCAATTGAACCCGACCATCAACAAGCGGGTGGTCAAAGTCATCAACCGCCCCCTGCAGGGCGACAGCGGTATCCTGAAGCTGCTGCGCATCAGCGTTGCGGGCTTTGGCGTGGAAAAAGTCATCTGCGAGGACCTGATGGGCGAGGGCGAAGCCACTTACGTGGAACCCGCCAAAGAAGGCCTGCAGCCCTGCTGGCTCAAAGAAAGCGACGTCACAGGGTTCACCGCGACACCCCGGGCCAATGGCGACATCGAGCTCACGCTTCGCATCAAAGACTGCACCAACCCTCTGAAGCCTTGGCTGAACCAGGGCTCCAGCCCCATCGGGAACGTCACCTGGGATTTCACCAACTTGCAGGATGTTTCCGACGGCATAAAAGAAGCGGAGAAAACCGTGCCCGGCCTGCGCATTCGCATCGGCAAGGTGACGACGAGTTTTTATAACAGCCAGGTGCGGGCTGTCATCCGGCCTGACCTCACTTTTGCGTCGTTGATGCACACCGCCGACCAGAAGGTCCGCGTGGAAGACGTAAACGTAAAACTCGTCGGCATCCGGCTGGGCGGCGGCGCGTGGGGCGAGGGCACCGGCAGGGGCACGATTACGTATACGTTTTAGCCGCATCGTGCCATTTTTTTGCTCTGGCCTTTTTCCTAAAAATTTTACTTGACCTGCTAGGTTTTTGTGTGTTACAATATAATGCAACATAAATAAAGGAGAGAACATATGAAAAAAATCCTCGCAACCCTGTTGAGCCTAGCGCTTGCCCTGACGCTTTTCGCCGCTTGCGGCAAGACCGAAAAAGACGGCGACGATGTGTCGGTCGCCCCTGTGATCGCGGACCCCGGGGGTTCCGACGAAACCACCGAACCCCCCACGACGGAACCAACAACCACTACCACGGAAGCCACCACCGAAGACAATACCCCCAAAGCGCCTGAAGGCGCCGCGGAAATCCTTGAAGCCTATGCCGCTGCGGTGGACAAAAGCCACGCCGCGAATTTTAAAATGGCAAAGCACTGCAAAACAACGATCAAGAAGCCTCTGGAAGGCGACAACGGCATCCTGAAGCTGCTCAAAATCAGCATCGCGGGCATTAATGTGCAAAACGCCGTTTGTGATATCCTTGGCGAAGGCGACAGCACCTGGCACGAAACCATGCAGGAAGGCCTTCAGAAATCCCATCTGCGCGTGGACGACGTCACCAGCGCCACCGCCACAATCGACGACAAAGGCGCGGTATCCCTCACCATCAACATCAAGAACTGCACCAACCCGCTGAAGCTTTCGGAAGGCGGCAGCCCCATTGGCCGCTTCACGTGGGATTTCGCGAACATCAAAACCACCGACGAAGGCATTGCCGGCGCACAAAAGGACGTCCCCGGCCTGCGCATCAATATCGCCAAGAAAAATTTCAACTACTACAACATTAAAATTACAGCCACGATTTCGCCCGACGGCGTGTTCACTCATCTGGTGCACAGCTACAATTATACAGCCCGGGTGGAAGACGTGGAAGTCAAGATGCTGATCGCGAAACTCGGCGGCGGCAAATGGGGCCAGGGCACGGCCACCGGCACCATTACGTACAATATTTAGGCGGCTGTGCCGCGGATGCGATTTTCCCAAAAATTTCGCTTGACCTGCGGATACTTTAATGATATAATACAGTTGCTTACGGCTCACTCAATATTAAACCATAAAGGAGACAACCCAATGAAGAAAATCATCGCGATCCTCTTGACCATGCTCCTGGCCCTCACGCTCTTCGCGGCCTGCGGCGGCGGCGAAAAAGAACTCAACGAAGGCGGCGGCGGCGGCGAAAGCGAAACGGTCGCGGCCGATGTGGACCCGGCTGACGCCACGGACGAACCCACCACCGAAGAACCCACCACCGAACCCACGGAAGAAGAAACCACTGAGCCCGAAGAGGAAGCGGACCCCCTCCTGCCCCCGGACAACCTGAACACGCTTTCCAGGGCCGAGCAGCTCGAATACTTCAACCTTGCCGCCAACCGCGTGCGCAAGGAAAAGCCCGGCTTTAAGAACGAAACCCTGCGCACCCTTGGCAAGCTCGACTTCACGGGCGCCGTGAGACTCTTTAGCGGCGTTGTCGACATGGTCAAGAAAAGGCTGATGCCCGGCAACTGGGAATATGAAACCATCAACAAGGGCAATGGGAACGATGGTAAATTTCTCTCCGAAAACGCCAACGCCTCCGACCTACGGGTGGGCGACATTACCTCCATCAGTTCCACCAAGAGCGGCGAAAACTGGGTGATCAAGGTCAATATAATCCAAGAAACAAACCCCGCAAAAGGCACGGGCAGCGCGAACTCCCGCATCAACCCTATCGCGACCCGCCAGGAAGTTCTGGATGAAATCACCAACGTCAGCAGCGTCATTTCCGCCGATGTGAACAAGGCAACCCTGTCATACCACAGCGGCTACGCCACCATTACCGTCAACGCCAAAGGCCAGGTGATCTCCTCCGAAAGCGGCTTCCAGGTAAAAGCAGTCGCCAACGACGTGAAGATCAGCGGCATCAAGACGAACGTGACCGCGCCGCAAACCTCGCTTGTCAAGTGCCATTCTTTCACCTGGTAACGAACGGACAGTTCCTTCGGCATATAAATATATTGCCAGGGCACGGGCATGATTCCCGTGTCCTGGTTTTGTTGCATTTCCCATTGACATCCGCCGCGCCATCGGGTATACTATACTTAACAATATTTTTGCTTGGCAAAGAAAGGATGATCACCAATGAAACAAATGAAACGAATTCTGTGCATACTGCTTGCCGCCATGACGCTCATGGGCGTCGCCGGCGTCGCCGCAAGCGCCGCCCCGGTGCAAGGCGCCAACGCGATGGATATCCTTTTCCAAAATCTCCTCAATGCGTTGTTGAATATCGACCTGGAGAATCTGACGAAACAGCAGCTGGACGGTCTTGTCAGTCTTTTCAACAATTATAAGAACATTCCAGGGTTTTCCAGCTTCGTGAGAAGGCTTGACCTGCCCATTTCAGTCAAGGCAGCGCTTCACAGGGCTGGAATCGTAAAGTTCCCCATTTACGAGCGCAGCCTGCTCTGGAATTTTATCTTCAAGTATTTCCTCTTTGGCTGGATTTGGATGTAGTTTGCGTAAGTTTTATCGCTCCGCGATTACTTCCCCCGGCTCTTCGGCCACCCCCTTCGAAACCGAAGGGGGCTTTTTAGCGCCATCATCATTGCGGCGCACGAGGCAAGCTTTCACTGCATAGTATAGCATAGAAAATAGCATGCATGTGAAAGGGGCCGGGGCTATGGCGCTGCAATCCAGCCAGAGCTGTTTTTTTCGCACAAACACATCGGAGGGCGGCATTTCGCACCTGCCGGAGCTTGGGTTCGCGATGGACGAAAGCGCCGCGCCGCGCGTCGTTTACATAAAAAGCGGATACGGGGGCGCGGCTTCCCGCCTGATGGGAGAGGCCGCAAGGCTCGCGGAGGAACGGGGCGGCGCGCCGGAAGTACACTGGGACGCGCCGGGCCGGGAGCGCCGCTGCGCCCTGTGCCTGCCCAATCAAAATCTCTGCCTGATTGACGCGGAATACCCCTACTGCCTGGACACCAGGCTCCCGGGCGCGGGGGAGGAGCTGTTTTCCCTGGACATCTGCCGCGACAACGCCCGGCTGCGCGGGCAGCGGGACGCGCTGCTGCAATTGCAGAATACCTGGCGGCGGGAGCTGATGCGTTCGGCCCGTTTTTTGAAGGCTGCACGCGCTATGAAAAAAGACATGAACTTCGTGGCTGCCGAAACCCTCGACTTGCCGAAGATCGAGCGCTATGCCTCGCGCTTCGCGGCGCGGCGCTTCCCGGCGCCAAACGGCCGCGTGGGCAGGGAGGCCCGCCGGTTTTTAACGGCCGTGACCGGGCAGGGCCTGCTGCTGCGCCGCAGCGGGCTGGAGCAGGAATACCAAGGCGCCGTGATCATGGACGACGAATACGGCGTCGCGCCCATCCTCTGGAACCTGCTGCGCGGCTACGCGCTGGGCAATGGCCTCGACGTCATCAGCTGCCCGTGCGCGCTGTTCCCCCATGGCGAGCCGGAGCATCTGCTGCTGCCGGGCATCGGCCTTGCGTGCTTTACGGCCAACCGGCGGCACCCCATCGAGATGAACGGGGCGCAGCGCATCCAGGCGGGACGGTTTTTTGACAAGGAGGCCCTGAAGGAGCACCGGTGCCGCATGCGGTTCTGCCGCCGCACCATGCGGGAACTCCTGGCCGAGGCCTACCAGGCGCAGGCCGCCGCGGAAATCGCCCACGCGGCCCTGGACGCGGTGTACGCGAATGCGGAGCTGCCCGGTGCGGTTGAGGAGGAGGCGAGGGTGCTGTTGAGTTGAGCTAATAATTAAGAGCAAAGCGGGTATGAGACAGGAAGATTCTGTCTCATACCCGCTTGGGTTATATGTAATTAAAGCTGATGATTGATTCCCGCCATTTTTGCAAGTCTGCCTAGAAGCTCTATTTTTTCTGGTTTCAGGGTTGCTCCTGGCAACATATTATAGCAGGAACGGTCGGATTCTAAGACGCTCAAAATGGAGACTTCATCTGTGATTTGGCCCATTAGCACTTTATTGACATCGTTTAGGTGACCATACATATCATAGATTTGTTCAATTAATTTCATATCTGGATTTTCGTTATCCACTAAGTTTGCTACATTGGGTATCCAATTTTCATCAAGATATATAAACTTCGGCGCTGCCTTCCAAAGATCAGTGTCAAAATAAAATTTTCCATACTGACGCTTGGAATTGCTTAAATAGGTATAGCATGGAAGCAAATCCTGAAATGCAAACTTAAAATCAAAGTAAATAATCAATGCGCTCTTTTTTATTTTTGCTTTCTTTTCAGCGGTTTCTTTTCTTCGTTCGCTTTCTCGATGTCTTTGTTCACTTTCCTGATATCTTTTTTCTTGAAAAAACACAATAAAACCAAGGATAACCGTACCAACAAATGAGAGAATATCTCCGGCTTCCCAAAGGGTTTTTGTAAAGGGAATATCCTTTGTGAATTTTAGATACAAGGCCCAAATAATTACAACATAAATAATACAACCCAATACGATAACTGACCTGTAAAAATATTTGTCGTATTTATCATTTTGTTTGTTCCCATTATTCTGTTCATTCATTTGATTTTATGTTCCTCTCTCAACCCCGGCCACGGCATCCGCTCATCTCCTCTGACATAAAAAGCTTTCTTTGCAAGCTTTGCCAGAGGCGTATCTGTCCGGGAATCCGAATAGAATTCGCCAATTTCTATCTTACCATATGTTTCATGCAGCCGGCGCACTTTTTCTTCGCCATAGCAGGAAAAGCCCTCCAGCCGGCCGGTATCCAGATTCACGCAAGTGGCAATCAGCCGCACGCCCAGTTTGTCACACAGGGGCTGCAGCAAAAAATCCGGCGAGCAGGAAATGATGATATCGTCCGGCCGTATTTGCGCCAGATACCAGGGCTTGAGCATTTTATTTGCCTTGGCTTCCCAAAACAGGCGCACTTCCTCACGCCAGCCCGGCAGTCTGCGCAAAAAGCGGTAGTATTCGCCTCTCACCGTTTTGCCGCGGCGCGCGCCACGCCGGAAGCGCAAAAGCTCCCGCAGGATCCGGGGCATATGGCCTACCATGCGCGGGAAATGCCGCTTCAGGCAAAACAGGATGAATTGGCTGCCGCTGTCAAAATAAACAACGGTATGATCGAAATCGTAGACGTTTGGCAAATCACTTCTCTCTTTCGTTATGGTCGCACATCAATATAAAACCGGTACAAAAGCCCCGCGAGGATTTTTTGCGCATACTCCAGGGGTTCTTTGATTGATCGTTGTTCCAATCCGTTTCCGTTGCGGATTTCCGTCACGGCCTCATCGACCCGCATCCGGAATATTTCGGAATCCTCAATGATATAGTAGTAATTCAAAGAAAACAGCGCGGTCCTGTGCCCGATTTGTTTGACGCTGTTCTTCATTGCATGGTCGTACATTCCGCCTGTTTGCACGGCATAGAAGTCTTTTAAGGTGTTCGCCGCGGCCTCATAGGTTAGGTGCGTTACGCCGTTGATGGCGACCCGCAGGGGGCGATATACGATGATGCCGGACAGCATAAAATAGCTTCGTTCCCCCGTATGCGGCGGCGAGGCCATGTCGCCAAGGTAGTGCGCCGCCTTGCCAAGGGCCTGGAAGCTTTCCTCTTTCTTGCCCGCTTTGTATTTTGCCACAGCCTCGTTATACCAATAAATGAATCTTGTGTTTGCCGTTTCGCCTTTTTTGCCAAGGGTATTGACGCCGTTTTTTGGCCGGTAGGAATGCCAGCTGCCCATGGTCCGGTTGGCGAAATCGTCGCCTTTTTCGTATTGGTCCGGCCAATCCGCATACTCCCGGATGATACCGCGGGCTATTCCGCCATACCACCTGGCTACCGCTGGTTTTTCATTGCCGAGCATCTCAAAGCTTCTTTCGATGAGCCATCGGTGCGTTCCGTTAATAAAATTCAGGTCTCCGATGCTGTCCACAAAAAACGCGGAGGCGCCAAATGCGTTCGCGAACAACAGAGCCGCCGCCAAAAAAATCGAAAACAAACGCTTCATCACCATTCTCCCTTCCTGCCATACATGATCCTTCCCGTTTATAATACCATAACGCTTCTTCGAAGTCAATGCCCTTTTGTTCATGCTATAGCATAGCATCATTGTAGCTTATCCCGGAATAAGTGTCAAGCGTAAAAAGTCGGGCGAAACCCACATAATCCCGGATTTTTTCATCCGGGGGGTTTACATTTCCCCCGCCTTCTGGTATAATAAATAAAATCAGGAGGTAATCCCCCAATGGATCGACGATTCGGACAAATAATTTTGCCGGGCCTTGTGGATTTGCACGCGCATTTCCGTGAGCCCGGCTTTTCAATGAAGGAAACCATCCGCACGGGCGCTTTGGCGGCGGCGCGGGGCGGTTATTCCGCCGTGTGCACCATGCCCAACCTGGATCCCGCACCGGATAGCCTGGAGCATTTGAACCAGCAGCTGGATTTGATTGCACGGGACGCTTGCGAAGGCGTTGCGATCCTCCCCGTGGGGGCCATCACAAAAGATCAGGCCGGGCGCGGGGAACTCAGCGACATGGCGGCCATGGCGCCCCATGTTTGCGGGTTTTCGGATGACGGCCGGGGCATACAGGACGAGGGCCTCATGCGCAAAGCTATGAAAACAGCGAAATCGCTGAACAAGCCGATCATTGCCCACTGCGAGGACGAAAATCTTCTAAAAGGCGGCTACATCCACGACGGGGCGTATGCAAAAAAACACGATCACAAGGGAATTCCCGGCGAAAGCGAGTGGTCGCAGCTCCGGCGCGACCTGGCCCTTGTGGAAGAAACGGGCTGCGCGTACCATATGTGCCACGCTTCGACGAAAGAAAGCGTGACGCTCTTGCGGCAGGCCAAGCGAAAGGGCCTGCCCGTCACGGCCGAGACCGCGCCCCACTATCTCCTCTTAACAGACGAAGATCTGGAGGACGACGGCCGCTTCAAGATGAACCCGCCTCTGCGCGCGGCCAATGACAAAGCGGCCCTGCTGGAGGGTATCCTCGACGGCACGATTGACTGCGTCGCCACGGACCACGCGCCCCACGCTCGCGAGGAAAAATCCCGGGGGCTTGCGGGCAGCGCGTTCGGCATCGTGGGGCTGGAAACCGCGTTCCCCTTGCTCTATACCTATCTCGTGCGGCAGGGCGTGCTTTCCCTGGAACAGCTCATAGATTTGATGAGCCGCAATCCGCATAAATTGCTGGAATCCTGGACGGGTCGCGAAATCCATTTGGGCAGCTATACCTGGGACCTGGACAAGCAATATACCATTGATCCGGAGCAATTCGCTTCAATGGGGAGAGCAACACCTTTCGCTAACTGGGAGGTTTTTGGAGGAATCATATGCAGCTAGCTGATTTTTCTGTCATCTCAAATGAAAAAATAGCCCGGGATGTCTATCGCATCACCCTGATCCCTGATTCCTGTATCCTGATGCCTGCATTGCCGGGGCAGTTCGTGAATATCCAAATGGACGGATGCTATCTGCGTCGGCCCATTTCGGTCTGCGATTTTGACGGGAATACACTGACGCTCATCTATAAAACAGTGGGCGAAGGCACGAAGGCCCTTGCTAAGCGAACGGCGGGCCGGCTCAATCTGCTGCTCTGGCTTGGCAATGGCTATGCGATCACAAATGCGGCGCGGCCTGTGCTGATCGGCGGCGGGGTTGGTGTGCCGCCGCTTTATTATCTCGCGAAAGAACTCATGAAGGCGGGGCGGCGTCCCGTCGCTATCCTAGGATTTAACCGCGCTGAGGATGTGTTTTATCAAAGTGAATTCAGTGATCTTTGTGAGACAATTGTCACGACCGTCGACGGCTCTATAGGCGTGAAAGGCTTCGTGACTGACGCGCTTGCCACTTTAGATTACGACGCGCTGTATGTCTGCGGGCCGGAGCCCATGCTGCGGGCCGTTTGTGAGCAGGCGAAAGAACTACCCGCGGGGCACGCGCAGTTCAGCTTTGAGCGGCGCATGGGCTGCGGCTTC
>Ga0123356_10008191_pt1 | contig 10401 bp, 8 predicted proteins | sample TergutEmb28metaG_2_FD_92546 | JGI IMG/M metagenome (GOLD analysis project Ga0123356, IMG submission 92546) | Embiratermes neotenicus P3 segment gut microbial communities from Petit-Saut dam, French Guiana - Emb289 P3 | ecosystem: Host-associated > Arthropoda: Insects > Digestive system > Gut ... | reverse complement strand
TCATTCCCGAACCGCCGCGTGAACAGGACAAGCCGTTCCTGATGGCAATCGAAGACGTGTTCTCCATCGAAGGACGCGGAACAGTGGCGACCGGTCGTATTGAGCGCGGTGTCATCAAGGTCGGCGAAGAAGTCGAAATCGTTGGTCTCACCGATGAAAAACGCAAGACCGTCTGCACCGGAGTCGAAATGTTCAAAAAGGAACTCGATCAAGGACAAGCGGGCGACAACGTCGGACTTCTTCTCCGTGGTGTTAAGCGGGAAGAAATTCAACGCGGTCAGGTGCTTGCCAAGCCCGGCTCTATTCAGCCACATACCGAATTTGAAGCCGAAGTATACGTGCTGTCGAAAGAGGAAGGTGGTCGTGCGACCCCGTTCTTCTCCGGCTATCGTCCGCAGTTCTATTTCAGAACAACCGACGTAACGGGAGCACTCACGCTTTTGGGTGATGCCGAAATGTGTATGCCCGGCGACAATGTGAAACTCAAAGTCGAACTCATTCAGCCGATTGCAATGCAAGAAGGTGCCCGCTTCGCCATCCGCGAAGGTGGTCGTACCGTCGGGTCGGGTGTTGTAACGAAGATTTTGAAATAGGAACGTTTTCCGTTCCCCTCTCCCTCTGGGAGAGGGCTAGGGTGAGGGGGATAATAACCGCGAGAGATACAGCCACAGCCCTCACCCCAACCCTCTCCCAAAGAGAGAGGGGGCTTTCTACGGGAGTAGTTTAGTGGTAGAACTGCGGTCTCCAAAACCGCTGGTGGGGGTTCGATTCCCTCCTCCCGTGTTGTTATACGAAACGAAATTAAAATGGGATTATTTAGAGAACTATTCCGGTATCACCGTTATAAAAATAGCCAAGGTCGCTTGATTCGTCGATTGACGATGACAGGTGTCTGGGTGCTGTTTGCTACCGCTGCATGGAAGTGTACCCTGATGGACTTCACATGGATTGCCCGTTGGTACACCTGGCTTTTTGGTTGGGATGCCCAAGCAGATCAGGCACAAGCATTTGTTGCGACGTTCGTCGTCGTCTTCCCTTATTCTATGGCAGGATTGATCGTGCTGTTCGGACTTTGGTTCGGTTACCGGCTCGTGCATTGGGAAACATTCGCCGATTTCCTTATTTCCGTCGAAGGGGAAATGGCAAAGGTGTCTTGGCCCAACAAGTCGGAACTACGTCTGGCGACCATCGTTGTATTGGCTGTGTTCTTCTTCCTTGCCGGAGTGCTTTATATTTACGACTTGATTTTGGTATTCATTTTCAAGACGATAGGGGTCGTGTAGTTGGTTTTTATTAAGGAGAATGAAAAATGTCCGAAACAGAATTAAGAACCGACGAACAGGTTGACGAACAGCAATACGAAATGTCGAACGACCCTGTCGATTCGGTTTGGGAGGATGACGACGATGATTTCGATACGCCGCCGAAACCCTACTTTGAAGAAAAACCCGAGCGGGTTCCCGGTAAGAAGGACTGGTACATCCTGAAAGTGCAGGTCAATCGTGAAGATACGATCAAGAAAGACCTTGAACGGCGCATTGCCGTTTCCGGCTTGAAAGAGTTCTTCGGTGAAATTCTCGTGCCGACGGAAAAGGTAACGGAAATCTCCCGCGACGGCAAAGGCAAGAAGGTCGTGAAGAAGAAACTCTATCCGGGCTACATCATGATCTTCATGGAAGTTTATGACGACACATGGTTTCTTGTTCGAGAAACTTCGGGAGTCGGCGATTTCACTGGAGCACAGGGGAAACCAACCCCGATGTTGCCGCACGAAGTGGAGCGGATACTCAAACTGGACAAAGAGGGACCGGAAAAGATGCCCGAACTCAAAGTCGGTTATCAGGTCGGACAAGAAGTCAAAGTCAAGGAAGGTCCTTTTGAAACGCTTGAAGGAGTGGTGGACAACATTGACTACAACAGCGGTCAGGTAACGGTTATTATCAGCATTTTTGGTCGAAGTACCCCTGTCGTGTTGGAGTATTGGAAAATTGAATCTGCAAGCAAGTAACAAAGAACCGCAAGCGTAGCGTAGCGAAACTTGCAGGATCAACCTGTCGGAATGTCCCATCTTTTTACCATAGAGGAGAACAAGAATCGCCGACAAGCCGAACCGCTTGCCGTAAGGATGCGTCCGCAAACGCTCGACGAATTCGTCGGGCAAGAACATTTTCTTGGCGAAGGAAAACTACTCCGTCGTTTACTCGCCGCCGACCGGCTTGGTTCCGTCATCTTTCATGGTCCTCCCGGCACTGGCAAAACAACACTTGCTTATATTCTCGCCCGATCCAGTCGGAGCGTCTTTCGGCAACTCTCCGCCGTCTCCGATGGCGTGAAACAACTCCGCGATGTCTTGACCGAAGCGGAACGTCGGCTTTCGACCGAGCAACAAAAAACGCTCCTCTTCATCGACGAAATCCATCGTTTCAACAAGGCGCAACAAGATGTGTTGCTGCCCGAAGTCGAGAGCGGAATCGTCGTGCTTGTGGGTGCGACCACCGAAAATCCCTACTTCACGATCAATAATGCTCTCATCAGCCGGAGTAGGATTTTTCAATTTGAGCCACTCACGCAGGAACATATCAAAACATTGTTGCGGCGATCAGCAGCGGACAAAGATCGAGGTCTTGGCAAATACGCCATTCATCTCCACGAAGATGCTCTCGATTTTTTGGCGACTATCTGCGATGGCGATGCCCGACAGGCAATTTCCGCATTGGAAATCGGCGTGCTGTCGAGTGATTCGCCCATTGAATTTACGAAGGAGTTGGCATCGGAGTCCGTGCAAAGGAAAGCCGTTGCGTATGACAGGGATGGCGACTCCCATTACGATACGATTAGTGCGCTCATCAAAAGTATTCGGGGCAGCGATCCCGATGCGGCAATCTATTGGCTGGCAAAGATGCTGGTCGGTGGTGATGATGTTCGGTTCCTTGCCCGGCGGCTTGTCATTCTTGCAAGCGAAGATGTCGGCAATGCTGATCCGAGGGCGTTAATGCTTGCCGTTGCGACGGCACAGGCTTGCGAACTGGTTGGACTACCGGAGTGTCAACTCAATTTATCGCAAACTGTCATTTATTTAGCATGTGCTCCGAAGTCCAACTCGGCAACAACGGCAATTTTTGAAGCGAAGCGGGACATTCAGGAGGGGCGATTGATTCCCGTGCCGCGGCATCTTCGGGACTCGCATTACAGCGGTGCGGAAGCATTGGGACATACAGGCTACCAATATGCTCATGATTTCAAGGAGGGCATTGTTTCGCAAGAATACCTCGGCGTGGACAGAGAATACTATAAACCGACGCAGCGTGGCTTTGAAGCAGAACTGACCCGACGGCTTGAATTCATCAAGGAAAAACTCAAAGGAGAATGAAAACCAGCGCAAGGACACCTTGCGGCAAAACTTGAACACATCCGATCTATGCTGTTCCGAATTCTGTTTATCATAGTATTGATTCCGTCGATTGCCTTGGCAGAGGATCGGCTTGCCGATTATTATCACCGGTCAATTCCGGCGGTCGAACGGTTCCTGCGAACTTTTGATGAAACTGGTCGCCCGACAAGCGATTTTACTATTTTTACGCTTTTCAACAACATTGCCATCCTCGTTTCGGCAAACGTCGATTTACCGGAAGAGCAGCGACCCGATCTGAAAACGGTAATGAAACTGCTCCGGCTTGCTGAAACAATGCAAGACCGAAATTTCGAAAGCCGAACCTTCGGCAATTTTCGGTGGAATTGGAGCCGTGCTGGTGTTACCGACCCCAACGCCGCCGAATTCGCCGTTGCCCGAATGTTGAGCATCTATCTCGACACTCCCGAACCGCTCACCGATGAAGCCCGAAACATTTTGAAACAATTGCTGGAATACGCCGTTAATCCTTGTCTGAACCGTCGAATCCGTCCTGATTATACCAATATCGCCTTTTACAATGCTACCCACCTGATTCTGCTGGGACAAGTTCTTGACCGTCCCGAAGTCTCCGAAGAAGGCAAACGTCGGTTGCAAAACATTGTTGCTCATATTTGGAATCACGGTGTCTTTGAATACAACAGCCCTGCCTATTATTTTATCAACGTTGATTCGCTGCAACTTGCTTATCGCCATGTAAATGATGAGCAGACGAAACAAACCATTCACGCATTGCTCGAGTTCTTTTGGACGGACATGTCGTTGCATTGGTACAGTCCGGGCTTGCGATTAGCGGGGGCGCAAAGCCGAACGTACAACTATCTTCAAGGCATCAATGTTCACATGTTTCGGCTTTTTGCTTTCGCAGGGATGGCACCCTACGATCACGATGCCCGGTATCACGCCGTGTTGCTTTCCTTTCGGGCAACGTATCAACCGCCACCGGAAATTGTGGAATTGAACAATCAATATCCTCGATGGGTAACACGAAATTGGGGACCCGATCAAGGACAGTGGGCAGCAATGCACATGTTCGAGGACATCGTGTTGGGAACAGCCGGAGCAAAATATGATGCCCAGCAAAACATGGTGCAGGTGATTGATATGCCGGATGATGAACAGTATCATCAACGTTTCACGCCGCAGACTTGGCAATTTAAGCCGCGCAGTTATTTCATTGCCGATGGACGTGAAGACCCCTACGGAACGAAATTGTCTCCGACGGGCAGCGGCGGACAGCAAAAGGCGTTGCATCTTGATGCGTTGTGGTTCGGCTCGCAGCGGACAGTCGATTCGCTTGGCATTGCTCTCTATCCGCCGGAAACGATTGCGGAGCCAGATGTGATTAACGTACAATCCCATTTCGTTGTTCGCAAACCGGAGACGATTTGGGTCGGCAATGAACAGATTACACTTGCGCCTCATCAGCCAGTCAAGATCGGCAACCAACCGATTGTATTTCGTTACAAAAATAGTGCTTTCGGTCTTCGTGCCGTTTGGACGAGACACCAAAACGGTCAACCGGCAGAAGTGTTTCTGGTCGATGACGAAAATGAACATGGCGTATATCGTGTAACAGTTGAGCATGGCACAGAGAGAGCCGGCGACTGTGTCGCCGGAGTAGCCTTCTGGGTACGCGTCGGTTCGCACCTCGCTGCCGACGAACAATTTACAAACTGGAAACAACAATTCACGTCGGCAATGGTCAATCGACTTGACGTGAATCAAAACGACATCGACATCGAAATTGCCGGTCAAGATGGAATCGTTGCAATAAAATGGGCTGACGGTCTTGTTGCCACCGAACCTGCCGCTCCGACTGGCATTTTAACGCTTGACAGTCAGGATTTGGGACGACCAATTCTGAAACGAATTCCAGAAGTTGCACAATTTGCCAAGCAACGCAACGAAGCGGTGCCTATTGCGATTGAACCATCGGGAACCTATTGGGAGGCGGAAATCGGCTATTCGTTTTTCGACGATTGGATCGAACCGGACGAGTTTGCATCGGGCGAGTTTGCCGCTCGGATCAATCAGGATGTTTCGTGGCAGTTGCGGGTGGAGCAAGCGGACTCGTATTTCCTTTGGGGTCGTGTGCAGACCATCGACAGTGAGCATGATTCCTTCTTTGTGGAAACGGCACAGCAGTTATCAGATGGTTCATTTACCCGACGTTCGGCAAACAGAGAGCCGGGGACTGTGTCCCCGGTTGATTGGCATTTAGGCGTTCATGCAAATTGGACTTGGGTGCGCTTGCCAACGCCGATTCGTTTGGAAAAAGGCGTTTGGCAGTTGACGCTGAAACCTCGTGAATACGAAGGACGGATCGATCAACTTTTTCTGACGATTGATCCGGCAACAAGACCGTGAAATGCATCTGACGGGACTGCTGCTTCATCAATGATTATCGTGTAGGTCGTCGCCGCATTGTTAAAACAAGGATGTCCACAACATTAGGATTGGAGGGGCAAAGTGCTGAAACACACATCCCCCTCGTTGTTTTCAATCCGCACGGTAACAAGCATGCCGGGTTCCGCAGGTTGATCCAGTTGCACATCGAGATAGCGTCCACATGTGCCGCTGGTGGGCGTTTCAAGCAGAACCGTTGCCGTACTGCCAACAAGCGATGCCGCAAAGTCCGAACGTAAATTGTCGGCAAGCCCCGTGAGAACTCTTGCCCGACGCTTCTGTTCCGATGGCGGAACACGATTCGGCAACGTCGCCGCCTCGGTTTCCTCGCGCGGACTAAACCGAAAGACATGAACCTTTGAAAACCGCAATCGTTCGACAATTCGGCAGGTTTCGTCAAAATGTTCCGCCGTTTCGCCCGGAAAACCAACGATTACGTCCGTTGTCAGTGCCAATCGGTCAAACTTCGATAAAATTTCCTCGCATCGCCGGACAAACGGTTCGGAAAGCCAACGCCGCTTCATCAGACGGAGGACTTCATCGCTGCCACTCTGCATCGGCAAATGCAAGTGTGGACAAAGTCTGTCGGGATACCGTTGCATTAAGCCAAGCAACTCGTCGGTAACTTCCACCGCTTCGAGACTCGATAGACGTATGCGGAAATCTTCGGGCAGGTCAACTATATGGCGGATGAGGTCGGTTAGGTTAACCAACGTCCCCTCTCCCTCTGGGAGAGGGTTAGGGTGAGGGCTACATGACCTTTCGCAGGTTCTCCCCCTCACCCTAGCCCTCTCCCCAAAGGGGAGAGGGGATACTGTTGTCCTAGCCCCTTCTCCAAAAGTGAGAGGGGACAACGGATTGGCTAAATCAACCCCATAATGCCCCAGATGAATCCCCGTTAGCACAATTTCCCGATAGCCATTCCGGGCAAGCGTTTGGATTTCCGGCAGAATGTCTTCGATGGCTCGGCTACGGAGCGTTGGACGTACCTTCGGAACGATGCAGTACGAACAGTGGGCATTGCAACCGTCCTGCACTTTGATAAATGCCCGATGGCGATCACCGAAAGAGGCAATGCCTGTCGGCAGTGTCGTTAAACCGAGTTGCCGCAAGAAGTTAGGGACCTGCTCTTTATCGGTAATGACTTTCGCCACCCCACCGATTTGGTGCATTTCTTGGGGCTTGTGGGTGGCGACACAGCCCATTACGACGACATTGGCACCGGGATTTTCGCGGACGAGTTTTCGGATGACCTTTCGACTCTTCGCTTCACTTTCGGCGGTAACAGTACAGGTATTGACGATCACGAGGTCGGCAATGTCCCCTTCATTGGCTTCGGTGTAGCCGTGCATCAGCAGAGCGGTACGCACAAATTCCGTCTCGTATTGATTAACCTTGCAGCCGAGAGTGGAAAGGTGGAAAGGCATGTCTATCTTGCAAACGCCGTCTTCATATCGCTGTAAAGTGTTCTTGTTGCTTCATTGTTACTGAAATTCAAAAAGACATCTTCCATTATAATCGGCGATGCTTCCAAATATAATCGTATTTTCCGCATGCTCGTTCACAACTAAATTTAGCCGAAATGCTGTAAAAGACAAGAACCGTCTCGCATTGATTAACCTTGTAGCCGAGAGGAATGATGGAAAGACATGACCCATCCACAGTATAACAGGAATTTTATCCCTCCCTAACAATGACGTAACATTTTCTGCTAAAATATGTAACAGAACGTTTGGAACATTTCCCACTAACCCTTAATTCTGATTTATGACTACCCGTAGAAGTTTTTTGCAGTGTTCCGCCCTTCTTGGAGCGGCGGCAAGTTTTCCGGTGCATTATGCACTTGCCCAAGAGTCCTCGACAGCGCAAGCCGGCGGGCACGATCCCTTGTTTGTCGCATCTCATGGTAACGTTCTAGCAAGAAATCCGAGACCGCGAACAATCACGATTCCCGATGTCGGAAATTACAAAGTCCTCAAAGGGGACTTCCACATGCACACCCTCTTTTCCGACGGGCACGTGATGCCGGGTGCCCGAGTTCAAGAGGCACTCCAAAACGGGTTCGATGTGATCTCCATTACGGACCACATCGAACACCGCCCCAATCTCAGTCGAGGCGTATTGCGACTGGCGGAAAACAACGACGACCACAATGCGGCATACAAAATGGCGAAGCCGGAAGCGGATAAAAATGACCTGATTCTCATCCAGGGAACAGAAATCACGAAATTCGTGATGCCGCCAGGACACTTCAACGCCATCTTCATCAAAGACGCAAATGCCATCGCGGAAGTTGTCGATGACTGGAAGAAAATGCTTGCCGTCGCTGCCGACCAAGGGGGATTCATCACTTGGAATCATCCCGGCTGGGTCGCTCCAACAAGCGGCGGACTCGAAAGAGGCGTGCCGATGTCTTTCACCGCAGAACACGAAGATGTCCGCAAGAAAGGGCATCTGCACGGTGTTGAGGTCTTCAATGGTTCGAGCCATTATCCAATTGTGTCCGACTGGTGCAACGAACTCGACCTTGGACTCGTTACGGTGAGTGATGTTCACACGTCGGAGTTACAGATGTACGGTGCGCAGAATCTTCGCCGTCCGATTACGTTGGTTTTGGCGGAAGACCGCACCGAAGAGGCGGTTCGAGAAGCATTCTTTGCCCACCGCACCATCGGTTGGGTGGCGGATATGATCCTCGGAAGACCAGAGTGGGTACAGAAACTCTTTGCCACCTGCACCGAAATTGGAAGCGGGGCAGGTTCCGTTACCATCAAGAACAAGAGCGACATTCCCATGAACTTGAAGGTTGGAGCAACCGACTACGAATTGAAGCCGCAGGGGAATGTTCATTTCCGTCCAGATATCGACATCAAATTGGAGGTAACGAATTGGTTTGTCGGTACGTACAAACCGCTGACGGCAACGCTTGCTAACGGTGCCTGGCGTTTCGGGTAAGAAAAAGTGCAAGACCACTCTGCCGTAGGGGAACTGTTCCCTTGCGGCGGGGGTGGTCTTTCTTTGTTTATACCACATCCGCTCAGAAAATGAAAACTTATTTTGAAAAAAGGTCAAATGCAAACTCGTTCTTTTTTCCTCTTTCCACTTTGACAGGCGGGATATCCGTTGCGTTTCTGTCGCTATATTTCGACGGCAACAAATCAATGGGGTATGGCAATCCGCCAGCATTGATAAATCTCTCTCTTGCCGCTTCTGTCATGTCCTCAGTCGAACATTTTTGTTTGATGAGTCCTACGATGTACTCGCCCGGCATCGCACCAGAGCCGATGGGTGCGCCGGGTATGGTTAATACGAACTGCCCTTGAGCGTCCGTACGACCAAAACTTTCGCGTATTTCCGCATTAACAGGATAAAAAGCAATGGTAACTCCTTCCGCAGGCTCTCCGTCTAGTGTTACTGTACCTGTTACCTTCACTGCTCCGTAGGGATTGTCGGCACATCCTTGAAAAAACAACAGACCCGTTACGACAATTAAAACCAATGCTATGTTTGCTGTAAATTTGTTCATGCGACGAAACTATGTTAGAGTAAAGTTATGTGCCGTCATTGCACTTGTGTACTACACTACCGTCCCATTCCGGCGTAAGCCGGAATCTAGACGTAAAGGACAATCCCTGTTTCTCTAGATTCCTGCTTTCGCAGGAATGACGGGTTAGAAAACAATGTAATGGTAAAAACTCAGAACGAAATGGCTTCTCCACTGTTAATGGCACCCAGTTCTGCCCAAACACCCCAACTGAATGGTTGTCCAGCGACAGCATCCGTTCCACCCGTTGTAGCGGCATACGGTTGGTCTGGCATTCGCCCAACATGGGTGGTACCTGCTGGATAGGCTCCCGCAACGGTTAGGTTTTTCGTGTGAATCGTTTCACTGATGAAACGCACACTTCCATCAACCAACGCCCCGTTAACTCCCCCAGTATGCAAACTACTGGCGGAGGCACCTTTCCATTGTGCACCATCACCACAAGAAGGGCTGTTGGGGGGAAGGAGAGTATAGATAGTGGTGCTGATGGTTGACCAACTATCGTATGCAAGATCGCCAAGTCCATAACCACCCGACCCCTGCGATTGAACTCGAGTCTCCATCCTCATATTCAGGCAGTTGGTGGGGACCTGATTATACCAAACACTACCCCTACTTACAAGAGTGGAAAGAAAATGCCATCGTGTTGGTCCTTCAATCCAATCTCCTCTCGTAAAACCGCTGGAAATGACCCCCTCTGTAATCAAAAGGGTGTTACTCGTTCCACTTGTAATGGCTGCTAAGTCAATTTCGCCACCAAAAGGGTTTAGTTCACGGGAGTAGGGCTGGGAAGCGTCATCGGTGGGAGCACCGTCTCCATAACGAAATCTCTCCGAACCCGGTCTCAGCCAACTCCGTGGAGAGCTGTATCGATGCTGCCAATTGGCTAGTCCCATAAGCGTCATCATATCCCCCGCTGATCCTCGATAATTCGTCTTGGGGCTACTGCTACTGCCAGCACCTTGATAGTTGCCTGACCCAGGAGCGTGCCGCGAAGCACCCATACCGTCCGAAGGGCACAAAAACCCCGCTATTCTTG
>Ga0123356_10008190_pt1 | contig 10402 bp, 10 predicted proteins | sample TergutEmb28metaG_2_FD_92546 | JGI IMG/M metagenome (GOLD analysis project Ga0123356, IMG submission 92546) | Embiratermes neotenicus P3 segment gut microbial communities from Petit-Saut dam, French Guiana - Emb289 P3 | ecosystem: Host-associated > Arthropoda: Insects > Digestive system > Gut ... | reverse complement strand
TGCCTCGCGAAACCGTCAGCGGATCTCGCTGCTTCCGTAGAAGCGGCGCTTGACACGATGTTCTTCGACGGGTCGATGGCCGCTATCGCGAAGGATCACTTCGGGGCGGACGCCGGAGCATACACGGAAGGCCTGCGCAACGTCAGCGCGGCTCCCACCATCCCGATGAACTTCACAACGATCAAAGACGGAGTATTCATGGTCGGATCCGAGATCGGATATCCGCCGATGGAATACAAAGCCGACAACGGTATCGACAATGTCGGTTTTGACATCGACGTCGCGAAAAGGATCGGGGAACTTCTGGGGCTCGATGTACAGTTCGTCGACACGGCCTGGGACGGCATCTTCTTCGGAGTAGAAAAAGGAGAGTACGACATAATCATTTCATCAGTGTCCATAACTCCGGAACGTCAGGCAAAGTATATCCTGACTGAACCATACGTCTCGAACGCGCTTTGTATAGTCGTTCGCGCCGACTAAAAAAAGTAATACACTATTAAAATACACAGCGGTCATTTTTCGCTATAATATAAGCGGGAAAAGACCGCTGTAAATTTTTATGGAAGATCTGCAAAGAATAATAGGTTGGATGCCCGCGTTGCTTGACGGCACGCGGATAACGCTGTTGCTCACGATAACTTCAGTTTGTACCGCGTTGGTTATCAGCGTCTTTTTGGCGCTTGCCAAGATCTCGCCAAACCCCTTCATCAACAAGCCGGCGACCGCGTACATATTCTTCTTCCGCGGCACGCCGCTGCTCATCCAGCTTTTCATCATCTATTTCGGTTTGCCGCTGATCGACCCGAGGCTCGACGTCGGCAGCCGTTTCATGGCGGCGTACATCGCTTTCTCTTTGAACATCGCCGCGTATCTCGCGGAAATAATAAGAGCGGCTATACAGTCTATCGATAAGGGGCAGATGGAGGCGGCCCGTTCGCTCGGCCTGTCGTACGGCCAGGCTATGCGCCTCGTCATCATCCCTCAGTCGTACAGGCGCATGATACCGCCTATATGCAACGAGTTCGTCATGGTACTGAAAGACACGGCGCTCGTATCGATCATAGCGCTCACCGACCTGACGTTCGCGACGAAGATGATCGCCTCAAACCGTGCCAGCGCGATCGTATTTATCCCGGCGCTCATCATATACCTGATTCTGACATGGGTATTCACGTTTATTTTTGACAAGCTCGAAAAGAAATACTCGGTATACGAATAAGAGAGGGATTATGTCTGTTATACGTACAGTTGATATATGCAAAACCTTCGCAACCGTCGAAGCTGTAAAGAACGTCAGCCTGACGGTCGAACTCGGTGAGGTAGTAGCGATCATCGGACCGTCCGGTTCGGGTAAGTCGACTTACCTCAGGTGCATCAACGGGCTCGAAACGATCAATGAAGGCGAGATCTACATTGATGACGAGCTCATCGAAAAACGCGTACACGGCCACGCTCACGTCCACCTGTCAAAAGAAAAACGCGCAAACATCCTTATAAAGACAGGGATGGTCTTTCAGAGATTCAACCTCTTTCCGCACAAGACAGCGAAAGAAAACGTGATGCTCGCGCCTATAAACGTTAAAAAGATAGAAGAAAAAATAGCCTCGGACATGGCCGAGGAACTATTGACAAAGGTAGGGCTTGCCGACAAATTCGACGAATTCCCCGCTAAACTGTCCGGCGGACAGCAGCAGCGCGTCGCGATCGCAAGAGCGCTCGCCATGGAGCCGAAGATAATGCTTTTCGACGAGCCGACGAGCTCGCTTGACCCCGAACTTGTAGAGGATGTGCTGCACGTCATGATCGACCTTGCGAAAAGCGGTATGACGATGCTCGTCGTCACGCACGAAATGGGCTTCGCCAGGGAAGCGGCAGGCCGCGTCGTATTTATGGTCGAAGGCGAAGTAGGCGAGATCGGGACGCCCGACGAGTTTTTCACAAACCCGAAAAACCCGCGCGCGCGCCAGTTTATGAAGAGTATCCTGCATAAGTGACAAAAGAACTCCGGGCTACAATTTGCTTATTTCTTACGTCCCTCATATGGGGGATTTCTTTTGTCGCCCAGGTGGTCGGCATGGACTACATGCGCCCGTTCACGTTCAACGGGATCTCATTTCTGATCGGAGCGGTCGCGCTGGTCCCGGTCATACTTATTTTCGACAGAGAGCGGCCGGGCGCCGAGGAGAGAAAAAAACTTTGGAAGTTCGGGATCATCTGCGGGCTTATCCTCTTCGCCGCCGGTAACTTCCAGCAGTTCGGCGTCGAGATGACATTGTCCGCGGGCAAGTCAGGATTCATCACAGGGCTTTATATAATAATAGTGCCGATCGCGGGCATCTTCATGAAGAGGCGCGCCGGGCTACTGACATGGATAGGCGCCGTGTTCGCGGTCATAGGCATGTATTTTCTCACCGTGCCCGAAGCGCTCGGAAAGCCGGAACCCGGCGACTGGATGCTTTTCACCGGCGCGTTTTTCTGGGCGGCCCATATCATCGCCATCGACAAGTTCGCCCCGCAAGTCAGCTCCCTCAGGCTTTCACAGGCCCAGTTCATTATATGCGGCGCGCTTTGCATGATCTTCGCTTTCGCGACAGAAACGATAGTGCCCGCTTTGCTCATAGCAGCCGCGGTACCATTACTATACCGCGGGATAGGATCGATAGGCGTCGCGTATACGCTGCAGGTCGTAGGCCAGCGCTACGTAGCTCCCGCAAAAGCCGCGGTCATCTTCTCGCTCGAGTCGGTCTTCGCCGTAGTCGGCGGCGCGATCCTTATTAGCGAAGTAATGACAGGCCGCGCCTATTTCGGCTGCGCGCTTATCTTCTGCGGCATCATCCTGTCCCAGATCCCTGTGAAAAAAAAATAAGAACCGTCCTTACTTGGTTTTATTCCAGCCCCAGATAAGGACGATGATGAATACGACTGCTATTAGGAATAGGGCGACGGCCTCAAGATAGAGCTCGCGTGAAAAGACGATGGCGGCTATGCCCATTATTCCGCTGATGCCGTACAGCATCATGACCGAACGTCGCTGGCCTATGCCGATGCGAGTGAGCTGATGGTGCAGGTGGCCCTTGTCGGCTTCGAAGATCGACTGGCGCTGCCGGACCCGGCGAAACATCGCGAAAACGATGTCGAAAAGCGGGACGCCCAGTACTATTACCGGCGCGATGATCGCTACGATGGTCGCGCCTTTCGCCGGGCTCATTATAGAAACCGATGCCAGGACGAACCCGAGAAACATAGCTCCCGAATCCCCCATGAATACCTTAGCCGGATAGAAATTAAAAGGAAGGAACCCCAAAGCGGCGCCGGCAATGATGGCCATCGCGAAACCGGCTGCGGGATAACCGTTGATATACGCGCTGTACGCGATCGCGAGCGCGGCGATACCGACTACACCGGAAGCAAGGCCGTCGAGGCCGTCGATAAGATTGATCATATTTGTGATAGCTACGAGCCAGACGACTGTGATGATAAAGCTTATAAACATCCCGGCGCCGTCTTCGCCTAAAAGCTGCCATCCAAACACCGTGACGGCGGGTATGCGGACTCCCAGCGCGAAAGCCAGAGCCGCGCAGCCTATCTGGCCGAGCAGTTTGAAGCGGGCGCGCATTCCCTTAGTGTCGTCTATGATCCCAAGCAAAAAGATGAATACCCCGGCTATAAGAATAGCCTGCAGCTTTCCAAGCATTTCAGCGGCGTCTTGATCCGGTATATAGCCTTCGCTTATAAGAGCTCTCAGGATTAAAGTACAGACAAAGAAAGAAAGAAATATAGCTATGCCGCCGAGCCGCGGAACCGGATCCTCGTGCATGCGGCGGTCGTCTCTCGGCACGTCGATCACACCGGCGCGTCTGGAAATAAGTATAGAAAGCGGCGTCGCGGCAAAAGCGATCACAAACGCTATGGCGACAAAGCCGAACCCTATCATGAAAGCAAAGGTAGCTGTCACAGCCTAAACCTCGTCTTGATTGAGAGAGACTATCTTAAGTCCGGCTTCGCCGAGGATCTCCGCGGAGAATTCGTCAGGGTATTCGGCGCCGACGATTATTTTTTTGATACCTGCGTTTATGATCATCTTTGAACAGATGACGCAAGGCGCGTGGGTGATATAGATGGTCCCGCCTTCGATGCTATGACCGAATGTCGCGGCCTGGATGATAGCGTTTTGCTCAGCGTGAAGAGCGCGGCAAAGCTCGTGGCGTTCACCTGAGGGTATACCAAGCTCTTCTCTCAGGCAGCCTCCGCGCTGCGCGCAGTGGTCGATGCCTCTTGGGGCCCCGTTGTAGCCGGTCGCTACTATATGGCGGTCCTGGACGATGACGGCGCCGACGTTACGGCGCATGCATGTAGAACGTTTAGCCGTGAGTTCGGCGATGCCCATGAAGTATTCGTCCCAGGTAGGGCGCTCGTGAACAAGAGGTTTATTTGGCGTATTTTGTTTTTTTGTCATGTTTTTTTCCTCCGGTCTATGATATCACGAATCAGGGAAATAGCCATCGGGGTCGTGCCGCAGCAGCCTCCGATACCGGAAACCCCGAGATCTATCAGCTTTTCGGCGCCGGCCGCGAACGCCTCGTCCGTAGTCATATATACAGCCTTGCCGCCCGCGAAGACGGGCTGTCCGGCGTTAGGCTGCGCTATTATCGGCATGTCTCCTGAAATGCCGATAAGTTCGGATACGACAGGCAGCATAGCGTCAGGGTCGAGTGTACAGTTGACGCCGGTCGCGCAAAGCCCTTCGCTGCGCGCGGCCATTAACATGTCCTGGGGAGATGCCCCCATATATGTGCGGCCGGCTTCGTTGAACGTCATTGTGCCCATTACCGGCAGGTCAGAAGATTCTTTCGCCCCGCGTATAGCGCACGCAAACTCTTCTGCGTCCGAGAAAGTCTCAAGGATGATAAAGTCCGCGCCCGCGCGCGTCCCTGCCTCTGCCTGCAGAGCAAAATAATCTAAGACGGACTCATAGCTTAATTCTTTGTCAGAACCGAATATTGCTCCTGTCGGACCGATGCCCAGCCCGATCAAGATTTCGGCGGCTCGCTGCCCGCTATCCGCTGCTTTTCTCGCGATGCCGACGGCTTTTTCTATGATATCAAGAGCGCTTGCAGTTTCGCCGCGCACCATTTTTTGCGTCACGCCAAAAGTATTGCTTGTCACAACATCGCTGCCGGCTTTTATATTTTCAAGATGGACGGTAAGTACGGTTTCAGGCGCCGTGAGATTCATATCTTCCGAGCGCGTGCCCTTCGGCTGCCCGGCGGCCAAAAGTGACGTTCCCATCGCCGCGTCAAACAGTACGACGCCGCGTTCCTCAAACAAGCGCACTATTGATACTCTCCCTTTTCCTCCTTGGCCAATTCGCTTTTAGCTCTGGCAAAAATCTCGTCCGGCTCATGGAACTTATAAACATGCTCTTCGAGTTCCTTGATAGTGAGCGGTTTCGCGAACAGGTAGCCCTGGAAATAGTCCGCGCCGTTTTTTAAGAGCTCTTTCATCTGTTCGTAGGTCTCTACCCCCTCGGAGATGAGGTCCATATCAGCCGCGTGCGCGAGGTCTACGAGGACCTTCGTGAGGAATTGCTGGTAGCTGTCCGAAACGATATTGTCGATGAACTGTTTTTCTGTCTTTAATATACGCACAGGCAGATTTCTCAGGTTGTTGAAATTTGAGTAGCCGGTACCGAAGTCGTCGAGCGTGACCTTGATATCCAGCGATTTTAGCCTTTCGATAGTCGTGTTTGAATGCCCGCTGTTTTCAAGGTTCTGGCTCTCGGTGATTTCTAGAGACAGGCAATGTGCCGGAAAATCATGTTTTTGCAGCGACATGAGAACTTTATTGATGAGCGTTTCGTCATTCATCTGAGAAGGCGAAAGGTTTACATCGAGAAAGAACCCTTCCAGGCGGTTCAGTTCAAGCCTGGAGCAAACCTCGATCGCCGTATCCAATACCCAATATCCGATCTTATTGATGACGCCGATTTGTTCCGCAAGGTGGATGAATACGAGAGGAGGTATACGTCCGAACTCCCTGCTCTCCCAGCGGGCGAGAGCCTCGAGCCCTACCCATTTTTCCTTCTTAGGATCAACTATTGGCTGGAAGTAAACATCAAAACCCTCCATATCGTTTTGCACGCTGTTTTTCAGGCTGATCTCGAGTTTGTGATTGCGTTTGAGCGTTGTATCGAGGTTGATATCGTAAACGGCGACGCTTTGCGTGTCTTTCGAGATGTCGAGCGTACGGTCGACGATGGCCAAAACGTCCTCCGCGCTTTCAAAACCGAGACGCCCGTCTATGACGCAAATAGCGATACGGCAAGATATCGAAGTGACCTCTCCGTTGTAGTTTATCTCCCACGGTTCCTGAAATCTCTCGTGCAGTCTGTCGGCAAGCCCGCTCGCGCTTATCATGTCGGCATTATCGAGAAGCAGGCAGAATTCGTCGCTTTCTATCCGGTATATTTCGCAATTATGCAGGTCGAAAGAGCGGACCCACTTGATCACGGCGTCGAGCAGCGCGTTTACGAGCGCCCTGCCGTAGGCGTCGTTGATGTGCCTTAGCGATATATAGTCGAACGCTATAAGGCAGTAATTTCTCCCGGGCCGCTCCGAAAGATCCTTTTCGAGTTTCGTCCTGTTGGGGATGCCCATGCGCCTGTCAAAGTAGGCGAGATGCGAAAGCTCTTCTCTTAAAAGCTTTTCCTCGCTGATGTCGTAGGCGGTTAGGATGTGCGCCTGCCTGCCGTCGACCCATGTGATGCCCTGCCCGGTGATCTTTGCCCAGATACCAAGCGTCGGGTTGAAGATTTCGTTTGTAAACGGGCCCGGGTCGATGACGCCGTTGCCGTCCAGATCGTAGTCGCGCGGGCATGCCGGACAGCGCCCGCCTTCCTCGCCGTTAACGAACTCCCAGCATTTTTGGCCTTCCATCCTTGCCGCCGGCACGCCGAGGTTTTTCGCGTAGTGGCTGTTGACCATCAGGATCTCGTCAGTCTCGTAGTCGACGACATAGGTATAGACCGCTGTGGAGTCTACAAACAGCCTGAGTTCTTCCGCCGACTCGATTTTTTCAAACCCGTTAGTGTTCAATCATGCCCCCTTGATCGTGACAAAATTGTTTTTGTCATAATACACCTCTTTAAGGTAAAGGCCTCCCGGCGGCGCTGTCGGACCGGCTCTCGCCCTGTCCTTTGCCCCGATTATATCCTTGACCTCATTCGGCGCGATCTTTCCGGATCCTGCATCCAATAACGTTCCCGCTATGATTCTTACCATATTATACAAGAATCCGTCGCCGCTTACCTCAAGGTCGATCGTTTCATAGATTTCGCCGACAGGATCCGTTCCTGTTCCCGCGGATACGCGCACGGAAAAAACCGTTCGCACAGTGCTCTCGCGCTCAGTGCCGCCCGCCGCCTGAAAACTTATGAAGTCATGTTTGCCCTCTATGTATTTAGCAGCTTCAGACATATTACCAATATTCGGGCTGTTCGCCAACAGGCAAGTGTAATCGCGAAGGAATATATCATTCTTCGCGTTTATGGCAAAGCGGTAGGTATATGTCTTTCCCGCCGTGTCAAAACGCGCATGGAAGCCTTCGGATTTTTCTTCCGCGCAAAGGATCCTTGCGTCCGATAAAAGGTTATTTACCGCGATCGGTATACGATCCACAGGGATGCCGAAATCACCGCGAAGCGTAGCGCGCTGTCCAAGAGCATGCACACCGGCGTCAGTCCTTGAAGCTCCCTCGATCTGAGCGGGCGCGCGGAGTACCAGGGCCAGTTTTTCTTCGATCTCTCCCTGCACGGTACGGACGCCGGGCTGTTTTTGCCAGCCGTGAAACCCGCTGCCGTCATAAGATATTTTTAAAAGGATGTTAGTCATAAAAATACAGAGTCGCTGTGAAGATCCATTCCCCGACAGCAGCGGCGCGGGTGTCTTCACTCTCCTCATCCTCATCTTCGGCTATTGGCATGTATTGGCGGAATACGAAACTCGTTATATCGAAGTCGCCCAGAGCGTAGTTTTCGATCGCGCGTATTACAGGCGCGCCGGCTTCTTCCGTGCTTTCGATAAGGAATGTGATATCGACCGAATAAAGGGCAGGCGTAATAGTACCGGCGGGATGAAGCATGACTTCCTGGGCGACCGCGACCTTCGAAGTCCGCAATCCCAGGCCTGCTACGATGTTTTCGATCCTTCCGGCCGCGTCACTCGCGGTGTCTGTGCGCGACGAGTATTTCTTTGTTAAAAACGCTTCGGTTTCGGCTATCCTGTTTTCCAGATCCTGCGTATTGCCGTTCATCGCATCTATTTCCGCTATGTCTTTAACAAGCGCGGCATTTTCGCTTCGCACTTCTTTTTCTTTTTCCTGAAAGACCGGAGCGATCGCGATCAGCCATACGCAAACCACGACGGCGATTACGACAAAGATTATTACTGTATATAGTACGGAGTTTTTCCCGGTCATGTCATCCGGCCCCCCTTACTGTGTGCGCCGGCGTTACCCGGATCTGTATACGCCACTCGTCTTCGCTTATTTCCTCGCGGGCTTTTGCTTCGTAAATCAGGATGTCCCCACCCGCGCTGATGCTGTTTTTCATCGCTTCAAACGTTTCTATGTCTTTAGTCGTGAAATCTATTAGTATACCCTTGCCCTTTTCGTAGTACATTTCCTCAATACTGGTTTTCAGCAGAAGAACAGTGACTGTTTTATCGAGCAGGGCGGCCGGGGAAGCGTCACGTGCCGGTACCGCCTCTTCCGCTTCGGTGAGTTCGGTGTATTCCGTGACGAGAGTACGGTATCGATCGATCTTTGCCGCGGTATCCTCGTAAAAAGGATCCGAGAGCCTCGCGCGGCTTGCCGCCAGGTCCCTTTCTGCAAGCATGAATGTCACCGGAGACAGAGCGCATGCAAAAACAGCGACGACAAGGGTCACGATGCACGCGACGCGAAGACCGGCTCTGACCTTTTGGTTGTCCCGCGCTTCCGCGAGATACGCCGTCTCACCCTCGGTGCCCGGAAAGGCCGCCGCGGCGAATACGACAGGATATTGGTCGCTGTTATAGGCCAGCTCGCCCGCCAGGGTGATGCGCTCGCCCGCGTTTTTCATTTTAGAGTTTACAGAGCCGACGGCAAGCGCTCCGGCGCTCTTAAGGAGATCCCGAAACCGCGAGTTTTGCGATTCCTGGCCGCAAATTGCGATTTTGGTTTCGCTGTTGATATACGGCAGAAGCTGCATGACAGAGCTCTCTGTTTCGGCGCCGTGTCTGAGACGCGCAAGTCTGACAAGGCGGCCTTCGACAAAAAGCGCCGCCTGGATCTCTTTCTTTTCGGCGTCGAGCACAAGCACCCGGCTTCCCAGGTCCGAAACGGTCTTCGCGATTTCCGCGAAAGCGGCAAGCGACGAAGAAATGATAGCGACAGAAAAGCCGTCTTTTTCAAGAGCAGATTTCAGGCGCTCTGTAAAAGCCGCGTCGGCCGCCAGGATCGCGCTTGCCGCGAGGCCGTTGTCCGCGCCGTCGTATCCGTAATACTTTACCCTATACAGGGGCGCGCTCGCCTCGGTGAGAAGGTCGTTTTCTGTTTTCTGTCTCAGCTGCCTGCGGGTCGTATAGTCGAGAGCCTCGTTGAACCGGTACTCGACAAAGAGCTCAGTGCCCCCACCCAGATATATGGACAGGTTTTTAACCGGGAACTCGCCGGTTTCCAAGGCGGAGACGATCACCGCGGCGACAAGGTCAGGCTGCCTTCCGGCTTCTTCGCCGCGAAGGCTCTCCGGAAGGAGTTCATGCCTTGTGCGCATAACGCGATAACTGCCGCCGTTCTTTTTGACATGAGCGAGCGAGATATAAGTATTTTCGATTTTTACGACAACAGTTTCCATTTGCTAACCTGCCGCTAAAGCCTCGAAATCCGCTTCCGTGATTATTTTAACACCAAGAGAAAGAGCGGTTTTGTTTTTTGTCGATGAGGAAAGGGCGTCGTTGTTTATCAGATAGTCGGTTTTTGCGCTGACGCTCCCTGAAACCTTTCCTCCGAGAGATTCGATCCTTGCCGCGAGCAGATCGCGGCTCTTGTAGCTTTCAAGGCTTCCCGTGATGACGAATGTCTTATTATCAAAAGGTCTTTTTGACCCTTTGATTTTTTCAGCAAAAGAAATCTCGGAAACGACAGCGTCCGCCGCCGCCCGGTTCTTTTCTTCTAAAAACCAGTCGGTGTAGAGCCCGGCGATGACAGGGCCGACGCCCTCTATCTCCGACAGCTCTTCTTTGTTCGCACCCGCTATACGTGCCCAGTCATTTTTAAAAGCGCGCGCTATGGCCTTCGCTGTGGCTGACCCGACCTCCGGCACCCCCAGCGCAGTGAGCAGGCGGTCCGCGGTCGTCTCCCG
>Ga0123356_10008189_pt1 | contig 10402 bp, 9 predicted proteins | sample TergutEmb28metaG_2_FD_92546 | JGI IMG/M metagenome (GOLD analysis project Ga0123356, IMG submission 92546) | Embiratermes neotenicus P3 segment gut microbial communities from Petit-Saut dam, French Guiana - Emb289 P3 | ecosystem: Host-associated > Arthropoda: Insects > Digestive system > Gut ... | reverse complement strand
GATCGCAATCAATTTTTTCATTATTTCCCTCCAAATTTTTGCGTTAAGGAAGCAGTCAACGACCGCTCTTTTCTCCTCTTTTACGCAACGATTTAGTGCTATAAAAAAAGGAACGTTTAAATTAAGCACAAAAATCAGGAGGTTTACCCATGGTATTGGCGGGAATTTTAATCAGTAATTTAGAGACAGCTAATATGCTATTTGATCAATCCCAAATCCGCCATAGCCTTTTTCAGCACAGCTTCGCTTGCGGGCGTAAGCTTGCCTAATGGCAGACGCGCGGGACCTGCGGGAAGACCTGCCCACATAAGAGCCTGCTTGATTGGGATAGGATTTGTTTCTACAAAAATAGCCTTTATAAGCGGAATAAGTTCGTAGTGTATTTTGCGCGCTTCATCGTACCTGCCTTCCAGTGCTGCCTTGGTTAAAGCTTTTACCTTTGCGGGTACAATATTGGAAACAACAGACACAACTCCGTGACCGCCCATGCTTATTAACGGAAGCGTAAAAGCGTCATCGCCGGAGAGAACCCAAAACTTGTTATTGTTATTTCGCGGCAGCACAATTTCTCTAATCACATCGCCCATCTGGCCAATGTCGCCTGATGATTCTTTTACGCCTGCAATGTTGGGAAGAGCGGCAATTTCTTTCATAAGAGAAGTTTGAATGTTTCTGCCTGTGCGCGATGCGATATTGTAAACGATGATGGGAATACCGGGCTTTGAAGCAGCTTCAAAGTGACTCAGCAAACCGTCGTCGTTTGGCTTGTTGTAGTAGGGTGTTACTACAAGAGCTCCGTCTGCTCCCATTCTCTTTGCGCGTTCAACATATTTTACCATATGCCTTGTGTCATTGGATCCTGCGCCGACAACAACCTTTATTTTACCAGCGGCTTCTTTTACAGCAATTTCGATAAGCTTGTCTTCTTCGCTTTCATCGAGAGTAGGATTTTCGCCCGTTGTTCCCATGGGGACAATGCCGTCAATCCCTTCTGCGATCTGAAATTGTACAAGCCTGCGGAAACCTTCGTAATCAATTTCTCCAGACTCTGTCATCGGTGTAACTATTGCTGTAAATGCTCCGCGAAACTCTGTCATATTTTCCTCACTTATTCCTTACTTATTCCTTGAATAACTCATTCATCATGTCGTCAATCGTAAAAACGCCCTGTCTATTTTGCGATGTTAACCACTTTGCCGCCTGTACTGCGCCGGACGCAAAACCTTCTCTGCTGCGGGCAGTGTGGGTAATTTCTATTGTATCTGCCTGCGAATCAAAAAACAAGCTGTGTGTACCCGGAACGTTTCCTATTCGAAGACTGGGGAAGTGCAATTCGTCTGCCTCTGGTTTGCGATCCATCGTTTCCCAGACAATTTTCTTTTTACGATCGATTATGGAAAGCACTCCTTCTGCCAATATTTTGGCAGTTCCGGAAGGACTGTCCATTTTTTTATTATGATGAGATTCAAGACCGCCGACATCATATTCAGAAAAATTATTGGCTAATCGGGCTGCATACCATGCTATTTGGTAAAACATATTCACGCCAATAGAAAAATTCGAAGCCCATATCAAAGAACTATTTGCTGTGTTTACAGCGCTGATTACTTCATCCATTCGATTGTGCCAGGCAGTTGTTCCAACCACTGTAGGAATTTTTCTTTCTGCAAGAGCGATAATATTTGCAACCGCCGTGTCAGGCTGCGTAAACTCAATTGCAGCGTCAACGGAACTAAAATCCGCTTCTGTAATTGCTTTGCATATTTGTATTCCGCTCGCAGCATTTTCTGCAAAAGGATCGACAATAACAGAAATATTATGCCCCGCAGCGCACGCAATCTGCTCGATCATTTTCCCCATTTTGCCGTAACCAATTAATGCTATATTCATGTTCTCACCCCTCAAAAAAATCTAAATGAAGCGCTTTGACAACTTCTGTTGCTTCGTTATCGTTAACGATAAAACTGATATTTACCTTACTTGCTCCCTGCGAAACCATCTGCACAGTTACGCCGATCAATTGACATATTCTAAAAGCCCTTGCCAAAATTTCGGACGAGCGCTTTACATTGCCAATTATGGAAACAATCGCTTTTCCTGTTTTTACTTCTACGCTGGCAATTTTATTCAGTTCTTTTTTCACCTCGGCTAGATCGTATGCAGTATCCAGCGTAAGAGATACCGATACTTCACTCGTGGCAACCATGTCAATCGAAATATTGTGTTTTGCAAAAACAGAAAAAACTTTTTCAAGAAAGCCGTATTGTCCCAGCATTCTTGTAGAGACAATGTCTACAAGCGTTACTTTATGTTTGGAAGTAATCGCTCTTACAGGCGGATTCTTTTTTGCCGTATCTGCGGCAGGTCCTATTCTTGTGCCCGGCGCTTCGATATTGTAGGAATTTTTTACAAGTACAGGCGTTCCTGTTTTCATGCATGGCAGCATTGCTCTTGGATGAAGCACCTGCGCGCCAAAGTAGGCAAGTTCGGCCGCTTCATCGTAAGTAACATGCTGAACAGGCCGCGCGTTTTTTACAATTCGCGGGTCAGCAGTAAGAATACCGTCAACATCTTTCCATACCTGAACTTCATCGGCTCTGCAGGCTGCGGCAATCATTGTAGCGGAAAGATCCGAGCCGCCGCGGCCAAGCGTTGTAATGCTGCCTTTTTCATCTTTGGCGATAAATCCCGTAACAACAGGAAGAACATTTCCCTTTATTTGCGGCATTACTTTTGCAGAAATTAAATCCCAGCTTTCTTTTAACAGTTCAGCCTGAGTGTAATTTGAATCTGATAAAAACCCAAGTTCCCATGAGTCGAATGCTCTTGCATTCATGCCGATCGATTTTAAGTACGCAGCCGCAATCCGCACGCTAAGCCTTTCTCCAAACGAGACAAGATAATCTTTAGTTCTTGGAGTAAGTTCCCGTATAAGCGCAATGCCCGACAACAAGCGTGACAGTTCATCCAAAAGACCGGCTATTTCTTTTTGCACACCGGAAAGCTTTAAAGCCTTAACAGTTTCCTGATGTAGTTTTTCTACACCCTTAACATCAACTTTACCCTGTTTTAATGCCAGATCCGCAGCCTCAAGAAGATGGTCAGTAGTATCTCCCATAGCAGATAACACCAACACAGGCTTTTTGGTCAACTGCATCTTTACAATACTGCCAACATGCCGCAGCCTTGCCGCGTCCGCAACAGAACTGCCCCCAAACTTCATTACTACCATAGCTTTTTTTCCTTAGGATGTTATTATACAGAAATATAAAGCGATATACAACAGAGTTACATTATACATATATGTAGGGTTCTCGCAGAGGGAAACCCGCTCCCTGTGCGAGTTTCTTCCCGAGCATAAGGGGGCGGGTTTCCCTCTGCGAGAACCTTGAATAGCCATATAACCTCACACATATTGATATTATCGATTAACATCGCTATTATTAAACCATGATTGGATTTCTGTTAAGAAAAACCCTCTACGACCTATGGGACAATTTATTCAAGATTGTCGTGCTTAACCTGGGTTTTCTGGCATGCAGCGCAATACCTATTTTTCTTCCCGGGTTAGCCGTCAAATTGACAGGTTCTGCAGCGGTAGAGATCGCGGTAAATATAATCGGCATTTTCATATGTACAATATATCTGGCAGCCGCTTCTCTTACCATAAAAGCAGTTTCCGATTACGGCAATTTTTCTTTTGGAGACTTTCTGGGTAATATTAAAGCCGCATTGCCTGCAGGTATAATAATGGGTTTGTTTGTATTACTTGTTTTTTTAATATTTTTATATGTAATTCCTTTTTATTTTGCCATGGAATCGCCGACAGGTTTGGTTTTGTCGGCAATAGTTTTTTGGACAACAATTTTTGCCATACTTTCTTTTCAGTATTTTTTCACGGTAATTGCAAGACTTGGTCCAAACTTAATAAAGGCATTAAGAAAATGTATGTTAATTTCTCTGGACAACACAGGTTTATCGGTATTTTTGGTTATTAACAGTATAATCGCAATGCTGCTTTCTATCCTGACAGCTTTTATGTTTCCCGGTCCCGTCGGCGCTCTTCTTTATATAGATCAGGCATTGAGGCTTCGGCTTTTAAAGTATGACTGGCTGGAAGCAAATCCCGGCGCTAACCGCCGAAAAATTCCATGGGACGCGCTGCTCATAGAAGAAAGAGAAAAAGTCGGTATTCGCACATTCAAGAATTTTGTTTTTCCCTGGAAAGACTAAGGGTTTAATACACGTACGCCAATGCACCCTGCTACTGCGCGTTCCTGTCCCAAAATACCGCCGTGTACAGGCGTGTTAACCACTCTGACATTTCCATCCGGGTAAAGCATTGCAATCGCGCTTGATCCGCCGCCGTCAAAATTTAATCCGTTCCATGAACCAAGAGCGCGAAGGAGTAGGGCAGTTTCCTGTTCAGTAGCGCCGACGCTGCCGTTTCTTCTGCCGTCAATAACAAGCAGGATAAGCTGATTTCCGCCGGCAGAAATTCCTGCGGCGCTTCGCGGATGTCTAACCGCCGCCGCTTCATTTGTGATCGTTCTCTGTGCCGGCTGCCCTGAGTAGAGTATCGCAAAAAATCCCCCAATGGCATTCTCGATATTTTCTATCGAGAGGATCGATGATTGGCTTACAATCGCGGCTGTTTTATCTCTGTAAAAAACAAGCGCGTCATAACGGGAACTGGCAGCCGACATTAATACGCCGTTTGAAACAATAATACCAATGTTTCTTATAGGCTGAGTTTCCATTGAAGAAGAAATACTGAAGGGCGCGGCATTAATACCCGCAGTTAGATTATTGTCTCTTACAAAGCTGGAAACCCTTGTGCTTTGGGATCCGCCGTTTATAAAAATCTCGATATTTGGAGAAGAAAGATCGATTCTAAGCGCATAATATTCAAGCCTTGGGGATTCCACTATTCCGTGAAAATAATCAATTCCTTCTGCGTATGGAAGCCACTGCGGTTCTGTATTTTCTATGGACGAAAAAACTCCGGGCAGTTCGCCGTTGGCAGAAACAGGAGAAAGAGAAACACATGATAGATTAATTACCGCTGCCGATAGGAATGCAAGAAGTGCATATTTGTTGTAACAAATATGCACTTTTCGTGATGGATTAATACTCACCCTTGCCTTTACGGTTTCTTTTCATTAATTTACGGGCGTTGGCCTTTTTCTTTCTGTTAAGAATAGTGGAGGGTTTTTCGTAGTATTCTCGTTTTTTGAACTCGCGGATAATGCCTTCTTTTTCTACCATACGTTTAAAACGTTTGATAGCTTTTTCCAGCATTTCGCTGTCATCAACTGTAATGTGCGCCAATTAAATCACCTCCTTTTTCCTGGTTTTTCACTCAATGGCGGTTTGCGACGTTCAGCCAAAGGCTGAATGTAGGGCGGTACCCCGCCCGTAAACCGCTAGTTTACTATTCTACCGATTATAAAGTTTTTGTCAAGAAGCGGACGGCTTACAAAAGCGTCGGGATCCGTATATTCGCCGCTGACCCTTATTTCCCAATGCAGATGAGGGCCTGTCGAAAAGCCTGTCGAACCGACCAAGCCGATTAAATCCCCGGTTTCTACTATAGATTCCTCTTCGGCAATAATTCTGTCCAGGTGGTAATACATACTGTATACGCCGGGTGCGTGTTCTATCACTATCGAATAACCTGTAAGGATTCTCATGCGGGAAAGAACCACCCTGCCTCTGCCGCAGGCGCGTACTTCTGTTCCTGTCGGTACGCCGAAATCGATTCCTGCATGTATCGATGATGATCTTGTTCCGTCCGAGAATACATTGGTGCGCCGGAATCCAAACGGACTTGTTCTTCTTGTCGATGTTACCGGCAGCGAAAATACTCCCGTGTGATAAATTTGATTTCCTGTTGTAGACCAGATACCCCAGAGTATTTCAGCTTCTCTGGTTCTTTCCGGGTTAGGATCATTTACAAGGCTGGAAACAGCCGAATTAAAATTGAGCGTTTCTGATCTGAATTCCCTGGGCGCTATTGTAATTGGTATTTCATAAACTGCGTTCCATTCGTTAATCATTTTGATAGTTGCGCTGCCCGAAGCGGCAGTAACAGGAATAGTTATTATTGCGGCTCTAAAATCCGGGTTTCTGCCTTCGGCAGGTACGGTAAAAAAGCGGGATCTGGCCACTTGCCTGTCGTTAATAAAAACCTGAGCTTCTATTTCGTTTGTGTTTACGCCGATTGTTACAGGATCCCCGGGGCGCGGAGATTCAGGAATGACTGTGTATCTAATATGCTGGGCAGAAACAATATTGTGTCCTGCGCAGGCCGTTAAAGCAAAACAGACAGATAATAAAATTAAAGCGCGTTTTAACATTCGTGTTCTCCTAAACACTTTTTTTAAGATCCAAAATCATTATTTGCGGAGTTTCATTTCCCTTAAAATAATCGCGCGTTAAATTAAATACAATATCTACCTTGTCGTTAACGCCGAACTCCTTGTTTATGACACGTTCTGCGCTTTGCCAGTAAAGCGCAGGCCATTTGTATTTTCCTGCATCAAGCGACATTTTTACGTGTTTGGCTTCAGGTTTTCCAATTAAGTTTATTTCTTTTACAGTGATGTGTTTGGCCATAAAAACAAGCTGTTCGTTTTCGTTGCCGTAAGGTTCAAACTTATCAACCAGTTTTAATATTTCAGGGGAAAGATAATCATGCGGAAGTTCTGCGTCTACCCTGATTGTTTCTTCATCGGGTTGTTTTTCAAATTCTATGGCAGCTGCCGCTTTTTTAAGACGTTCTGTAAATGTTTCCCATTTTTCCATATGCATACTAAAACCCCCGGCTGCCTGATGGCCTCCGGAATCGATAAATAAATCGCCGCACTGTTCAAAAAGGGTGTGAACATTATAACCTCTTGCAGAACGGATAGAACCTGTGCAGATTCCGTCACTAATGGAAATCGCCAAAGAAGGAACATTGAAAAAACGACAGGCGCGCTGAGCCATTAACCCGGTAACTCCCTTGTTAATCTTTTCTCCAAAGACCATCGTCAGTTTTTCATCATATTCACCAAGGCTCTTGTAGGCCATTGGTTCTATCATAGTCCATGTTTCTTCTTCCAGTTCTTTTCGTTTTTCATTCATGTTTGCAAGTTCCGCGGCAAGTCTTTCTCTTTTTGATAAATCTTTTTCAAAAAACAGAGCAGCTGCAATTTCTGCGTTTCCCATTCGCCGCGCCGCATTAATACTTGGACACAGCTTCCACGAAATATCTTTTGTATCAAAATGACGCCCGGCCAAATCCATTTTTTGAAGCAATTGCAAAAGCCCGGGTCTTGGTTTTTTTGCAAGAGATTCAAGGCCTCTTCGGACAATGATTCTGTTTTCATCCAATAGCGGCATTATGTCGGCAATGGTTCCCAAAGCGGCAAGCTGAATATCTTCGTTTTCTCTGTCTGTATCTTCTGTGTTTTTTTCTTTAAGGCGCGCGTATGATGTAAATAGATTAACAAAAACATCTAGCTCGCTTAATTCTTTTTCCGAGTACTTTGCGATTTTTGAAAGTTCTTTTATGCGCAGCAAACTTATGCCCGCCGTCTGCGGCATTTCCTTGCCTATCTGCGAAGAAATATCCATCATTCCTATTTCGACGCCGTTGCCGAAAAGTTTTGTAAAAGTTTGTTTATGCAAAGGCGCGTCCCAGCAAAGTATATGCTGTCCTTCCAGAAAAACAGGTAATCGTGTTTCGTTTATGGAAATCATGCCGGGGACAATTGTTTCTGTTAAAGTATCGATAATTTGAAGATTTCGTATTTTTGCAATCTCGACAACCCATGCGTCGTTCACAGGTCTTGTATTTAAAAGACAAACCTGCTGACCATACAGTTCGCTTCTTTGCGCAAAACGAAGAGCGCAAACAAGTTTAAAAGCAACGCCGCAGCCGGATAAATCACGAAACGGATAAGCTGAGTTTTTTAATTTTGGATTGATGATAACAAGAGCTTCGGGCAATTCGTCCTGCGGCTCATGATGATCTGTTATAATTACATCGATGGAAAGTTCGTTTGCGCGTTTAATTTCTGAAAACCGCGAGATACCGCAGTCTACAGTGATTATCAAAGTGCCGTCTTTAGCGGCAAAATCTTCGACAGCATCCAGCGAAAGTCCGTAAGACTCGTCTCCTGTAGGGATTCGCCAGCTGACATCCATGCCGATACTTTCCAGATAACCTGCAAGAAGCGCTGTTCCTGTAATGCCGTCAACATCGCTGTCGCCGAAAATCAATGCTTTTTCGCCCTCTTCCTTTGCCGCCAAAATACGTTCTACAGCGTCTTCCATTCCGTCCATGGCAAAAGGGTTGCGCAGGGAAGTGATGTCGTCTTCCAGAAAATAGCGTATTGAATCGCCTGTGTTTATGCCGCGGCGTACAAGTATCGAGGCAGTTATGAGATCGCAGCCGTATTTTGAAGAAATTTCTTTAACCTGTTCGGGGGAAATCTCTTTTTTTGCCCATTTCATGTTGATTCATGGTAACGGAAATGGGGTCTTTTTACCAGTACCAATTATTTATCGATGGAGTGATTGTCGGCGGTTTTTTTACCATTCCCAGCTTTTTAGGCGTTTGCCGATTGCCTCGGTTAGTACATTTGTTGTTATCGCTTTTACTTCGCTGACCGATTTGCCGTTCATGTTTATCTCCGGCGGCATTATTCCCAGAAAGTCTGCCCATCGCCACAGAAAGTGTACGAGTAACTTTCCGCATAATTCTTCGTTTGCGTTTTCCAGCGTATCCAGTGTTTCTATTGCCAGTTTTAGGGCAGTCCCCCAATCGCCGCCGCCGCCGTGAGAAGAGAGAATGGTCTCTGCAATGGCTCCGGCAGCCATGGTTCTGTCGTATAATTCTCTAAGACCCGGGCGCCATGAATGGACATCAAAGTCGCTTAATTTGCCGTAGTCTTTTGCCTTGTCGCGGTAAATCCAAACCTGTCCTGAATTGTACGGCGCCGAATGAGCGCGTAGTTTGCTCTTTGCGCCGCCAAACACAGTAGCTTTGATTATGCCTTCCTCGGCAGTAAGCAGAGTAACCTCGCTATTGGACTCCCCCGAAGCCCGCGACCTGAGAACCAAACCTGTATATACTGCAGTTCTCAATATATTTCCTTTTTTTCTCGCGGAGACGCGGAGAACGCCAAGATCGCAGAGTTATAGTACGAAAACTTTACCTTAAACCCTAAGAAATCCCGGATAACTATCAGAGATTTCTTAGGTTTAAGAGATATATATCGAACAACAGCTCTGCGAACTCTGCGCCCCTGCGCCTCTGCGTGAAATTCTTTCATAAAAATTCTATAGATTAAGCGCGAAGACTTTGCTGTTTCTGCCTTGATCGTAAACCTTGCGTTTTTGCCGGGGCAGGCTGTCAATTGCCGCTTCTTTAAAACCTAAGGATTCGAACCAGTCCTGGGATTGGGTGGTAAGTACAAAAACACGTTTCATTTTGCACTTTTTGGCTTTTTCTATAAGATAGCCGACAATTTTTTTACCTAGCCCAAGATCGGTATAATTCGGCTCGGTTGCTACTGCGGCTATCTCTCCCTGAGATTCGCCCCAATCGTGAAGCGCGCCGCAGGCTCGAATCGAACCGTCAATCTCTAAAACCGAATAATCGTCCCTTTTTTCCTGAATTTGTTCGGGATTTCGCCTTACAAGGAGTCCTTTTTGCATTAAAGGTTCCATTAAACGCAGGATATCGGGTAAATCCCTGGAATGGAAGGCCCTAATTGAGTCGTATTCATCGGTATAAATCATCGTTCCTGCGCCTAAATTGGAGTATAATTCCTTTATAACAGCGCCTTCTTCCCTTCCATCTATTATATGTATCCTGTGAATACCCGCCTGGCTGGCTTTTAGGGCTAAATTTAACTCCCGCTGGAAGCCCTGATTTTCATTTATCATTGTTTCGGTTTCTTTTGGGGTAAGCCTTGTAACAGTCATTCCATCGCGGGCTGTAACTATGAACAATTTTATCGCCCCAAGGGCTTTGGAGACAGCCAGGGCAATTTCGTCACTTGGGACATTATACGGCTTCCCGGAAGGACTCCAGCCAATACACGGAAGAATAGGAATCATCCCTAAATTGAGCACCCTTGTCAGCGAATCAACATAAATTTTATCGACAGTGCCTGTATGCTCTGTATCGATACCATTTATGACGCCCAGCCCCCTTGCCCTGACAAAGTTGCCGATTATGGCATCGACCCTGCTGCCGGATAGAAAAGTCATATATCGGCTTGCCGCATTAAAAGCGGCCATTTCTACATAGGAAATTGCCTGCGAAGTTGTTACGCGTACAGATACATCGTTTGTGGGCGTATAGGCGGAATCGATATCATGGTGTTTAAGCACCATATCGATATTT
>Ga0123356_10008188_pt1 | contig 10402 bp, 16 predicted proteins | sample TergutEmb28metaG_2_FD_92546 | JGI IMG/M metagenome (GOLD analysis project Ga0123356, IMG submission 92546) | Embiratermes neotenicus P3 segment gut microbial communities from Petit-Saut dam, French Guiana - Emb289 P3 | ecosystem: Host-associated > Arthropoda: Insects > Digestive system > Gut ... | reverse complement strand
GCGCGCATCTTCGTCATGGGCGGCGGCTCGGGCCGACGTGACGAAGTGGGTCATCTTCTGCACGGTGGGCGGTGGATTACGGCAGCAGATTGGCCGCCGCCGGGAACCGATGTTGTCCCGTTCTATCTGCACGCCGACGGTCGGCTCGATCGTGCTGCGCCATCTACCGCCAACGCGCCGCTGTCCTACGACTTCGATCCCGCACATCCGGTGCCCACGATCGGAGGCGCTATGAGCAGCCTGGATCCTGTGGCGTTCGCGGGCAGTTGGAACCAGGTGGAGGGGCCGGACTTCTATGGCTGCAAGCCACCCTATCTGCCCCTGGCGTCACGCCCCGACGTACTGGTGTTCCAGACCGAGTCGTTACGCGAGCCGGCGCAGGTGGTAGGGCCGATCGAGGCCGAACTCTGGGTCTCGACCGACGGCCCCGATACCGATTTCACCGCCAAGCTGATCGACGTGCATCCGCCGTCTGCCGACTACCCATGCGGCTACGCGATGAACCTAACTGACGGCATCCTCCGACTGCGCTACGCCGAGGACCCAGCACGTCCACGCCTGCGCCGGCCCGGCGAACTTGTCCGCATCCGCATTACCCTGTTCCCGACTGCCAACGTATTCATGCCCGGCCATCGAATAAGGCTGGATGTCTCCTCCAGCAATTTTCCCAAATTCGACGTGAACCCGAATACCGGCGAACCGGAGGGTCTGGCGCGGCGGCGCCGCATCGCAGTGAACACTGTGTTCGCCGATGCGGCACGGCCGAGCAAGCTGCTGCTGCCATTGCTGCCTCTTTAAAGGCGGCAGGATATGCCGGTTGTCCGGCGGCGGCCAAGAACATCAGTCAGCCTCGACGACACTGACTGTCGCGTTGCCATCAATGAAGGGACTCTACTACAGGGACAAACGATGCCTTGCGATTGCCGATCTGATTTCGGGTCGATCACGGTAGGGGCACGCATTACTGCGCGCCGCCCGCCCAGATCCGAGCGGACCCGATCCGGGCACTCGGCTCCCACCTTAGGTGCTTGACGGTGAAGCGCTGGCTCGGCCAGGGATGGAGAATGCGCGGCTTCGGGAGCCAGTCCTCTGCCAGCTTCGCCATCCGCTCCCACGTCGTGGCATCCTTCTGGCTGCGTCGCCTGAGCGCTCGTAGCCATAGGACCGTGAGATGGCACCGGAAGGCACTTGTTCCCGCCCTGTTGGCGGGCACGGCGCGATAAGCGAACAAGCCGCCAACGACCTGTTTGAGCCAGCGCCCCTGTTCCGGGATCGGCTGACGCATCCGCGATCGCAGTTCCTACTTTACTTCCAGGTAGACGTTCGCAAGCGACGGTGATGCCACCGGTTCCCGACGATCTGTGCATCATGCTGGCTGCGCCCTGGCCGGAACCCGTACGAAATGCCGACGAAATCCTCCTCGTGGATCGCATTCATTGTATCATGGCCAGGCTTTGAAGCCGATCTCGTCGGTCACTCCCCAGCTTTCGTCCGAGGCTACCGGGAATGAACGAATGAAGGGCGTATAAAGGAGATTGCAATAGTATCCCGAGGCGACATTAGTATCGTACCATACCAGAATCCTGTTATGGTTCTTCTCATCGTACCATGTAATCTCGTGGAAGGGCCGCTCGTCTGTTCCCTCCTTATTCGTCCTCTCCTTGGCTGGTTTCCCATGAATCCGGCGTAGAGCATCCATCAACTCGTCACACTGATACGGGTCCTTAAGTTTCATATCAATAGCGTTGAGCTTGTTATCCGTAAACTCGAGCAAACCTGTGAACTCCAGACCAGCGGTATAGTTAAAGTACAGACAGCGCAATCTTGAAACGTCACAAGCGGGGAGATCTAGCGGAGTTATACTATGCGGTATGCGGAAGCTCTTATCTGCCTCTTCTACAGACATACCCCAGACAGTGCCTTGCCAGTCAGCGAATGCATTGTTTGAAAGACACAGAGTCCAGATCACTGGGACCAGCAGAACGGCCAGCCGCAAAAACACTCCGTCCATTGATCTTTCCTAAATGAGATGTCTCCGAGAGACAGCCTATCAACAGACGAGTCGGTTAACAAGAGTTCACTAGATCGGAAAACAGGTCGATGATGCGGACCAGTTACCGGATGATGGAGTGTCTGCTAACCATCATCCATCAACACGATCATCGTCAAACTGATCGGATCACATAGCACTCATCCGGTCAGGCAAGGTAGGCTGTGCCATGTCCTGTACGCGCATAGTACGTGCGCAGCCTACGACCCATGGGGCACCCTGCATTTGCGTTGACCATTGCGACGTCTGCATTTAATGGACCTGCCTGTTGTATGTATCGGCATTTGCATTGGAGGACCGATCATGGCCATGACGCCCGACAAAACGACCAAGGTCCTAGTAATCGCTTCTGTTGTGGCTGCGTTGATGCTGGGAAGTGCAGGTGGAAAAACGTCACTTGTCGGGCTCTGATCTAGTTGCGAATGCCCTCGCTGCAGCATTCCCTTGCAAATAGTTCAGCATGGCGGTGGATTTGATCCTGCTGGGCGAAGTGGCTGCCCGTGGAGCCGCATGATCGACATCCGATGTGCACGGTGTGAGCGGCATGGGCGTCTCTCTGTGTGCGGGGGCTGCTGACCCAGTATGGGCCAGGTGTAGCGATGGGCCACATCATGCGGTTACAGATAGGCGAGAGCCCGAACCGGGACCGCGCACAGATACAGCCTCGCTGTGGTTCCTGCTGCCTAGACTTAGCACGGCTGTTCAGCCCTTACGCGGGGGGAACAGAAATGATGGCAATTGATTGGGTGGCTGCCGGTCAAGCTGGATCAACCAACAGAACCACACACAGCCGACGGTCCGGCAGAAACAAGAAAGGTAGTATCACTACATGGCACAAAATGTGATCAGCAAGCCGATCAGGCGCGCGATGCAACGACGGTTCCTGTACGCACTAGGCCACTACCTGCACATTGTGTATCCAGTCTTATCCGGCATCCTCGCATGGCAGCTTGCACTCGGCTTCCTGATCGCTTGGTTTGAGCGTTGGTCGCCGGGTGATGGGGTATACTTCACCTTCATCACGGGGCTCACCATCGGCTACGGCGACCTGGTGCCGCATCAGCCTTTGTCCAGATTCCTGGCCGTTTTGGTCGGTTTACTAGGTACCGTGTTTACTGGCCTCGTTGTCGCCATCGCGGTCCGCGCACTACAGACCGCAACAGATAATCCGGTCTAGTTTCTACACACTTCTGGGCCGAGCGGATCAGCGCCTGAAACGTGCGGCCACCGCTGCCTCGATCCGATCCGCAATGGTGTTGGTGGAATGCCTGTGGTGCAGTAGGGCCAGTTCGGCAGCCTGCGCCATTACACATCTTGACGATTTCAACAGTGCGATCCTGTGCCCTGGTGACAGCATCAGCAATGGAGGCCAATGTCTGACCATGCCGCACCCTGGAACGCAGAGCAGGTCTGCCAGCCCGCAGGCATCCGCCCACTGCAGGAGCCGCGACATCTCCATGCATCATCCCTGATGCATCTGCCACTGAAGCTGGTGAGCGACAGGCTGAGCCACAGCGGCATCTGAATCACGTCTGAGTTCTACCAGCATGGGGATGATGCAGCGGCCTGCATGGTGACTGATGCAGCGGCACAGCATTCGGCACCCTGGTGCAGTTAGCAGAACCAAGCGGCGGCTAACAAACCAGCGTGAAGTCATGACCCTTCCACTGATCTGGCTGACACTGCAATCAATCCTGCAACACAGGTGCAACAGGAAATAACCAACAAGGGTCTAAACGTCCTGGCACGCAGTGGGTGTGGTCGAAAATAAACCGTGCATTCCGCAGGTTCTGTTGAAAACACACTGCCACGTTGAATTGACACTCGCGGCCCACTACCGTGGATTTCGTCCGATGGAGAGGTCGGGGAGGATGAAAGAGAACAAGCTAACGGCCAAGGCGGTGGAACATGCCGGCCTTGGTATGCACGGCGACGGCAATGGCCTGTGGTTCCGCGTGGTCAGCGCCGAGCGGCGCGCGTGAACCGCGCCCAACTCGCTGCCACTCCACGGCTCAAGATCGGGTTCCTCGCCGCCCAAACGGCCGAGACGCCGCGGCCAGTGCTCGTTTGCCACCGCGTCAGAACGTGACGAAACTCAGACATGGCTATTCCCTCGTGGCTGCGTTGGGGGCAATGGAATGAAAGCGGTTTTCTCGACCGAGGGTGTGGCGGGCGCCGAGGCGTTTGACTACTGGCGGGACATCGCGCGGGCCAATCTCCTGCGGGACTTCGAAAGCACCGCGTTCGACCGGGAAAACTTTTACGCCGGCCTGAAGATGGGCACGCTGGGGGACATCAATGTCGGGGCCTGGCGGTCAGCGCCCGTCATCACGCGCTGCAACGGCGCCGACGACCTGATTCTGGTATTGCCGGAAAGCCGCGGCATGATGGAGCGACCCGCCATTCGGGTCCGAGGAGATGGACTGGCTGGCGTTGCAGCTAGCTCTTGGCGGTAAGGCTGACGGTCTTCTCCAGCAGTTCCGCGAGGTTCTGCTGAACGTCCCGCGGCAGCCGCTGGGCGGCCAGAAGGATCCGGACTAGGACTGCATCATCGACAGTCACCGACGGGGGGCGCATCTCGTCCGTCGTACCGGCGAGGTACTGCGGGCTCACGGCAGTCAGCTGCGCGAGCTTCAGCATGTTGTCGCGCCCCGGGGGCTTCCCGTAGCTCTCCCACTGGTGAACGAGCCCCTTGGAGACGCCCAGAGCGCGGGCAAACGACGCCTGGCTTGGTAGCCCGCCCCAATGCGCGCACGGCGAATCCGATCCCCCATCGTCACGGGCGCAAGCGTAGCCGTGATTGCATCACCTGACGGTAGAGAACTGGCTTGCTGAGCTTGTAGACTCACCCTGTGGCGATTTCCGTGGGCATGGGAAGGAGACGGCGTCGCGGCGGCCTCTGTGCGCGAATCGCGCGCGTCGGCGATCTCTGCTTTCTCGCATCGCATCCTCCCATTGTATCACGCTGATCCACCTAAGTCTCAACTATGCGGATTCCCAATACTATCCTCGGGCGGCCTGACAGCTCAGCGCCGCGGCACCAGGCGCACGTCGAATGAGCCACCGTGCCAGATCGCGAACCGTTGGGCGACCGATTTAGAGATCGCGTCGGCTTTATCCGGACTGCACTCGGCGATGATCCGCGCTGCGATCGCGTCGGCACCGGGTGCCAGGTCGATTGCGGTGTCGGTTGCAGCTTGGACCCGCTCAGATCTTTACACGTCGTGGGTGACCGGGACCCCGCGCATCCTGGCGCGCTGCCTTCGCATGCGTTCCGCACCGCTCATAGCTCGTTCACCAAGCGGCTTATGCGGCATCGCTTGCCCTTCTGCGACCAATCGAACGCAATGATCCGCGCCAACGCTCCGCTCACGCGCAAGGGCTATATTGCCGACGGCCACGCGTACGGCGGCAATTCCGGAGCCCTGGAGCGACGAGGATGAAAACGACCTCTGGCAGATCTGCCGCAAGGGGTAGAGGTTGCCGAGGAGGAGTTGACACCGCCAGCCTCGCGTGGAATCGCGGCGACCTATCTGAGCAGCCGGACCAGCGATGCCATCTACATGTCGAGAGCCTCGTCGGCGCGCGCCTCGGCCTTGGCATGGCGCGCCCACATGCGCTCGTAGGTGTGCTGGTGCATCCATTTCGGGCGTCGCGGAAACGAGGCAGCAGGATCGGGCGAGCCACCGAGGCGTTGTCTGATCTTGGCGGCACTGCGCTGGGCGGGGTCGAGATCGTCCTCGTTCTCCGAAGCATAGGCGAGCTGATGACAACGGCGGCACAGGGAGAGGCTGCCGCGTAAATAGAGAGTTGCTCTCGTGGCGACGTGCCATCGAGGTGTTCGACGAGACGACCGGCAAGACGCGCACACTGGCGCTGTTCCCCGAAGCTCGCTCGGTTGTCGTTCGGGATGCGGACACCGTGCAGGTTCGTCTGTCGCAGACGCGGCTGTGCCGACCACGCCAGTGGGACTTCCTACCATTAGTCAACGGAAGAATCGGCGGGGCGGTAAGCCCGCCGAATCATGGTGAAGAACGGATTAGGGCACGGCATTGCGGGGGCGTGCTGGTTGGCAGGCCAGCTGTGGCGCGAGCTTGAACTCGATCGGTTCTGGTCCGAGCGGTTGACGCCGAGCCGCAAGGGGACGCGGTGGGACCACGTTCTGCAGGTCCTGGCCAGCTATCGCCTGATCTCGCCCGGCAGGTGATCGTGACAGGCGTAGAGTTTGTGTGCCTCGGCAAGCCCGAAATCCGAGCCCGGCAAATCCGCCATCGCACTATTGCCGAACCACTCCCATTGCAGCTTCCATTCACTCCCGCAAGCTTCGATATTCTGTTGTACGACCTGTCGCCTCTGTCAACGCAGCGAAAGAAGTGGAGGAAGCCCATGGGGGTCGATGTTCGTCCCTGCACAACGCCGGATGAGTTCCGACAGGCGATAACCCCGATCACGACTTATTTTGGGCCGGCTACGCCTGAGCAGACCCACGTGGATCGGCTGATGCGGGTACTGCCGGCCGAGCGCGTGTACGCAGCCTGGGATGGTGCCCGAGTGGTCGGCGGCCTCGGCTCTTACCCGCTTCAGTTAACGGTCCCGGGGGGTCGCGTGCCTGCTGCCGGCGTAACCGTGGCCGGCGTATTGCCGACGCACAGACGGCGCGGGGTGCTGCGGGCGATGATGCGCACTCTGCTCGACGCCTGTCGCCAACAGGGCGAGCCGGTCGCCTACCTCTGGGCCACCGAAGACACGATCTACGGCCGTTTTGGCTTCGGGCTTGCGTCGTTTGCGGGCGAGATCGAGATGACACGCGAGCGATCGGCGTTTCACACACCGTCGCCCGCCTCAAGCCGTGTTCGCCTCGTTTCCCCCTCTGCTGCCGGGGAATACGTCGCACCGATATACGAGCGGGCGGCCGCGGCGACACCGGGCATGTTCGTACGAAGCCCCGCCTGGTGGCAGAACCGCGTCCTTATCGACGATTGGCGGCGCGGGAGCGGCGGAGACATGCAGTGCGCCATCGTCGAAAACGAGGGACGGCCTACGGCTTATGCGCTCTACCGCGTGAACTCAACGTTCAACCGCCACCTCCAATCGGGTGCGGTTGTGGTGATCGAAGCGATCGGCGAGTCGCCGCGGGAGACGGGTGCCATCTGGCGATATCTGTTTGATATTGACTTGATACCGCGCATCAGGGCGGGCCTGCTGCCGCTCGATCATCCGCTGCTGTTGTTGGTGGCGGAGCCGCGTCGGCTCGGTTTCAGCCTGCGGGACGGCGTATGGGTGCGTCTGATCGACGTCGAGGCAGCGCTGTCGGCGCGAACATATAAGCGGGAAGGCTCCGTGGTCATCGAGGTTGCCGATGAATTTTGCCCGTGGAACGCTGGAAGCTGGCGGATCAGTTGTGACGGGGTCGAGCGTACCGACGACGCTCCTGCGCTGCGTTGCGACGTCGCTACGCTAGGCTCGGTTTATCTCGGTGGCTTCACCTGGACCCGGCTCGCTTGCGCGTTGCGCGCCCAGGAACTGACTTCCGGCGCGGCAGCGGATGCGGACATGATCTTTCAACCGGGGAGCGCGCCCTGGTGCCCGGAAGTTTTCTGAGCCTCACCTTCTCCCAAACGGGGTCGAAAGGTGGCCCGATTCTCGCTGTGCGGTGGTTCTGGCTCGGGTTGGGTGGGCTTCAGCTCACTCCGTCAATTCTGCCGTGATGGGACGATCTGCGTTGCCCGGTGGGATGTCCAACATTACTCTGACGCGGAATACAGCTCGATAGTGAATTAACGTCGGAGTCCTAAGTCATGAGGAGGCGTTCGGTCATAGTTCAGTCTGCCGTTGCGATGACAACAGGTTGTCTGGGCGTGCTCACAGCTACGTTGAGTGAGGCCATTGCCAGGACCGCAGAGATTGAGGTGTTGACCTCCGTCGCACTCAGATCGGCGTTCACTAACCTTGCGCCTCGGTTTGAACACGCGACCGGAGACAAGCTGGTGACCGGCTACGGTTTGATAGCCGACGTAAGGAAGCGTGTGCTAGCCGGCGAAACGGCGGATGTGATCATTCTGTCACGGCCTGTGATGGACGAGCTCGAGAAGAAAAAGCGAATCGTTCCGGGTAGCGTCGTCGACGTGGCTGCCACCGCTGTGGCGGTGGCGGTGCGCCAAGGCGCGGCCAAGCCGGACATCAGTTCGGTGGCAGCCTTCAGGCGCACCTTGCTCAACGCAAGGTCAGTCGTTTACGCCGACCCGGCCAAGGGCGGAGCCAGTGGGGTTTATTTCGCGGAGGTGCTCGAGCGACTGGGCATCACCGACCAGATGAAACCAAAGGCCGTCCTGGTGCCCGGAGCGCAGGCCGCCGAAGTCGTTGCCAGGGGGCAGGCTGAGCTTGGAATTGGGCAGACATCTGAGATCGTACCTGTCGCTGGGGCAGAGCTGGTCGGGCCGTTCCCTGCGGACCTTGGACGTTTGACTGTTTTTTCAGCGGGAGCTGGGATCGCTTCCACCTCGTCAAAGGATGCTGGGGCACTGATCCAGTTTCTGACCGCAGAACCGGCCGCACGTGTCTTCAGGGCGGAAGGCTTTGAGCCAGGCTGAGCAACCACTGAAAACGTGCTGCGCATACGGATCCCCGGCCAGCATGCGAAGTGCACCCGTTGCGGCGGTATTCTCTTCCTTGCTCAACCGCGCCGGTGCATGCTGCACCCATGACTGAGACCCGCGAGATCATCGCCTATACCGACTACAAGAGCCCTTATGCCTACCTGGCAAAGGACCTTACCTATGAACTGGAACGCGACTTCGGGGTCGCGATACGGTGGCGTCCCTATATCCTCGACATACCGAGCTTCCTTGGCTCTGCTCGCGTCACCGCCGGGGGCGAGGTGGTCGAACAGGATCGGAATGCCCATCAGTGGCGGCGCGTACGCTATAGTTACATGGATTGCCGCCGACAAGCCGGGAAACGAGGTCTGGTGATTCGGGGCCCCCTTAAAATCTGGGATTCAACGCTGGCCGGCGTCGGCATGTTGTATGCTCAACGAGTCGGGAGTGAGGTTTTTCGGCGTTATCACGACACCGTATTTGAGCGGTTTTGGCTGCGGTCCCTTGACATTGAGGACACGGCAGTAATCAGCTCCGTGTTGACCGAAGCTGGCGCTGATGGTGCCGGCTTCGCGACATTCGCCGAAGCCGGCCGTGCCAAGGTCGTGGCAATCAGCCGCGCTGCGGAAGGGTTGGGAGTATTCGGTGTTCCGAGCTTCGTGTTAGGCGAGGAATTGTACTGGGGTCGCGAACACCTGCCAGAGATCAGGGAGATGTTAGCACATTCGCTAAGATAAGCGAAGCGCTGCGGCGGTGTGCCTGCCGGCTATCGCCAGTGGTCCGGCCACCTCGGCCGGGGTGAGCTGGACGGTTGCCAGGCCGCGCCGACGCTCGCCACGCGGCGCGATGATGGACTCGATCTTGAACCGGTCAGCTTTGCAGGACCGGTCAAGTCGTATTTATCCGTAGCGTATCAGCAAACCGCTTCGGCCGCGGGTCCGTGTATGGTCCGGCGAACACCGCGACGGCGCTATCTCCGTCGCAGCCGTGGTCTTCCACCACCCACTCGAGTGCGTGCGAAAGCGATACACGCCACCGCACTGCCCATTCGCTGCCTCGGGCCACATAAGGACGGGCCGTTGCGCCCGTCGCTGCGTCAGCTCCTCGTGGAGCAGTCCGCGACGCGCGGATCCCCCCTACGGACTACCGGACGAAGCCGACGCCGAGGCTGGGTCAATGCTGGACGTCGATCAAGCGTCAGTCTTCAACGCCGATTGACAGCGACGGGGATTGACTGTCGTGGTCCCACCCGTCGTCGCGGCCCCTTGGGGCGGGCGAATTGCCGATGCCGCGGTGCCGGTCGATCATCGACCAGGATGCAGAGGGATTGTGACGGATGAGCGATGATCCGAGGGTTCTGATCGAGGGTGAGCCGAACCGGCGCCGGCCTACAACCGGTGCGCGTGAGACCAGTAAAGTCGCGGCGCGTGAGACGGCGCTATCCTGGGCGCGGGCCAGTCGCACCGGGCTCGGGCGCTGGGGCTGTCATGGCGAGGCTACCAGCTACCGCAATGATGCTTTCAGATGGTTAACATAACCGAGCTGGGGTACGCGCAGTGGCGCACAACCTCGGCCTTCGAAATCTCCATGAGCGTAGAGATATGGAGACGCCTGAAGGAATTGGAGAATGCTGGCCTTGTGAATGAAGGCCGCTCCCTGATCTGCGCGGCGGAATATCCGTCATGAATGAGTCGCTGGCATTGCCGCCCAGCGGCACGTCGCGACCCCACCCAGCCATCCAGGACTATGGCCGCTG
>Ga0123356_10008187_pt1 | contig 10403 bp, 8 predicted proteins | sample TergutEmb28metaG_2_FD_92546 | JGI IMG/M metagenome (GOLD analysis project Ga0123356, IMG submission 92546) | Embiratermes neotenicus P3 segment gut microbial communities from Petit-Saut dam, French Guiana - Emb289 P3 | ecosystem: Host-associated > Arthropoda: Insects > Digestive system > Gut ... | reverse complement strand
ACGTAAATGGACTAAGCGCAGTTGATAAAGTCTGCTTTGCACCAGCGCTAAGGTTTTGTGGTTTCTTAAACGGAATTGAAGTTAAAAACGTACGCATACAAAACAAAACAAATGTTCTATATGCGCAAAAGCTTTACGAGGGCGATTTTAGCCAAGACCAAATTGATGTAAAAGAAAACATTAAGTTAATTCTAAAACACACCTTTGGCGAGCAATAATAAAGGCGCTTTATATGGAAGATAAAAACAAGCTATTAGTTGAGTTGGCAAGCAAGGAACTTGCTCTTTTAAAAACCGAATTTGATAGTCAATTAATACAAACATCTTTTTGCTATACATATATGCACCCCGCTTTAAAAAACACTAACGTTGTTATGATTAGAGTTTGGGCAAAAAATAACTTAGAGGAATTTCATAAGGCAAGACAAATATTAACAAATCTTTACGGGGAGCCAATATTTTTTAATAGCAAAAAGAATTTTCTATTGATGACCGAGCGATATGGCAAAGGGCTTTGGCACCACCACGATGTAGACTTTGTTTTCAGAAAAGCCATTAATTTTAAGCAGCAAGAAAATCTTAACATTCATATTATGTTCTGCCTAATAGAACGCCTAAAAAATAAAGAGGCAAAGCACATACCCGAATTTACTTTAGGCGGGCTTTGAATTTCATACACCTTATAAAAATGTTTCACGTGAAACATTTTTTTAGTTTAACGCCTGATATTTACTTGCGTTGGTTTTGTTTTTAAAATATACTATTCATATATAGTAATAAAATGTTTCACGTGAAACATTTTAAAAGGAGAATAATATGAAAGGGCTAGGAAAAGGTTTGGGTGCACTGCTAAGTATTTATGATGATGAGAATGAAGAAGATAACAAAGTAATTAAACCTACGGCAAATAAAAAAACTACAGATTTAAATACTTCTGTTAATACAGCCTTAGAAGTAAAAAAGGTTTTGCAAGAGCAAGAGATTGACATTAATTTAATTGATGCCAATATTAATCAGCCACGCAAAACGTTTGATGCCACAGCACTACAAGAATTAAGCGACAGTATTAAGGTGCACGGTATTATCCAGCCAATTGTTGTAAACAAAACTGGTAGTCGCTTTATGATAATTGCCGGCGAGCGTAGGTGGCGTGCGGCTAAAATGGTTGGCCTACTAAAAGTGCCTGCTGTTGTAAAAGAATACACCGCTAAGCAAGTTGCAGAAATAAGTATCATAGAAAATATTCAGCGTGAAGATCTAAACGATATTGAAGTTGCGCGCGGTATTGACAGGCTTATGAAAGAATATAAATTAACGCAAGAGCAAGTTAGTGTTCGCCTTGGCAAGAACCGTAGTACTATTGCAAACACATTAAGGCTTTTAACACTACCCGCCGATGTGGTAAGTTTAGTAGAAACAAATCGCTTAAGTGCTGGCCACGCTAGATGTTTGGTTGTTTTAGAAAATAAAGAAAAACAAATAAAGTTAGCAACGCAAGCAAGTAATAATAAAATGAGCGTGCGCGATTTAGAAAAGCTTGTAAAATCAATAACCGACCCAACACCAAAGCAAAAAGAAGCTGCTGTGCAAAGCCTAGAGTTGCGCAACTTAGTAAACACTATGCAACGCGTGTTTGCAACAAAGGTTGGGGCAATTGGCAACGATAATAAAGGCAGAATATATATAGACTATTTTAGCCAAGATGACTTAAATAGAATTGAAAGCATAATAACAAAAAAGTAATTACAGAACAAATGTTCGGCATTAGCAAACTAATTGGTTTTTAGTAGTTAGTGGTTTTTATTTGTCAAAAAACGTCTTCTTATATATAATAAGAGTATAATGGGAAAAATTGTAGCGTTTGCAAACCAAAAGGGCGGCGTTGGTAAAACAACAACGTGTATTAACCTAAGTAGTTACTTAGCTTCTTTTGGTAAGCGCGTACTTATTTTAGATATAGACCCACAAGGAAACAGCACCACTGGTGTTGGCGTAGAAAAGGTAAAAGGGTTAAAAACAATTTATAATGTTATATGTGGCGAAAACGATATAAGCGAAGTTGTAATAAAAACCCAAATTAAAAATTTAGAAATAATTCCCGTTAATCAAGATTTAGTTGGAGCCGAGTTAGAACTTGTCCAAATGAAAGGGCGCGAGAAAAAATTAAAAGAATATCTAGACAGTATTAAAGCTAGTTATGACTTTATTTGCATAGATTGCCCGCCTAGCCTTAGTTTGCTAACGGTTAATGCGCTTACTGCAGCAGATAGTGTTTTTATTCCTATTCAATGTGAGTTTTTTGCGCTAGAAGGTTTAAGCCAACTTATGAATTCGGTTAAATTAATTAAACGCGCTTTTAACCCAAACCTAGAAGTTGAAGGTGTGCTACTAACAATGGAAGATAAGCGTGCAACATTAACAAAACAAGTTGCAAGCGAAATTAATAAATACTTTGGTAAAAAGGTTTTTAGAACTCGCATACCACGAAGCATCCGCCTTGCCGAAGCACCAAGCCACGGCAAACCAATAATGCTGTATGACAAAAAGTGTAATGGCGCTATTGCATATTACTTACTAAGTAAAGAGTTCTTAGAAAGGCAACCAAAGCCAATTAAATAAACATAAGTTAAAAGGAATATAATAAAGACAAATGAAAAAAAATACAGTTTTTAGTTTAATAATATCAGTTTGTGCAATAAGTTGCGCAATTTTAGGAAGTTTTTTATTAAAACCTTTTAATTTACAAGCTAGCGAAGATGATATGGTTATTAATAATACCATCGCCAAAACAATGGTTATGGGAAACGAGTATAATTTAGTTTATAGTTTTGGAATGTTAAGTCAAACTGGCGTAGATGTTAGATGGGAGTTTTGGAAAAACGACCAAACCCTAGTTTTTGTTTTAGATAGGGAACCACATACATATAGTTCAAATAACAACAACTATACTTATAGGTTTGACCCAGCAGTACTTGCAGAGACTGCGCTAGAACCAACAAATGTTGCGCACGGTGAATACACTGTAAAACTATTTGCATATTTTACAGCTAGTGGGCCAGAAGGTAAACAAAGTTTTTATGACCACGATATAACTGTTGTGCGCCCAGATTTTAGTGCAACTGTAAGTTTTAACGGTGGTTCGTGGAATGCGGGTGGAGCAACAATTAATCAAAACTTTTTTGTAGGCCACTCAATATCATTAGAGGCGCGACTAAACGATGGTAGCACTCCAGCACTTACCGATATAATTTGGCAAGCGCGAAAAGCTACAGACATCACTTGGGAGACTTTATTAACCCCAGATTTTAGACCAGTAGACTATGAAGAAGCTGGCTATATGATACGATTGATGTTTGTGGGTTTTGAAGAAGATGCAACTAAGCGCTTTATTTTTAGTATTTTTCCAGACCTTAACACTGTTACAGGCGCAATAATTGCAGTAGAAGGTGGCGCTACAAGTAATTACGGAAATAACGTTGTTGGCATAGTAACTTCTTTAACAGCAAACATTGGTAACGGACCAGAGAATATGCTAGGCACTAGTCGCAATGTTGCCGATAAATTTTTGCATATGAACCAACAAATTGTTTTTGCTATTTTAGATGGTAGCGGCGTTTCAAAAGGAATTACTCGCACAATAACAGTTGGCGATGTTATACTTTCTGGTAATGATGAAAAATTTACAATTAATAACACTAATCAGCTTCCTTTTGGCTCATATAGGCTAGTTTTATTAAATAGTGCTAGCACTGCAATATCTTCACAAGTTAATTTTAATATAGTTTATCAAGACCCTTTTGAATTAGGTCTAGTTATTGATGGCGGTGTTGCGAACACCGCTCGTGCTACAGAAGATTTAGCATTAGCAAACATAGTGTCTAATGATTTACTTTTTCACTATAAACGCACATTAACATTTACTAGCCAATTAAATGCTTCGGCCGACCCAGAAGAGCACGAAAATATTATGTATCGCTATAAAATAGTAAGCACGGGCACACACCAAACAGTACAGGACTGGCGAGATACCGATGATAGTTCGTGGTATGGCGTGCACGCGGGGCGTATAATAATAGAATCTGGCGATGTAGTTTATATAATAGAAGCTACAATAAAAAACCTAACTCGCTACTTTGCTTTTAATGCTGTTTACAGAAACTTAGACACAAACGCATTTAGGCTTTTATACGACCAGCTAGCAAGTAAAGAAGTAGATGAAAAATACGAAGGCACGTTGGATGATTTCTTAGAGCTAGAGTATTCATTTAACTCTGGTGTTTTAGACCAAGCTGTAAAACTTGCATATTTAACTGGTAGCCCAACTTCTACTGGAATAGATATTTCGCGCCCATTAATAAAAGACAGAAACTTTGGCGGAAGGGTTACAATTGTGTTAAATAAAAATCTTGTTTATAGGGCAAACCTAGACCCACAAAAAACTGGTGTAAATGAGTATAAACTGGTAATAATTTGGGAAGATAGTGAAGGCACAAAGGTTAGTCACCCGTTTACTGTAATTGTTCGCCAACTTGAAGAAAATCAAACGCCACCAAGCCAGTTAGATTTGATTATGGAATTTGCCGGGTATGCAGCGCTTGGTGTTGGCGGTGTTATAGTTTTATATATTGTTTACAATCAAATAATTTTAAGGAAGAAAAAGAAAGATATTGGTGCAGAAAAATAAAAACCTACTAAAATTAGCAAATTTATAAATTTGTTATATTCTTGCAATTATTTTAAATAAGTGTATAATATATATAAGTAAAGGTTTATAGGAGGGGAAAATGCCAGATTTAAGCAATGTGGATTTTGACTTAATAATAGGTAGCAGTGTATTAGGTATACTGGTTGCTTTTTTAGTGTTTGGTTTCTTATGGGGCATTATTCGTGGCTTCAAAAAAAGTTTAATACGTTTTATTACTGTTCTAGTCTTTGGCGCAGTTGCATTATTTTGCACACCAATGATTGTTAATAGTATGTACGATAGTACTGTTGTTGCGGAAGGCTTAACGCTTAAGGGTTTTATATTTAAACTTGTGCAAGACAACCCAGCAATTACAGACTATGTTAGCCTTAATTTAATAGAGGGCTTTGCTCTTGCTTTTGCAAATTTGCTTGTTTTCTTTGCTTTATGGTTCCTATTAAAAATGGTTAGCTGGATTATATATGCGCTTTGCAGTATTGGTGCGTATAAACAACGTGAAGATGGTAGCCTACCAAAGAGATACCGTTGGTTTGGTGGCTTGTTAGGAATGTTCCAAGGCTTAATTATATTTACATTATTTGCAATTCCATTTATTGGTTTAATTAATGTGCTAGATAATAGTAGTGCAAAAATATTTGCTACGTACGATAGTTTAAAAGATGTGCCTGCAATAACTAGCCAAGTAAACTTAGAAGAGTATGATGGCGTTGTTGGTGCGGCAAAAGATGGTATTGGCGCTTACCGCAACAGTGCAGCAAAAAAGATTATGGACTACAGCGGAATGAGCTTTATTGCAAATTTTGGCTTTGACCACTTAACAAACGTAAAAGTTTCTAGCGGTGCACAGGTTAAACCATTTAAGGAGCTTAACGGTGTTATAGATACTGTTAATAATGCGATAGAGCCATTTATTTCATTATTTAAATTGTTTGACACATTAGACCAATTAAGTAACCCAGACTTTTTAACTAACTTATTAAAAGAAGATGGTGTAAAAGAATTAATACAAGAAATATTTGATGCAATTGCAGATAACAAAATGCTAAGCGATTTATTAGTTGAGCAAGCGCTAACACCACTTATTTCTACATTAGGTGATAGTTTACCAGAAGGTGTTACTGTTGGTTTAAACCCAGATGCTGATAACCAAGCCTTAATTAAAGCTATTGGTGGCACTCTTGTTAGTGTGTTAGAATTGGTTGATGAGTTGCAAGTACAAAGCCAAGTGGGTAGCGGAAGCCAAAACGCAGAAGTGATTTTAGATATTATCAGCGATCTTGGCGCAGATGCTATTAACGGTTTGGCAAATGCAATTAATGTTACATTACCAGAAGAATACACTGATATGTTTACAGAGCCAGGCGGAATTTTAGACACAATTTATGAAGATGGTGATATTGATAGTGCTATCGTAGAAGCATTAATGAATTGGTTTAACCTAACTTGGACACCAACACCAAGCGAATAAACTAAAGTAATAAAAAACAACGCTAAGCAGCGTTGTTTTTTTTATTCACTTGCTATTAATTTTTCAATATCGCTCACTGCTATTGCAATGCGTTTATTAATTTTAATATCTTTAGCAATTTTATTTTTTGCGTGTAAAATTGTTGTGTGGTCGCGCCCGCCTAAAAAACTTCCTATAGCAATTAGTGGCATATTTAATAATTCGGTAATTAAATAAATTGTTATCATACGTGGCTCTATAAATTCTTTATTACGCCTTTTACCTGTTATGCTATCTTTTGTTACGTTAAAATATTGGCACACTTTTTGCAGAATAATTTCACAAGTTGTTTGCACTTGTTTCTTCTCTATATTTTCTTTTAATGCTTCTATTGCATCGTTTACGCTTGCTTCTTTTTTGTTTATAAGGCTAGAGTAGAATACAACCTTGTTTATCATACCTTCCATATCGCGAATGTTTATATTTTTTTCTGCGCTTTGTTCTGCAATGTAATCAACTACATCGTTGTTAAGTTTATAATTGTTCTGCTCAATTTTCTTTTTTATAATAACTGTGCGCATTTCAATATCTGGGTTTTGAATGTCTTGAACTAAACCGCTAACAAATCGGCTACGCATACGCTCTTCTAATGTTTTAATTTCGTTTGGGTGGCGGTCGCTTGTAATTACAATTTGTTTACCTAGGTTAAATAAGTCGTTAAACGTGTGGAAAAATTCTTCCTGTGTGCTAATTTTTTTACTTATAAACTGCATATCATCTAAAAGTAGAACATCGCAAGAACGATATTTTTCTCTAAAGGCTGTTATTTTTAAATCTTTATTATTTAATGTTTCTAAATAGTCGTTTGTAAATTTTTCGCACGTTACTAGAATAACCTTTAAATCTGGTCGCGACTTTTCTAAATGATTACCTATTGCGTTTAGAATGTGCGTTTTGCCAAGTCCGCTGCCGCCATATAAAAAGAAAGGGTTAATAATACTACTTGGGTTTTCTGCAATCTTGTGTGCAGCAGCATAAACAAACTCGTTACTTTTACCTACTATAAAATTATCAAATGTAAATTTGGGGTTAAAATTATTAGTAATTTCCTTAACGGCTACTTTTGGTACATTACTGTTTATTTCTTTTTCCACAGGGTCTATAACTAAAACTTGCGTAATTTTAGTGTTTTTCTTTTTTAAAGTGCTAGTTATTATATCTATGTGGCTTTTTAATACCATATTTTTGGAATTAGTCGTAGGCGAAAGTAACACAAAAGTACCGTTGTTAAAACTCTCTGGTGTTAGCGTTTTTATCCATAAATCGTAACTTACACTTGTAACTTCATCGCGAATTTTTACTTTGGCACTTTCCCAAATCTCGTTGATTTCCATAATGCATTTTATAAAAGATTTAATAAAAAGTCAACCTTAGTTGTTGCTAACTTTAACAAAATATGTTAATATTTAGTATATGATGGCTAACAAAGTAAGACACATACTTTTCGACAAAGGAGAAAAGGATGATTATTGATATAGCGGTACTTATTGTTTTACTAATATTTGCGCTAATCGGTGCGGTTCGCGGTTTTTGGAGTATGTTAAAAAGCCTAGTTAAAACCGCTATCGGTATTACTGTTGCAATATTTACTTGTAAATACTTAGCAACATTTATAGACGGGCTATTAAACATAAGCGGAAACATTGCAAAAATGATTGTTCCAGAATTAAAAAAACTTGGCGAAATTATGGGCACTTCTATAACTAGCGATAACGCTTATCTACTAGATACACCAAACTTAAACACTAGTGGCACATTTGGTGGTATTGTTAGTGTTGTAGAAAAAATGATAGTTGGCAACCAAGATATTATTGGAAAAACTCCAGCAGATTACGTTGGCAGTGTTTTAGCAGGTATTGCTTTATTACTTATTAGTGCAAGTTTAATTTTCAGTGCTGTTGTTGTTACCTTAACAATAATTGGTAAAATCTTTAATAATAAAGACAGTGTTGGTTATGTGCACGGTTTAGATAAAACACTAGGTTTCACACTGGGCTTAACTTATGGTTTAATGGCAGTGGCTGTGCTGTTTGTTGGAATTTTCATAGCATACACAATCCCTACAACAACCGACCTTCTAGCACAAGGTTTTGACAACACTTTCTTTTCACATAAGTTTTATAGCATTTTTGAACATCAACTTGAGCAGCTCATAACAAGTAAAAGTTTTACAAACTTTGTATATAAGTTGATTACTAGTATTTAATTGAATATACTTAATTTATTATGGATATCTTTTTAGCTTTCTTTTTAGGTGCAATTCAAGGAATAACAGAATTTTTGCCAATATCTTCTAGCGGTCATTTAATACTTTTCCAAAAGCTTTTTAATATAACCGAAGGCGGAATGATGTTTAACATTATTGTGCACGTTGCCACGCTTTTTGCCGTTTTATTAGTATTTCATAAACAAGTGTGGGATATTATAAAAAACCCATTTAAGCCTTATAGTTTATTATTAATACTAGCAACATTTTTAACAGGTATTATGTTTCTATTATTTAAAGGTTTATTTGAAGCAACCTTTAGCGGTAATTTTTTAGGTATTGCCTTTTTAGCAACTGCAGTTTTATTAATAGCTTCTGCAATGTTTCAAAAACAAAACAACAACCCAATAAAAACAAAAAATGCTGTTATTATGGGACTAGCGCAAGGCATTGCAATTATACCCGGTTTAAGCCGTAGTGGCACAACAATTTGTGCGGGCTTGCTTAGTGGGGCAGATAAAGAAAAAGCCGCAGAATTTAGCTTTTTAATGAGCATACCAATTATTGTATTAAGCCTTTTTTACGAACTTTACGATGGTGGCTTTAGTGTAGATAGTATTGGTTTATTGCCAATATTTGTTGGCTTTATCTCAGCCTTTGTTTTTGGCCTGCTTAGTATTAAATTATTATTAGCACTAATAAAGAAGCAAAATCTTGCTTGGTTTTCGTTATACTTAATTCCGCTAGGTATTGTTTGTTTGTTTCTATTTTAATTTATTAAAAACAAATTATAAACCTTTCCATTCTTTGCCAAACCATTTTAAATATCTTTTATGAATGCCTGCCATCTGCCTTCCAAAAATAGCTTTGAAATCTTCTGGGTCTTCTTGTTTACTATCTTTCTTTAAAAGTTTTATATCAATTGTAACATCACAATCTGCTAGCATAAATGCTTGTTTCATATCGCCAATAGCTTTTTTATAACCGTTCTTTTTTGCCCAACTAAACCATTCTAGCGCCTGTGCTCTTGAGCCTTTTAAAAATAGTTTTTCAAGCATTTTGTAGCCTTTTTCCCAACTATATGGATAACGCTTGTGCATTTCCATAATAACTTTTTTAATTTCTTCTTTTATTGTATCTTCATCGGTTAGCGAATTTTTCCAATCTAAAAATGCTTGTTGCTTTTTTGTTTTTGATTTCTTTGGGCTCTCATCATCTTCTTCGTCTTCATCATCCATATCATCAATTTCAGACATATCATCATCTTCATCTTCGCTTTTTTCATCTTGTTTTCTTCTATTTCCATTTGCATCGTAATCTGTAATATTAAACATTAAATTCTTTTTTGGCACCATATAAAAATCTGGGTCAAAAAAGCAGCCGCTACTTTCTGTAATTTCAAAATTCTTACCAAGCATAACTTCTATAAAAGCATCTTGGTTTGCTTCAACACATATTTGATAATGCCCATTAAAAACACTTGTATCTGGTTTTACTTCAAAATAATTAACTCTGTTGTTTGTTTTAATTTGAATACTGTCGCCATTGTTAAATCTGGCGCAGTTATTTTCAGACATAATGTAATATTTTCCAACTTCATCTTGGCTATTAATTTTACCAAAAAGACCAACCATTTTTCTTTTTATAGTTATTGTTATAGTTTCATCAAGAAACGCTAAACGAATATTATCGGCAGAAACTTGATTTTTATTTATCTTTTTTAACGCTTCGGCAAGAGTATATGTTTCATAATAGTAGGCTCTGGTATTATCCTTATCGTGATAAAACCTTGCTATTACTTGTGTATTATTTAATAATTCGTTTACTTTTTGATTATTTACATTTATATCAAGAACTTTATTAATATAATTGATTGCTTCTTCTACGTTGTCTTCTTTTAAAAACTTTTTAACAACTGTAAATACCCTATTAAACGCAATATAACTAAATAACTTATAAACATATATGTTAATAATAATAGTTATT
>Ga0123356_10008186_pt1 | contig 10403 bp, 9 predicted proteins | sample TergutEmb28metaG_2_FD_92546 | JGI IMG/M metagenome (GOLD analysis project Ga0123356, IMG submission 92546) | Embiratermes neotenicus P3 segment gut microbial communities from Petit-Saut dam, French Guiana - Emb289 P3 | ecosystem: Host-associated > Arthropoda: Insects > Digestive system > Gut ... | reverse complement strand
TGGTATAATACTTTTTGAAAAGCTGATGCTTCCTGCTCCGAAAAAGACAAAAACAGGCTACTCGACAAATATTGAAGTTCTTGATTCTCTTGCCCGCGAGCATCCAATTATCGGGCTTATTAAGGATTACAGAGAACTTAGCAAGCTTAAATCTACCTATACCGATGGTTTGATAAAGGTCATAGGTCCGGACGGGCGTATACATACACACTTTCAAATGACAGTGACTGCTACAGGGCGCCTTTCATCGACAGAGCCGAATTTGCAAAACATTCCTGTCAGAAAAGAAATAGGCGGCGAACTGCGCAAGATGTTTGTAGCGGCAAAGGGTAATGTGCTTGTTGGTGCCGATTACTCTCAAATTGAGCTTCGTTTACTTGCACATATTGCACAAGACTCTGTTATGCTTACAGCATTTAAAAACGGCGAAGATATCCACACTGTTACAGCGTCACAGGTTTTTGGTATTCCTTTAGACAAGATAACACCAACACACCGTTTCCGGGCAAAAGCGGTAAATTTTGGCATAGTTTACGGGATCTCTCCTTTTTCTCTTGCAAACGATGTTGATGTCACGCCAAAAGAGGCTAAGGCATATATCGATAATTACCTTGCAAATTACTCAGGCGTTCGTAAATACATGCACGATGTAGTAGAAAGTGCAACAAGGCTTGGTTATGTATCAACTCTTTACGGTCGGCGTCGTAATATACCCGAATTAAAAGTTTCTAATTTTAATACGCGAAGCTTTGGTGAAAGAGTAGCCTTAAATATGCCGATACAAGGCACAGCCGCCGATATTATGAAAATTGCCATGCTTAATGTCTCCCGAAGACTCCAAAAGGAAGGTTTATCGGCAAGGTTAATATTACAGGTTCACGACGAGCTAATTGTAGAATGTCCGGAAGCGGAAGCAGAAACTGTCGCTAGGCTACTTTGCAATGAAATGGAAAATGCTGCTAAGCTTTCAATTCCTCTTGTTGCAGAGGCCCGTGCCGGAAAAAGTTGGTATGATACAAAATGATAACTGTACGAAAAGCAATCGCGGAAGATGTCCCTCGTATTTTAGAAATATTTAACGAGTCTATAACCCCTGTATGGAGCCAATCCGCCATTCAAGCAGAACTCGAAAAAAACGATGCGTTCTTTCTTGTAGCTGTTTGTGATGATGTAGCAGGATTTGCGGTGATGAGGCAAGTGGGTGACGACGGAGAGCTATTGCAAATTGCAACCTGTCCGACGGTAAGACGAACCGGTGTCGGCGATACTCTGCTTAGTGCCGTAATCGATTTTGCTGCAAAAGAAAATTATAAAAATTTACATCTCGAAGTCCGTAAAAGTAACGAGCCTGCAATTAACCTCTATGAAAAACACGGATTTGTACGGGTGCGCACCCGTACCGATTACTATAATTCTCCCCTCGAGGATGCTATAGTCATGGTAAGGAGTTTTTCCATATGATAATACTCGCTATAGAAACATCTTGTGACGAAACTGCTGTAGCTGTCATAAAAAACGGACGTGAGGTTATGTCAAGCGAGCTATACTCACAAGCCGATAAACATGCAATGTATGGTGGTGTTGTTCCCGAAATAGCATCAAGAAACCATGCCGCTGTCATTGGACATCTTACAGAGCTCGCGCTAAAAAACGCAGGTATCAACAAAAATGACATCGATGCTGTTGCTGTAACTTGCGCACCGGGGCTCATCGGAGCACTGCTTGTCGGGGTAAACTTTGCCAAAGGCTTGGCTTTTGCACTTGATGTTCCTTTAATCCCCGTTCATCATATCAGAGGGCATGTCGCTGCCAATTATATTGCATATCCCGAACTTGAACCTCCGTTTTTGTGTATCATCGTCTCGGGCGGTAACAGCCTTATTGCAGACGTGAGAGGTTATACGGACATTCAAATTGTCGGACGCTCGCGCGATGATGCCGCAGGCGAGTGTTTTGATAAAGCTGCCCGGGTTCTCGGATTGGGTTATCCGGGAGGTCCCGCATTGGACAAGCTGTCACAAGGCGGAAACGACCGGCTGTTTAACCTGCCGGAGCCTGTTATAGCAGGAGCTCCCTATGACATGTCTTTTTCCGGATTAAAAACAACTATTGTCAATATTGTCCACAATGCAAAGCAAAAAGAAGAAGAGCTTGATACATCTTCGCTTGCAGCTTCTTTTGCCCGGACGGTCAGCAATATTTTAGTACCGCGTGTCATGGCAGCAGCAAAAGAACTCGGCCACACAAAAATTGCAATAGCCGGAGGTGTTGCGGCAAACTCGAGAATACGTGCCGATTTTTTGACAGCAGCAGAGCTGGAAGGTTACACACTCTTTATCCCTCCCCTCAATCTTTGCGGAGATAATGCAGCCATGATAGGCTCTCAGGGTTTTTATGAATATAAATCGGGAGTCCGTGCAGACATGAGCTTGGATGCACGCGCTACCATGGATACGGATATGAATTTTTAATGGAAAAAATAATTAAAATCGAAGATTTGGAGTTTTCTTACTCACAAGCAGAGAAAGAAGTTTCTTTACTTGTGCTCAAAAAGCTGAGTCTAAAAATCGAAAAGGGTACATTTGTTGCCATTATCGGTCATAACGGCTCGGGCAAGACTACACTTGCCAAGCACTTTAACGCCATCCTTCTCCCGACCGGAGGGCAGGTGCTTGTTAGTGATATGGACACACGAGTCGATGATTTTCTTATTGAGATACGCAGACGTGTAGGAATGGTTTTTCAGAACCCCGACAACCAAATTGTCGCAACCGTTGTCGAAGAGGATGTCGCTTTTGCTCCCGAGAATTTGGGTTATCCTTCGGATGAAATCCGCCGCCGTGTAGATGAAGCTTTGAAAATCGTTGGTATGTATGAGTACCGTGAGCACGCTCCGCATCTTCTTTCGGGAGGTCAGAAACAACGAATCGCAATAGCGGGAGTCCTTGCTATGAGACCCGAGTGTGTTGTCTTTGACGAGCCCACCGCTATGCTCGACCCGAGAGGAAGGGCAAGCGTATTAAAAATCATCCGCGATTTAAAGGACACTTATGGTGTTGCTGTTGTTTTAATCACGCACCATATGGACGAAGCAGCAGATGCCGACAGGCTAATTGTCATGTCAGACGGGGAAATAATAAAAGACGGCACTCCAAGAGAGGTTTTTCTCGATATTGACACGTTAAAAAAGGCAGGGCTCAACGTCCCGGAAACCACTCTTTTGCTTCACGAGCTAAAAGCCGACGGCTTTGACATATCTCTTGACGCACTTACCATTAACGAGTGCGCCGATGCTATAATTACCGCCATAAAAAAGGACCGGGTGGGTTAATGCCTCTTATCAAAACAGAAAAGTTAACACATACATACAGCGTCGGCACACCTTTTGAACGTGTCGCTATTCATGATATAGATTTTGAAGCAGAGCTTGGCGAATATATCGGTATAATAGGCGCTACAGGCTCCGGTAAATCAACCTTCGTGCAGCATTTAAACGGTTTGATAAAACCCTCTTCGGGAAACGTATACTACAATGATATAAACATTTATGAAGACAAGGAATATTTACGTAAGCTGCGTTTTAACGTAGGTTTGGTTTTTCAATATCCCGAGTATCAATTGTTTGAAGCAACTGTTTTTGAAGATATTGCTTTCGGTCCGAAAAACATGGGCTTACCCGAAGGTGAAATTAAAGAGCGTGTACATGAGTCGGCACAATTTGTCGGACTCTCTGAAGCTCTGCTCGAAAAATCACCTTTTGAACTTTCCGGCGGTGAAAAGAGGCGCGCCGCTATCGCCGGAGTTATCTCTATGCAACCACAGGTTCTGATACTCGACGAGCCGACAGCGGGACTTGACCCACGGGGGCAATCCGAAATGCTCCAAAATATTTCAAATTATAAAAACGCTCACAATGCAACTGTTATTCTTGTCACTCATAACATGGATGAAATCGCACGCAGAGTAGACAGGCTCGTTGTTTTAAATACAGGTACCGTTGTTATGGCAGGTATACCTTCCGAGATTTTTTCCGAAACAAAGAGGCTCTCTGAGCTTGGTCTTTCGGCACCGAAAGCAGCAATTTTGTCTGCACGTCTGAGATCCCTCGGGCTCGACTTAGACTGCGATATTTATACAATTGAATATCTCAGAAAAAAGCTGAACTCTCTTAAAGGGGGTGCAGCACATGCTTAAAGACATCACTCTCGGGCAGTTTTTTCCGGGAAATACCGTTGTTCACAGACTCGATCCCCGCACAAAGCTGACCCTTATGGTTGTTTATATTACTGCTTTGTTTATGTCAAAAGGTCTACCTTCTTATGCTTTTATGTTTGCCATTCTTGTGACTTGCCTCATCTTGTCAAAAATAAAACCGAAGGCTGTATTTCGAGGTCTTCGTCCTGTTTTTATCATCATACTAATTACCGTGATTCTTAATATATTTTTTGTCAAAGGTGAAACCGTTATTTTTGAATACGGATTTCTTGTAATTACCCGGGAGGGTATTGTTACGGCGGTATTTATGGCCTCCCGTTTTATGATGCTCATTGTCAGTACTTTCCTGCTGACATATACAACATCGCCAATAACACTCACCGACGGACTGGAGCGTATTTTAAGTCCGTTGAAGAAAATAAAGCTTCCTGTTCACGAGTTTACAATAATGATGAGTCTTGCGCTTCGTTTTATTCCAACACTTATAGAAGAAACAGACAAAATAATAAGCGCACAAAAATCCCGCGGTGCTAACTTTGAAACGGGTGGTTTGATTAAACGGGCAAAAGCAGTGTTACCTATCATAATTCCTCTTTTTATAAGTTCCTTCAGGCGTGCAGATGAACTTGCTACTGCGATGGAATGCCGCTGTTATCATGGTGGAGAAGGCAGAACGCGCATGAATAAGCTCAGGTTTGCACTCAGAGATTACATTGCTTTGCTGCTCGGTGCTTTGGTTATAGCTGTTGTTGTTTTACTTGGTTATATGCCTTGGGTTGTTGGGATATAGTATGAAAAATATTGCTCTTAAACTCTCCTATGACGGCACAAACTATCACGGCTGGCAGGTTCAAAAATCCGAGGTAACCGTAGCGGGAACTATTGAAGCTGCACTGTCGCGGCTCTGTGAACACACGGTTAAAGTAAGCGGTTGCGGCAGAACCGATGCGGGGGTTCACGCAAAAGTGTATTGCGCTAATTTTAAGACTTCTTCAACTATTCCTCCCGATAGGTTTCCATATGCCCTAAACACCTATCTGCCGGCTGATATTGCTGTGCAGAGCGCAATGCTTGTACCCGATGATTTTGATGCGAATCTCTCCTGTATAAAAAAGGAATATACTTATAAAATAATATGTTCACAGATACACGATCCGTTTTTCTCGAAAAAAGCATACTTTTACCCCCACACGCTTGATGTTGACTCAATGAAAAAGGCTGCTGAGCACTTTGTGGGAACACATGATTTTGCAGCTGTACGAAGCGTCGGGACAGAAACAAAAACTACTGTCAGAACAGTTTATTGGTATGACGTTGAGCAGCTCGGAGAAGTTACAGCGCTTCGTGTCTGCGCTGACGGTTTTCTTTATAATATGGCTCGCGCTATGGCTGGAACATTAATATATGTCTCGGAAGGAAAAATACTTCCCGGTGAAATTCCCGGACTTTTAAATAGCAAAGATCGGCGTCTTACAGGTCCGACGCTTCCTCCCGACGGTCTTTATTTAACTAAATTATGGTATGCGGGAAAAGTCGGTGAAATGTTTGAGTAAGCGGCAAATTATATTCACATTTAGTCATTTTTATGGTATAATGCTTAATTGCGATTACTGTAATATGTATGCGCTCCGGGAGAAATTCAAATGAGCGGTGATGATAAACCCAAAAGAAAATTACGAAAAATCTTAAAGCTTGCTTTTTTGCTTGTAATTTTATTTGCTCTTACTCTTGTTGTTTTATCACTAATTCCCGGAAAAACACCGGGGCAAAGCCTTCTGTCCGGTATGCTTTTTTCCAGAACACCAACTATCTCTGTTGGTGAGTTTAATTTTGAAGTAGGACGAGACAGGGTTTTTGCTCACGCAAACGGACATGTTGCCGCGCTCGGAACATTAGGTCTGCAAGTGCAGGGTCCCGACGGACAGGAAACCCTCAGAAGTCTTTTTCGATTGACATCTCCCGCGATAACAGAAAAAAACGGGTTTTTCTTAGCTTACGATATCGGAGGAAACTCGATTCGTGTCTTTAATTCCACAAGTGTTCTTTCGTCGGTTGAAACCGAAGGGGTAATTGTATCGGCATCAATTAACAAAAATGGTTGGTTTTGTATTGTCACCCAAGAGCAAGGCGGTTTTCGCGGTACAGTTTCCGTATATAACAGCAACGGGTCTGCGGTCTATGTTGTACAGATTGGAACCGGTTTCGCCCTCTCGGCTAAGCTTTCGGACGATAATAAAAATCTTGCGATTTTAAGCATGACAGAAAGAGGAAGCCAAATCACATTTTACGCCGGTATTGATTCACACAAAGATGAACCCGACGACATATATCATTTTTACAGCCAAATAGCACTTGACATCGAATTTATATCAAATACTAAGCTTCTTGCAATTACAACCGAATCAATATATGCCGTAGACTTTTCCGGTGGCGACACAACTCAAATCAGCGATTTTTCAGGAAAAAGGCTTGCAGGGTATACTTTTAGCGACAAGCATATCGCTTTCCACCTTTACGACTACAGTATTGGTTACAACGGACGCACAATACTTATGGATTTTGAAGGAACCATACTTGGTCAGCGCGAGTCTTTCTCGGAATTTATTTCATTATCCGCATTTAAAAACACTGTTGTGCTGCTGCAAAGCGACGGACTTGCGTTTTATAACGAAAAACTCGAAGAACATCCTTCTTCCGAAAACAGTTCCACCACAACCACAGCCGGTCGGGTTCTTGCACTGAGCGACGATTTGGCACTTGCCGCAAACGACCACTTTGCAATTGTAATCAGACGAGGGGAGGCAAGCTAATCTCTTGACTGCATTTTTAATTGATTTATCTGTTATAGGCACTGTAGCGTTTTGCTCATGGCGCGGATATAAAAACGGTTTAATAAGAGGTGTTTTTGGCGTTGTCTCTCTTATCGTTGCACTTCTTGTCGCAAATGTAGCCGCCCAGGCATATTCAAACGATGCCAAAGCGATGCTCATGCCCTTTGCCAGCGGGATTATTGATACTACTTTGTCCGAAATGAGAGAGGAGGGTATTGAATATCAACCTCTTGCACACGACCACGAAATCGACGACGCTGACTTTGGAACAGCTTATACAGTACTTCGTCAAATAGGACTTCCGGAAGCTGCAGCAGTCAGTATTGCAGAACAATCTCTGGAAAAGAGAGATACCGAGGAGGATGAACAGAGTTCCTTTACCTCAATTTTAGCCGATAAGCTAACTACAACTTTATCTTATGTTGCTGTTTTCGGCATAGCTTTTCTGCTCGTATCAATAGTTTTTGCAATTGCAGGCAATCTTGTCGGTTTTGTCTTTTCTTTACCCGGATTGAAGTTAGTTGATATTATTGCGGGCGCTGTGTTCGGTCTTTTTAAAGGTCTCATACTTATCTATACTATAGCTGTGATAATCAGATATTTTGGAATTCTTGCACTCTCGACACTCGAAAGCACATACTTGTTAAACCTTATAGTAAACAAAAACCCGATAGCCGCAATTCTTGGACTTTAGGTGGTGATATACGTGAAAGCTTTACCTAATCTCATCTCAATTTTTCGTATATGCCTTGTTCCTGCTTTTATCGCTGCATATATCTTTGACCAAAACGATGTCAAAATAAGCGCCATTATTATCTATGCTGTTGCGGGTCTCAGCGATTTTCTGGACGGCTTTTTAGCGCGGAAATTTGACGCGCAGTCAAAACTCGGCAAGCTCCTTGACCCTCTTGCAGACAAATTAATGACTTTTACTGTCTTAATTTGTATAACCGTTTCAAGGCCGATTCTGCTCTGGGCTGTTATTGTTTTCTTTGTTAAAGAAATTTGCATGGGAATTGGCGGGCTTGTTATTCATAAAGTGGCGCATGTTGAGTTACCGCCTTCAAATATTATAGGCAAAGTGTCAACCGCCGTATTCTTTTTGGTCTGCGGTATACTGCTTATTTTCGCTAACATCAACGAAACTGTTGCGAGCATAATAATTGCCGGTGCAATAGGCTTAACTTTAATAGCTTTTGCTTCTTACCTTTTTACATATATTAAAGTAATGAAATCACGGTCCAAGAAAACCGAAATAGATGGAGATGACGTATGCAACCAACAGTCTGTTCAAGATGCAGAGTAAACCCCGCAGTAATTTTTATTACCAGAATAGAGAACGGGCAAACCACAAACGAGGGAATTTGTCTCAAGTGTGCCCGTGAACTTAATATTAAACCTGTTGAGGATATCATTAAAAAAATGGGGCTTACCGACGAAGACCTGGAAAGTTTGACCGAGGAAATGATGTCGGCAATGGAGGGTTATGAAGGCTTTTCCGGCACACCGGAGCAGGAAGATAATACCGACGACGGTAAGACTGCAACCTTTCCGTTTCTCGGAAGACTTTTTGGAGGTCCCGACGATTCTCCGCTGCGCGATACCACAAGACCCGGGCGCGAAACTAAGGACAAGGATTCCTCCGGGAGTGCTCAGTCCGGACATGCAAATAAGCGCAGAAAGTATCTTGAAAGCTATTGTATTTCTCTGTCACGAAAAGCAGCGGAAAGCAAACTCGACAGAATTGTCGGCCGCGAGCAGGAGACCGAGCGGGTTGTGCAAATTTTAAACCGCAGGCAAAAAAACAACCCTTGTCTCATAGGAGAACCGGGTGTCGGTAAAACAGCAATAGCAGAGGGTTTGTCACAACGGATTTTTGACGGAGATGTGCCGACTAAACTCCGCAACAAGGAAGTTTATCTGCTGGATCTTACCGCACTCGTTGCCGGAACACAGTTTCGCGGGCAATTTGAAAGCCGTATGAAAGGCCTTGTCGAAGAAATCAGAAATCACGGTAACGTCATTCTTGTCATCGATGAAGTGCACAGCCTTGTCGGAGCCGGCGATGCCGAAGGTTCAATGAATGCTGCAAACATTCTTAAACCCGCCCTTTCACGGGGAGAAATTCAAGTCATCGGAGCAACAACCTTTAACGAATACAGAAAACATATAGAAAAAGATGCCGCGCTCGAGCGCAGGTTCCAGCCTGTTATTGTAAACGAACCGTCTGTAAACGAGTCAATAGATATTATCGTTGGAATTAAAGGTTATTATGAAGCGTTTCACGGTGTCACTATCACGGACGATATGGCAAGACAGTCGGTGTTGTTATCGGAACGATATATTACCGACAGGTTCCTGCCGGATAAAGCTATCGATTTAATTGATGAGGCTTGCTCAGATTTGAACCTTAAAAGTGCGCTTATTGCAAGAAAAGATGAAATAAACAAGGAAAAAGCAGACTTGCAAAAAGAGCGCGATTTAATCTTGTCGGCTCCCGACGGCAGTGACTATGCTCGCCTTGCCGAAATAAGAACCCTGGACTTTAATTTGACGGACGAACTTGGAAAGCTTGAAGAGGAAGGCCGTCCCATGCTCACTATTGATAATCTTGCGAGGGTTATTGAGCTGTGGACAAAAATTCCCGCTTCAAGCATAAGAGAAGATGAGTTTGTACGTCTTTTTGAGCTTGATAAGCGCCTTAAAAAGCACATTATAGGACAAGACGAAGCAATCGATAGTGTCTGCTCCGCAATTAAACGTAACCGTGTCGGAATATCTGCTAAACACAAACCTGTTTCCTTTATATTTATAGGCTCTACGGGAGTAGGCAAAACCGAGCTTGTAAAATGTCTTGCAGCCGACCTCTTTGATTCTCCGGAGTCACTTATCCGTTTTGATATGTCCGAATTTATGGAAAAGCATGCTGTTTCGCGGATTATAGGTTCTCCTCCCGGTTATATCGGATACGACGAAGCGGGGCAGCTTACGGAAAAAATCCGTCGCAGACCATATAGCGTGATTTTATTTGATGAAATTGAAAAGGCACATCCTGATGTTATGAACATTTTGCTTCAAATTCTTGACGACGGACACATCACGGATGCACACGGCAGAAATATTAATTTTGAAAACACCGTAATAATAATGACCACAAATGCCGGAAGCGATAAAAAAGACGGTGCTGTCGGCTTCAATCGCAGCAGGGATGAGCAGGGCAAAGAAAAAGCGGAGAAAGCCTTGAAGGACTTCTTACGTCCCGAGTTTATCAACCGTGTGGATGAAATAGTATACTTTAATCATTTGACAGAAGATGACTTTAAGGAAATTGCCCGCCTTATGCTCGAAGAGCTGCGT
>Ga0123356_10008185_pt1 | contig 10404 bp, 9 predicted proteins | sample TergutEmb28metaG_2_FD_92546 | JGI IMG/M metagenome (GOLD analysis project Ga0123356, IMG submission 92546) | Embiratermes neotenicus P3 segment gut microbial communities from Petit-Saut dam, French Guiana - Emb289 P3 | ecosystem: Host-associated > Arthropoda: Insects > Digestive system > Gut ... | reverse complement strand
CTGATGTTGGCTCAGGAATTGCGGGCCTTTGAACCTTTCGGCAAAGGCAACCCGCCCGTATATTTTGCGGACACAGGGTTACGGTTGCTAAAAGTAACTTTATTGGGTCAATATAAACAGGTGATGCGTTTATGCCTGCAAAGCCCCGGCATAACGGAAACGGTGGAGGCTGTCTGTTTCGACGGTAAAGATAAGCTGCAGGAATTGGTGATGGCGGTATGGGGAGAGATTGCCTGGCGTAATCTGTTGGCGGGCCGTTCAGTTGATATTAATTTGGATATACTATATACATTAAGTGTAAATACATATCAGGGGCGTCAAAACGCCCAGGTGCAATTGATAGACTTTCGGCTTACATCTAGCTGATGACCATATGGGGCAGGGGAGAAGTGCTGTGAAATATTGTATACAGACATTTGGCTGCCAAATGAATGAAAATGATAGCGTCTTTATCGCCTCTTTGCTGCAAAGCGCCGGCTACAGTAAGGCTGAAAGTATGGCGGAAGCGGATATTATCGTAGTAAATACCTGCTGTGTGCGCCAAAGCGCGGAGAATAAAGCCTTTGGTTATATCGGTAGCTTAAAAAGGTTTAAAGAAAAAAACGCTGATGTGGTGATCGCCGTTTGCGGATGTATGGTGCAAAAGGACGGCAACGCGGCGGCGTTTTTGCATAAAGCCCGTCATGTGGGGATATTATGCGGTACCTTTGCCATATCCCGCTTGCCTGAATATATCGCGGAATATCAGGGCAGGGGAGAGGTAATAGTTGATATTGAGCAAAATCATCAGCAGCCGGAGGCATTGCCCATAGATACCCGGTTTACGGAGTATAGTTATAAAGTGCAGGTAAATATCATTTACGGCTGCGATAATTTTTGTACTTATTGCATAGTGCCATATGTACGGGGACGCGAAAGGAGCCGCGCGCCGCAACATATTTTAGATGAAGTACGGGCATTGGCGAAGGCGGGCGTCAGAGAGGTACAGCTTTTAGGGCAAAATGTTAATTCCTACGGTAAGGATTTAGCAGAAGATAGCTGGGATTTTGCCCGCTTACTGCAAGAATTGGACGAAATTGAAGAGTTGCGGCGCATCCGCTATATGACCTCGCATCCCCGCGATTTCAGTGCGGAACTGGTGGATGTGGTGGTCGATTCGCGGCATATCTGCCATCATTTTCATTTGCCGCTGCAAGCCGGCTGCGATAAAATACTTGCGGCTATGAATCGCGGCTATAATACGGCCTATTATGGCCGTTTGCTGGAAATAATTCGCCAAAAAACGCCTAATGCCACCATTACCAGCGATTTGATAGTAGGTTTTCCCGGGGAAACGGAGCAAGATTTCCAACAAACACTGGATTTCGTAGCCCACTGCCAATTCGACACGGCCTATACCTTCTTATATTCCGAGCGCAGCGGCACGCCGGCCGCGCAAATGCCGCAGCAATTGAGCGCGGAAGTAAAAAAAGAACGCTTACAAAGGCTGATGACAATACAAAATCCCATCAGTTTGCATCATAATCAAAAATTAATCGGCCAAACGCAAAATATTTTAGTGGAAGGCCCCAGCAAGAATAGAAATGATCATTGGTATGGGCGCAATGACGGCAATAAAATAGTAGTTTTTCCATATATTGCTGACAGCGGCATAGAAGCCGGTTCCATCATACCCATAGAGATACGGCAAGCGCAAACCTGGAACCTCTACGGGCTGCTTCGCAGCCCGAGTTGTGAGTTGTGAGTTATGAGTTTTGAGTTGATTCCACGGTATAATCCAAAAATGACTAACCGCGAAAAACGCTAAAGACGCGAAAAATGATGAACTGTATTATTGCTCCGTATTCTAGTTTACATAATATATATTATCGGAAGTAGTGGTGAAAGGGATTGATGTAGCAGTTATCTGTAGGGGCTGTCGTCCTCGACAGCCCGTTTCTACAGGATACCTCAAAGCTATATGGGTAGCGGGACGTCGAGGACGCCGTCCCGCTACAGCATGTGATTGAATAATAAGCATTGCCCCTGACCCCTGACCCCTGATCCCTAAATCCTAAATCCTAATCCCTAGGTATTCGCAGTATCTGTCCCGGCTCAATGTATGCGTTTTCCAGATTGTTCAGTTGCTTGACTTCGTATACCGCTTTGCGTATATCTCCTTTGTAGGCATAGTGTTCTTGCACCAAACCCCATATAGTATCGCCTTGGCATACCACAATGTTGTTCATGGGCCGGCCGGTATCGCTGCCGGTGGCTTTATCTAAACCGCCGAATAATAGCATACTTATCATTATCAGCACTACCAATACTGCCGTGCAGCGGGTTTTACGCAGCCGCCTTATTTTATGTAATGAATTAGGCATAGCAGATTCCCCTTCCTTGTACGAACATTAGTTCTAATCTGATTATAATAGAATGTACGTTCGGTGTCAAGCTTTTTTTAGAACAAATGTTTGCTTTTTTTAGGGGGGTATGCTATAATCAATGCAGATGCATACGAAAAAAACGGTACAAGGAGGTTTTGATATGGGCTATGATGATTTGACCGCGCGCCAAGCTGGTATATTGGATTATATTAAACAGGAAATCAGTAAAAAGGGGTATCCGCCCGCCGTGCGGGAAATCGGCGAAGCGGTGGGATTAAGCTCCCCTTCCACTGTACATTCCCATTTGAATACCTTGGAACAGTTGGGTTATATCCGGCGTGATCAGTCCAAGCCGCGCGCTTTGGAGGTACTGGACGGTGAGAATTTTTCTGCTTTTCCCGCCAAGGAAATGGTTCAGGTGCCGATACTGGGCAGCATCAATGCCGGTATGCCGGCCTTGGCCGAGGAAAACTTTGAGGATATCTTCCCCCTGCCGCTGGAATATCTGGGCAATTCCAAACATCAGCTTTTTATGCTGCATGTGCAGGGCGAAAGCATGATAGAGGCCGGTATTGAGCATGGGGATCTACTGGTGGTGGAGGAAGCCGTTACCGCCCGTAACGGCGATATCGTGGTGGCGCTGATGGACAATGAAACCACCGTCAAAACATTTTACCGCGAAAACGGCCATATACGTTTACAGCCTGAAAATAGCGGTATGGCGCCGATCATCGTCGCAGAGGCGCAGATCATCGGCAAACCGATCGCTTTATTCAGGCGTTTATAAAATACAACTATATCAGGTTTTTTGCTATCATGTCGCGCAGCGTATGTTCCACCGCGTACGCCACATGATGCCTGCTTAAACCACCCTGCACGAATAGCAGATAGGGCGGGCGTATGGGCGCGTCGGCGGAGAGTTCTATAGAAGAACCCTGAATAAAGCCGCCGCTGGCCATGATGATATCATTATCATAACCGGGCATGGGCCAAGGCAGAGGGCTGACGAAGCTATCCACCGGTGAATAGCGCTGTATGCCCTGACAAAAAGCGATAAGCGCCGCCTCATCCGGCATTTGCGCGCATTGTATAATATCGGTGCGGTTTTCTTCCGGCAGCGGGCTGATAGTAATGCCGCGGCTTTGCAGCAAGCTGGCTGTAAATACCGCGCCGGCTAAAGCCTCGGCCACGATCAGCGGCGCCATGAACAAGGCTTGATAATACAAACGGTTTTCCAGCAGGCTGGGCCCCACTTCCCTACCCGCTCCGGCCACGGTAAGCTTGCAGGCGGCGCGCTCCACCAGATGCGCGCGGCCAACCACATAACCGCCGCAGGGCGTAAGCCCCGCTCCCAGGTTTTTGATCAAAGAACCTGCCAGTAGATCCGCGCCAAAATGACTGGGCTCGTATTGTTCCACCATCTCGCCATAACAATTATCCACGAATACTATCACCTCGGGCCGTGCTTCTTTCACGGCCCGCGTTATTTGCGCTATCTGCGCCACGCTCAGGCTATTGCGCCAACTGTAGCCGCGCGAACGCTGTATGCACAGCATTTTGCTGCGCGGCCCCAAGGCCGCGGCAATAGCCCGCGGATCCGGTTGTAAAAAATCCGTTTCCAGCACCCGATGCGTAATGCCCAGTTCGGCCAGGCTGCCGGGCACAGGCCTTTTCATACCGATGATGGTCTGCAGCGTATCATAAGGCAAGCCCAGTGTTACCAACTCGTCTCCGGGCAATAGATTACCATGCAGCGCCAGGCTGATGGCATGGCTGCCGGAGACGATTTGCTGCCGCATCAAGGCCGCTTCCGCGCCAAAAACGCGCGCCGTCACCGCCTCCAGCTTATCCCGCCCGGCATCATGATAACCGTAGCCGCTAGCGGCATGAAAATGCTCATAAGCCAGTTTTTCCGCGCGCATGGCCTCTAATACGCGTATGGTATTGGCGCGGCTGATGGCGGCAAAAGCGGCATAACTCCGCTCCATAACTGTGTGGGCGGCGGCTATTTGTTCAGCGAACTCGCTCATATTACCTCCGGTTATGTTTTGCGTGCCGGCCGACGCAATACCAGCGGCAGCTTCCACGGCTTAAGCGCCTCCTGCTGTTCAGCGGTCAGCGGCAAGAATACGGTTTGTTGCGGATGCGCGGCGGCAGAAAGGCTTTGGCCCAGCTCGCCGTATAGCTCTGTTACCGGCAAATCCAACTGCCCGCCGCGAGGCAATAATAATTCCAGCGTATCGCCGGGCTTGAAATGATTACGTTGCTGCAATATCAGCTGCCCCGCTTCCAGGCGCTGCGCCGTGGCCACAAAATCATAACCGCGCACAGGATCGGCGGAAATATGACGCTGGGCTTGCGCCGCGGTTTGTGTAAAAGCAAAACCATGCGTATACTCGCGGTGGCTTATTTTAGCCAATTCTTCACGCCACTCTTCACGGATGGTATACCCCTCCCCTGCCGCGTAAGCCGCGTCCAAAGCCTGGCGGTATACGCGTGTGACATTGGCGATATAATAAGCGCTTTTATTGCGCCCTTCTATCTTTAAGGCGCTGATACCGGCCTGTAACAATTGCGGCAAGGCGTCGATCAAACACAGATCCTTGCTATTGAAGATATAACTGCCGCGCGCATCCTCTTCCACGGGCATAAATTCCCCGGGGCGCTGCTCTTCCTGCACCGTATAGCGCCAGCGGCAGGGCTGGGCGCAATCGCCGCGGTTGGCGTCGCGGCCGGTGAGAAAACTGCTGATCAGGCAGCGCCCGGAATAGGCCATGCACATGGCCCCGTGTACGAAATACTCCGTTTCCAAGCCGGATACTGCGCTGATATGCGCCGCCTCGGCTATGGAAAGTTCGCGCCCTAAAATCACGCGTTGCGCGCCTAAACGCGCCCACATGGCGGCGCTTTGCCAGTTGACATTATTGGCCTGCGTACTGATATGCACAGGCAAAGCGGGCGCATACCTTCGCGCCAAAGCAAATACGCCCAAATCGGCAACGATAAGGGCGTCTACCTGTGCCGCCGCCGCCTGCCGCAAATAGGCGGGCAGCGCTTCTAAATCCTCATTACGGGCAAAAATATTCACCGCCAAGTACAGCTTTTTACCACGGCTGTGAGCAAAAGCGGCAGCCTGCGCCAATTCCCCGCTGGCAAAATTACCGGCAGCCGCGCGCAAGGAATAATCCTTGCCGCCAATATATACAGCGTCGGCGCCATAATTCAAAGCCACGCGCAGTTTTTCCATATCCCCGGCTGGGGCTAGTAGTTCAGGTTTATGCAGCATGAGGTGCTTCCTTTATCAGCAAATATAGTCACGTTTGACAAGCAGCGTCAGGTGTATTATAATATGTATTAGGAGGTGTATTCAAATGCGCACAAATATATTTATTGATGATGATATGATGAAAAAAGCGATGCTTCTTTCCGGCTTAAAGACCAAAAAAGAAGTGGTGGAAAAGGCTTTGCAGGAATTCGTGGCTGTCTATTCCCGGAAGGATTTATCCGAGTTGAAAGGACAAATAAAGTTTTCTGAAGGCTACGATTATAAGTTGTCGAGGGGGGAACGTTAATTGATATTGGTTGATACTTCTGTTCTGATCGACTATTTTAAGGGAACTGAAAATAAAAAAACTGTGATCTTCGAAACAATACTGAAAAGAAAATTGCCATATGGAATTGCCGCGTATACTTATCAGGAAATTTTGCAAGGTGCGAGAAATGAAAGCGAATACAAAGAGCTAAAAGCATACCTTTCCACGCAGACAATCTATTTTTTACCCGAAGAAATAGAAGCATACGAGGAAGCGGCGCGTTTATATTATAATTTGCGACGGCAAGGTATTACGCCAAGAAGCATTATTGATATTTTTATCGCCTTGATCGCTATAAAAAATGACTTGATGCTATTGCATAATGACCGTGATTTCGATGAACTTGCCGCCAAGCTAACTGCGTTGAAAACTTTTACTGATCATCCGGATGCTTTTTCACATGCTCCTGATAGGTCACACTGAAGCGGTGTGAGCCGTCTTTTTGGGCGCGGAAGTATAGGTAATCCGTTTCCGTGGGCCATAGCGCGGCTTCTAAGGAGGCTACGCCAGGCGCAGCGATGGGGCCGGGCGGTAAGCCGCCGTATTTATAGGTATTATAGGGGGATTCTATTTCCAAATCGCTGTTTAGCAGCGGTACTTTTGGCTCACCTAGTAAAAATTGTATGGTGGCGCAGGATTGCAATAGCATATCCACTTGCAAACGCTTATGGAATACGCCGGAGATAATGGGCCTGTCTTGTGCCACCGCGGCTTCCTTTTCGATGATAGAAGCCAGCGTCACCACTTCCATAACGCTCATGCCCAATTCATCGGCGCGATCCTGATACTCCGGCGTCCACACATGAGCGAACTGCTCAAGCAGCATATCAACTATCTGTTTTTCACCCCAGGCCGGATTCAGCAAATAGGTATCCGGCGCCAGAAACCCTTCCAAACGGCCAGCCGGCTCTATCGAGGCGCCGCTGGCCGGTAGATAGCTTGGGCTGAAATCGCCTTCCTCGGCGTAGCGCAGAAAATCGTCCGCCTCGCATAAGCCGGCCTCGGCGAAGCGTTGCGCGATGGCTGCCATCGTCAGTCCTTCGGGTATGGTCACGCGGATATCATGGCTGACATTGCCGCCCTTAAGCAATAGTTCGCCGATATCATCCAGGCTCCAAGTTCCGGCGGCGAAAAGGTATTCGCCGGCGCGCAGTTGCGCGTCGATGCCGGCTTGCCGTACATGGCGGCGGAATATTTCGGAGCTTTGCGTTAAACCTGCTTCATACAGCAGCTTGGAAATGGCGGCGCTGCCGCTGCCGGAAGGTATTTCGACAATAATATCTTCCGCGATAGTTATGGGCTGCGCGGAAACGCCTGTTTGCAACTGCCCGGCAATGTCTGATACCCATACACGCAGATAAAAATAGGCCGTCCCCACGCCTAAAATAACTATAAACAACACTATCAGTAAAACAATGATTCCTGTTTTAGGTTTTTTAGTCATATGCCCTCCAGTTTTTGTCATCTTATTCCGTTATATTACAGATATATTTCATTGCACCATTTGACAGCCTCCACATATACGGTGGTGACTTGCCCGGCGCTCAGTGAAAATGATTCGATCAACCGGTCTGTTTCCTCCCAGGCGCTTTGTTCAAGGCTTACCACCAACTGCAAAAGGTCATACAATTGGCCGGAATGATCCACCAAAGTCTGCAAAATCTCCGCGGCCAGCGGCATATTATGTAAAGCCACATGCATCTGTTGCTCCATCATTACATCAAGCAGCGAAAACAATCCTGTTAAAAATATATTTTCACTGCTGTAAGGCAAACGGCAATACCGTTGTATCTGCTCCATAAAACGCCCTCTGATCATCGACATGCGGATAAGTTCATCGGGCTTGCTGGAACACATATCCATTATGGCCATCAAGAATATCCATTTACGGATATCTTCGGTACCCAGTATGCTCAATGCATACTTAATATCGACAACTTCTGTCGGCAGGGCATAATAAGCCGAATTGACCATGCGTAACAATTTATAGGAAAGCGCCACATCGCCGAGGATTATATTTGCCAACCTGCGGAAATCCATATCAGAGCCTTCATTTACTTCATGCAACAGCGAAACATAGCGGGCCTTAAGCGGCGCGACATCTTTCGACGCCAGTGTAACAGGCTTGCAAAAGAAATAGCCCTGAAACAGCGTAAAGCCCATCTCGGCCGCCATTTGGAACATCTCCATACTTTCGATTTTTTCAGCTAATAGAAGTTTTCCCTTAGTATCGATCAGGCTGAGTGTTTCCATGATTTCTTGCGGCGGCGTGGCGAGAAAATCAAATTTGATGATTTTACACAGTTGGATGAGAGGTTCCAGTTCCGGACGGTAAACAAAGTCGTCTAAAGCCAGTGTATAGCCTTGATAGCATAGATTGCGGCATGCGTTGACGATTTCCGGCGTAGGCTCGATATCTTCCAGCAACTCAATCACCAACAGATTCTTGGGAAAAAGCATGGCGATATTTTCCAGCAATATCGTGGAGGTAAAATTGATAAATGCCGGTTTTCCGCCTGTTATGCTGGTCACGCCCATAGTGTAGAAACTCTCCATAACAACGCGTGAAGAAGCTTGATCAGCATCTACAGCAGAATACGAGCTATCGCTGACGCCGCTTCTGAACAAGAGTTCATAACCAAAAATATGTGTTTTCCGGTCAAAAATGGGCTGCCTTGCTATGTAAGAATCCACTTTATCACACACCTCGTTTTACTCAGGGAAATCATTTTCGCCGCCTGGCCTTACCCGGATAAACCGGAAGAGCTTAGAACTTAGAACTTAGAACTTAGAGCTTAGAGCTTAGAGCTTAGATGATAGGGATCGTGGTGCTAAAAACTTTTGCCATTCAACACAGAGTCTTGCGGAGTAAGTGACCAATGCGGTCTTCGACCGCAAGTGTGGAGTTATAGAAAAACAACTTGTTTTTTGTTTGCGCTATACGAGAGTATGCTACTAATCCTCAGCCAACAGCCTTTCTATGATCAGCGTGGCATCCGCCACCGCCTTGTGCAGCGGCGGCAATAAATCATCGGCGGTGATGCTGTTTTTGGCGCGCACTTCTATTTCGGCGGCAATTTTTTGCAGTTCGATCAAGCCCAGATTGGCGGCTACCCCTTTCAGGCTATGGGCGCTATGCTTGGTTTGCTCAAAATCCTTATCATGATTACCGTTGTTTATTTCATCCGCGAATTTTTGGCCGGCAAAGCTGCCCAGCAAACGGAAATACAGCTTCTTATTATTCATGACCCTGTTCAGCCCGTCTGCCACATCCACTACCGGCAGCAGCTCTGTATAATCCAGCGCCTGTTTTATCTCTTGCGCCGATGGTTTTTCATCGGCAGGCTTAGTATTGAAAGAAAGGTAAGTATCCAATTTATTTATCAACTCCTCTACATTAACCGGCTTACCAATATGATCATCCATACCGGCTTGCAGGCATTTTTTTCTATCTTCGAGGAACATATTAGCGGTCATAGCAATTATCGGCGTTCTTTTCCCCTCCCCTTCCATGGAACGTATTTTTTTCGCGGCCTCATAACCATCCATTTCCGGCATATCAACATCCATCAGGATCAAGCTATATTTTCCGGGATCAGCCGCATAAAGGTCGCAGACCTCTTTCCCGTTTTGCGCATAAGCTATAGCTATCTTGGTTTTCTCCAAAATAGCGAAAATCACTTCCCTATCCGTTACCGCATCCCCCGCCAACAGCAGCGTATGATGACGGAAATTGCGTATATATGTTGTATTAGCCATTGCTTCGCTGTGCATTATCCTGTTTGACTTATCAGGCAGTTGTAAGCTGTTGCTTTTGATCAATATGGTAAATATAAATTTTGAACCCTGCCCCAGCGCGCTTTCGACCCAAATATCCCCATCCATTTTCCGGACGATTTTTTTACATATGGCCAAGCCCAGGCCGGTACCGCCATATTTGCGGGCAGTGCCGCCGTCGGCTTGCTCAAAAGAAGTAAAAAGGCGCGATTGCTGCTCCCGCGACAGGCCTATACCATTATCTATCACCTCAAAACGCAACTGAGTTCTTTGATCTTTTTCTGCTATTTTGCTGACATTGAGCCTGATCGTACCGCCATCCGGCGTAAATTTTATGGCATTGCCTAAAAGATTGGTGATGACTTGGCTCAGGCGCGTTTCATCGCCGATCAGTATATGCGGAATATTTCCGGCAATATCTATTAATAGGTTTTGCCTTTTTTCTTCGGCGTGGAAATTGACCACGTCCGTGACATTCATCAGCATTTTTTCAAAGACAAACTCGTTTTCCGCCAAGGCAAATTTATTGGCTTCGAACTTAGACATATCCAATATATCGTTGACGACCCCCAATAGATGTTTGGAGGCGTTGCCGATCTTCTCCAGGCAATATTCTTTTTTATCGGCATCCGTGGTATTGCGGGCGACATTGGTCATACCGATGATAG
>Ga0123356_10008184_pt1 | contig 10404 bp, 6 predicted proteins | sample TergutEmb28metaG_2_FD_92546 | JGI IMG/M metagenome (GOLD analysis project Ga0123356, IMG submission 92546) | Embiratermes neotenicus P3 segment gut microbial communities from Petit-Saut dam, French Guiana - Emb289 P3 | ecosystem: Host-associated > Arthropoda: Insects > Digestive system > Gut ... | reverse complement strand
ATAAGCCCGGAAATTGAAACTGCAATACCGGCAAGTTCAAATGCTTCAGGCGCCAGCCCGAAACATACAATGCTTACCATAACGCCTGCGGCAAACGACAGCATCCAGCATACAAGCATTTGAGACGATTTTCTGAACAATATTACGGAAATTATTCCGCCAAGCCCTGTGCCGCAGATACCGGCAACAGCGGTAAAAAAAATTATTGTAATCATGCCTTTCTGTATTTTACACTAAATTTTTATGAACAAGCTGTCAATTGCCCCAATGCCAGGCTTGACTATAATGCGTTTATTGCGTTTTACTAAAAATGTGCCAGCGAATACTTTTGGACAATTATTCAGAGTAACAACATTCGGAGAGTCTCACGGAACGGCAATGGGATGCGTTATAGACGGATGCCTTGCAGGGCTTGAAATCTCCGCCCTTGATGTTGAAAAAGAACTGTCCCGCAGAAAATCCATAATGCGGGATGAAAACGACACGCCCGAAATTTTATCAGGCATTTTTAACGGTAAAACCCTTGGAACCCCTATTGCCATTATCGTCCGCAACAATAATTGCAACAGTAACGACTATGATGAATTAATTGAGCTGTACAGGCCGGGCCATGCCGATTTTACCTGGGAAGCAAAATTCGGGCACAGGGATCACCGCGGCGGCGGCAGAAGTTCCGGAAGGGAAACTTTATGCCGTGTTGCCGCCGGCGCTGTAGCGAAAAAAATGCTTGCAGCCAGTGGAATTGTAATTCGCGCATGGACATCGCAGGCTGCAGGCGTGCAAATGCCTTCCCCCGGCGAAGAAGGTTTTGATCTTGAAGAAATAGCCCGCAATCCGCTTTGCGCCCCCGCTAAAGCATTCGCAGCACTTGCAATGGCAAAAATTGAAACCCTACGCAAAGAAGGCGACAGTGCAGGCGGCATCGTTTCCTGTATGATAACAGGAGTCCCGCCTGGTTTGGGCGAACCTGTCTTTGACAAACTGGATGCCCGCCTTGCCGCCGCCATTGTTTCCATTGGCTCATGCAAAGGCATCGAATTTGGCGCAGGTTTTGGCTCTGCTGCAATGAGCGGCAGCGAAAACAACGACCAGCCTGTATCGGGCGGCTGCCCTCCCCTATTTGCGGCAAATAATGCCGGCGGCATTCTGGGCGGTATTTCATCCGGGCAGGATATTTTTTTTAAAGCAGCATTCAAACCAACGCCTTCAATAGCGAAGCCGCAAACTGTAATGACCAAAGACGGAAAAATAAAAGAGTTCGCAATAAATGGCCGCCACGATGTGTTTATACCGCCCCGCGCAGTGCCGGTGGTCGAAGCAATGGCTGCCCTGGTACTTGCGGACTTTATGCTGTTATCACGTACAGCCAGGTTATAGAGATTTAATTTTTTCTGATATATAGCGGCAAAGAACAGGCTTCTTTATCGTCAATAAAAAGCACAAAATTTACCACGCCAGGACTCATGAAACGAAGATTGGATATACTAAAAACAAGATGAGACACAGCCGATGCGTTTCCAACACCTTTAACATCAAGATTACCGCTTATTGTTTCCATACTCATCTCTCCGTTAAGATCGCGTGTCTCTATGCGGAAGCTGTGTTTTTCGAATTCCCAAATATCAAAACGAAGGCGGATAACCACCGAAAGCTGTTGATGGACGCATGGAAAATTCCGGGAAATAATTGTATCGAAAGTACCCACGATAGTCAGCTTGCCGCCGTTTTCCTGGGCAAAATCGCAAAATGTAAATAATTCTACCTTAATAGTACACCTCTTAAAATATAATATAAATTAACCTGGTATTAAAGTCCAGTAAATTCTGCCGCAGATGTTTTTTTTTAAATTTCAACTTGACATTTTTTTTTTTTTTAATTATATTAAAAAAGTTACCGGTTTTGAAAAACCTTAACATGTCTCCTTCGTCTAGCGGTTAGGACACCGGGTTTTCATCCCGGCAACGGGGGTTCGATTCCCCCAGGAGATGCTAATCACAGCATAAAAATAAGCTTCTGCGCCTTTACGCTTTGGGTAAAAATCGTAAAAAAAATCGTTTCGAATGTAAAAAAATCTGAACATCCCTATTTACAAGTTTTTAGAAAGATGATAATATTCTTTGAGTGAATAAAAGAACCGCCATAACTTTGCAAAGCCTTCTTAATGGGTTTTTTCGAAAATCCGGTAGTTTGATTCTTTTTTTGCCTTTTTCGGTATTCTGCTGTCTGAAAAAGCATACTTTTTTTGAAAAATTAATATCGCCCCCCCCCCCCGGGCATTTTTTCGCGGCATATTCCGTTTAAATAAAAAAAGCCAAAATATTACAAAAAAAATGAAAATCCTCCAGTTTCTGCCTGGGGAAAACTATGTCTTTAAGATTCAAATATTTCAGTTCCAATTACTTATTGGAAAAAATTATTCTCGCGGCAATTCGTCGGATTTGTACCTAAATGGGAATTTCCGATTTTTGCATAAAACTGCCCTTGTGGGTATGTAAAAAATTTTTTGGAGGCAAACATGCGTTCAATTAAAACAATCGGAAGTATTGCGCTTGCAGTACTTGTAGCGTTTGTCATCATGGGCTGCGGCGGCGAGACCATCGGTGACTACACAAAAACAAAGGCCTATGACACTCCCTCTATCGGTGCAGTGAAAGGCGTAAAAGCCATCGCTTATGATGGCGTAATTCAGGTAACCTGGGATCCTGTAGCGGATGCCAAGTCTTACGATGTAATCCGCAGGAATTTATCCTCGACCAACGGCGAAAGCAAATGGCTAACTTCAACTGCTATTGCTGCAGGCGGAAATCTGGAAGTCAAAGACATTGTCGACTTTACAAACCAGCTTATAGACAAAGCTACCTATGAGTACACTGTTATCGCCAACAGCGGGCAGTCTACCAGCGGCCGTGCAATAGGCGATTTGATCATTTCTGAAGATTTGATATGGAGCACATCCGCCACAGCCAAGGCAACGGCGAAGATCCCCGCACAGGGCACAGCAGTGAAAAAACCTGGTAATGCTAAAGCGGCTATATTTGACAGCAACCTACTACCATCTGCCGCCAATGCGAGACTGCAACTTGTCTGGGACCAAGAACCCGGAGCCACCTATGAAATCATCTACACGTATAATGGCGAAGACGAAATAAGAGCTGTTACTACGAATTATATTTCTACTACAACTAATACCGGGTTATTCGCCCCTCTGGGTCATTATGAAATGCCGTATCTGAAATCCGGTAACACCATTGAAGCTGTAGGCAATCTAAAAATCCGGGCAAAATTCGCAAACAATTACTATCTACCCAGCGAATATGACGAACCTGCAATTACTGCGCCCGCTTCACTTTTCAAACCTGCGTATACCGCCACTGGTAATGCTTTTAGCGCAACTGCACAAACTGGCTATTATGACAGCGTGGGGAACTATTCTGCCCAGATTTATACCAATATTACATGGACAGTGCTGGCAGATGCCAAGGCTGACGGATACGCTCTGTGGAGAGCGGAAACCACCAGCGGCGGTACAGTTATTGGCAGTTGGGTAGAAGTAACTGCTGCTGTGACTGATTATTATGACAGTACCACTCCAAAGAAACGCGTAAAAGACACTGATGTTGTTGCGGGAAAATATTACAAATACGCCCTTGTTATTACCGGCATTAACGACGGAATAGCTTCTGCTGTTTCTGGCACTATAACATTCGCTAACCATTCAAGCGTTGGAGATCCGGAAGCCTTCAGACTTTTAAGTGTTGGCGCATTAACCACTACTTCCCAATACAATACTGATGGCGACATCATAGGTATTGAAATTAGCTGGGCTGCCATCAATAGTGACGATCTTGATGTAGTGTATACCATCTCCCGCGCCCAAATCACAGCAATTGATCCTACTCTTAATGGTGCTAACGGCACAACACCTGCTAACATTAAGACTGTTGGTGCATGGACTGAGCTTGCGGATGTTAAGAATCCCGAAAATTTCAAACGTGGATCCAACTACACCGTATTCTACGAAGATAATTTGTCTGGCATGGTTCCAAGGCAGAATTATGCATACAAAGTAGAAGCAAAGAAAACCTTTGGCGCAATTACAGTAAATGCCATAGAAAGGATTCAAATTCTGAATATGGCTCCCTATGTTGCCTACTCCGTGTTGTCGATTGCACAAATTCCTGCTGCTCAGCCATACTATCCCCAGAATGCCATTGTACTGTCAATTTACAGCGGCGCTTACATTCGTGACGTTGTTGGCGATGCCAATAACCATATCGAAATCTGGAGGCGTGTCGCGGATGGAAGCGTTGATGATAGTGACGACATGGTTTGGGAGAATTTTGGTAAGCTTGGTACTACCGTTCTTAGTGGTATTGATGTTGCTGAAGGTAACACCAATATTGTTTATGGAGGTTTTGGTACTACATACTATGAATTCATTGATACAGGCACGTTCGTGAAAGATGGTGATGACCTTGTCGATAGGAATATTGGTTACGAATATAAGGTTATCCTTGTAAGCAGCGGCAAGCAAGTACCAAACTTCAGTACAGGCAACATTACCTCTGCTGCTTTGTATCCAAGCGGTTTGCGTGTTACTCCGGCTAATGGTACTCCATTTGCTGGTCAAGTTACCTTTGCGCCAGATGCATCTGTGGCAACAAACCGCAGAATAGTGTTTACTGCTACTGCAACTTATTATGTTGGTCTTCAGCTCAACTTTAGAGTTATGGTAGCAGGAACCGAATATCCAACCGCCCCAGCACTCTATAACTTTACTCTGGAACGTCAAACAAATGCGGATGGCAAATTAACCAACGTAGTTAGTGCAACATATACTCTTCCAGCTGCTGCAACAATACCGGATGGTGTAGCTACCATTTCTTATGGTGAAGCATTTAATACCAATCCTACTTTAAGCAACGCATCTACTTATACAACTTATGCTACATTAGTACCCTAAGTTGTATTCTTAACCAGCGTTTGCGGCAACGCAGACGCTGCGGCAGCCTGGAGGCTTCGGCCTTCGGGTTGCTTACAACGGGCTCTTGCAAAACGCTAGTTTTGCAAGAGCCTTTTTTGTTGGCGCGGCTGCGGGTAGCGGCGCTGGTGGTAAAATCTGATTGCGCACACTGGAAATTCACAATGGAATTTGATATGCTACAGTATGAACATAATGACAGATGAAGAAGCCTTTGCTCTTGATGAATACTACACCAAAAATCCGCCGAAAGTCGATCCTTCAAAGGCTCGTATCCGTATTCCGTTAATTCGTGTTGATAATGTTTCCGCAGAATATTTGGCAAAGGAAGCAAAAGCAACGCATAGAAAGCCAGAAGAAATAATCAGCAGCCTAATTATGGAAAAACTTGGTAAAGTATCTGCCGCACTTTAACGAATATAGCAGATAACCGTTACGTTAGGCAGCGTTTACATCACTTTATGTAAAAAATCCCGGCATTTATGGGCGGCGGCAGAGCGCCCATGCCATCTGTATTTTTTTGTTAAAATTAAGGCAATATTTTGATAAAATCATTGACAAAGAAAAAGAAACAAGATATTACAGAATGGTAAAAGATAATACCTACGGGATCATCAAATCTGGATACAGTCTCTAACCGAGAAAAGTCCGCTGAATGTTATTCGGTAATGGTTCTGAACCGGCGGGTTATTGATTATAAAAGATTGACATAAGAAGGAGTATTTTTATGATCAAGACAGTAAAAAAAGTCATCGTTTTGGCTGCGATGATTGTGTTAGGAGCGGCGTTTGTTTTTGCACAGGCAGAATCGCCGGAGTCAAATTCTTCCAAAGCAACTTTTGGCGAAATTGTTACCGATGTTGACAATTTTTTCGACAGTGCAGACTGGAAAGAACTTCAATTGAACAATTTTTTCGCATTCTCCCGCTTTGGAGCCAATATTCCCGAAGCTAAACTGGACATGGGTGTAGCTGCGAAAATAAAGGAACTCTACTTTGGTTTATATTACAACGGCAAAGTAGTTGGCCAAAAAGAACAATCCCACATGGGGAAAGAAACCTTGCGTTACGGCACTGACAGCACCGAGGAAATTAGCGTAAAAGAACGAAGAAAAGCAAACCCGGAAGCTGTTTACGGCATTATGGTAGGGCTTTCCAGCGGTATGGGAATCAAATTTACTTTCGAGGATAATTTGCAAATTACCGATGCCATTGTAGGAGATTACAATGAAAATTGGCAGGGGTATGTAACGCCGAGTATTGAAATTGGCAATCTTGGCCCTTTGCAAAAGCTTGGGCTTTCATTGCCAATTGTATACAACCGTGTTTCTTCGGCAACTATAGCCCCTGCTGGCAATGCTGTTACTTATACAACTACAACAACAAGCGGAGGCTCGGCTGTTGCAAACATTGATCTTTTTGAAGCTGACGGGAACTATGTTCAGCCCGATATTTATTTAAAATTAGGGCTTGGGGCAGTAACTTTGGATAATAACCTGCGCTTTAACATTTACGGCGTTCCTTCGTATAAAACAGACGGCAAGGGCGAAGTTCAATTCGGCGTTGGCAATGTTACGACATATTACGATCCCAACACCAGCGACAACTGTTTCAAAAGAGCAGTTTATGACAAACGTTTTTTTATAGAAGATGTAATTGCGCCTTCCTATAATTTTAGCGGCGCAAGCGAAAGCGGAAAAATGAGCTATTCGGTTACAGCAGGATTGCCGCTTACAATAAGGCTGGTAACCCACTCGGCAAATATTTCGGTTGACGGCAGCAGCGCTGTTAGCGTCGAAGTAAAAGATTTCTATAAACAGACCGATTTCCATCTTGGCATTGCTCCGTCAGTTACAGCCGGTGTTAAATACCAGTTGCTTGAGCCTCTTTCAGTTCAGGGCGGTTTAGGAATAGATCTTTTCGCATGGTCTATGGATGCGCAGTCAGAAAAATCCAGTAAAATTACAGATGTAAAAGAAGCTGCTGCAATTACTGCTGCTGGTATCCCCGTACCGGGCGCTGATTCCTCCAGTTCTGGAACTACATTTGACTTTATGTATCCAAAACTGTCTTTTGCCGCAGGCTTTACTTTTGACTTTAAACAGAAAGCTTCGCTGGATATGCTGTTAATCAGGTATGCAGTTCCAACTGCAGCAGGGACTATTTATAAGGCAGTCGGCGGCGGAATTGGAAATGATGAGACTTCTATAGTTCTCACCATTAAACTATAGCCGCGTAAGCGTATAACATAATATAAGGAGTTTCTAATGATACAGAAACTAAAACCAATTATCTGCTTTGCTGCGGTACTGCTGTTTTGCACGCAAATGCTTGCAGCGCAGACTTCCGCTACCAATGCAGTAACCCAGGGGCGGTTTACTACGGATGTAGATAATTACATGGATGTAAACGACTGGGCGGATGTTGAATTAAACAAATGGTTAGGTTACCTTAAAATGGAAAGCATAGACAATTTGTCGGATTGGCAGGGCGGTCTCGCTCTTAAGCTGTCCAAATTGTACGTTGGTTTCTTTTACAAGGGGCAATTTAATTCCGGCAGTAATTTCGAAGGCGATATAACATACACCTATCAAGATAATTCAATCGCTTCAAAAAGCGGTCAAATGGATTTGGCAAATTTAAATCCTGTTAATGGATTATGGACAACTGCTGCCATGAATAGCCGTATTACCCACAGTAATTTTTACAGCATTTTAGTTGGAATGGGGGATCATGGCATAAAATTCTCTGTAAATGACAGGCTTCGAACTACCGACATTCCCTATGTATACACAGAAGCTGACAGAGTTATCGGTGGAGAAAACATTCCGGCAGATTCAGAAGGCAAGTACTGGTACCGCACTGGAGACGTAACCCCAAAAATCGAATGGGGCACGGCAAAACCAATGGAGCTTGGGAAGTTCAGCGCAAAGCCTTCTGCAAGCTTGGCTCTTGCTGTAAGTTACAATAACTGGGGACTCGATTTACAAGACTCAGACGGTAATGTAATCAGCATCGACAATTTCGGCACTGCAACAGGCACTGCAATAACCCCGATATTTGGCGTAGCGACCGGCGATCTTTTACTGTGGAGCGGCGACTGGGGCAACTTTTACTTTGGCGCAAGCGATGAATTTAAGCTTCAGATTAACAACGAAGGAAACGGGAAAGAACTTCCATGGGAAAACAAACTGGAGCCTTTTGTAAGCTTTAGTTATCAGCCCAGCGAAAATATGGGGCTTGGAGCAAAACTTACATTGCCTGTTTACCTTGGCTGGAATGGAACTACTGGCACTTTTATAGGCGTTGGCGCTAAAGGCACAGGGGTTACCCGCCCTGCGCCGCTTGCGGATGATGATTTATTGCCTGTTCTTGCAGTAGGTTTCCAGTTAAAAGGCGCGTACTTTGAATCCATTGCGGCAAAATACAGCATAGTTAACAAGCTGGTTTGCAACTTTGGCATAGGCGTTAACCTGCCGTCCTATCTCTATTCGGGCAATTATAATTATGATGATCGTGACGGCGATCCCGAAAAGGTTGTAATTGCAAAAGACAATTATAGTCATAAATGGGCTAAACATTCACAATGGCTTCAAAGAGTAAGCGGCGGTTTGGCTCTCTATCTTACACCCAAGGTAGTCTTTGACGCAGCGTATGTGTACGACGGCGATTCAGACCTTCAGTTCTTAATCAGCGTGAAACATTAATTAGATTGAACAGCCCTGGGAAACCGGGGTTGTTTTTTTATGGGGTTTTGGGTACTTGACCTTTTTTTGCCTCTGTTACATAATTCTAAAAAGCGGCTTTAGCCGTCTGGCAACAATTGCCGTTAAAGCGGCTGTTTGCTTTAAACCGAAACCCAAGGAGAATTACAGTGCCCTGCGGAAGAAAGCGCAAACTGCGAAAAATTGCTACTCATAAACGCAAGAAAAAACTGCGGAAAAACAGACACAAGAACAAATAGGTAAGGCTGTTCCGAAATGTCAAATTTTGGAACAAGCTTTATGCCTGCCATTTGCTGATTGGGCTGTGATAACAGCGGCTGTCCGCCGGGACAGCATTCCTCTGTTATATAATTTCATGGATTTAGGAGAAAAAAATGGATATTTCCGCTTTACAAAAGGCTCGTTATAATTACAAGCCGAAGCTGCCTTTAAGCCTATCGTCTTCCATAGACGACATTGCGGTAGAATTGGGAGCGCCAACCGAAGCCGTTGCAGACAAGGATGAGCTTCGCAATATTTTTAAACTTACTTACGGTAAGCCGCTTGCTTTATTTTCCAAAGGAAAAAATGAAAATATCCGCCGTGAATTAAAGGTTGGGGTAATTCTTTCCGGCGGCCAGGCGCCTGGAGGGCATAATGTTATTGCCGGTTTGTTTGATGGTTTAAAAAAAGGCAATGCAAACTCGACGCTTTACGGGTTCAAAGGAGGTCCAAGCGGCCTTATTGAAAACAAAACTTTTGTAATATCCGAAACCCTTATAGATGAATACCGGAATACCGGAGGTTTTGACATTATCGGTTCCGGACGGACAAAAATTGAAACGCCCGAACAGTTTGCATCTTCGCTGGAAACTGCAAAAACTTTGGGGTTAAATGCTGTAGTGGTCATTGGCGGGGACGATTCAAATACAAACGCAGCATTGCTTGCTGAATATTTCCTTTCGCATGGCTCCGATATTCAGGTTATCGGCTGCCCAAAAACAATAGACGGCGATCTTAAAAACGAACACATCGAAACATCTTTTGGCTTTGATACTGCATGTAAAACCTACAGCGAATTAATCGGCAATCTTTGCCGCGATACAAACAGCGCAAAAAAATACTGGCATTTTATAAAACTTATGGGCCGCGCTGCAAGCCACATTGCTCTGGAATGCGCCCTGCAGACACGGCCGAATATCTGCCTTATTTCGGAAGAAGTCGAAGAAAAAAAACTTTCTTTGGAGCAGATTGTGGATCAAATCTGTTCTTCGATAGTTAAACGCGCCGAAAACGGCGAAAATTTCGGCGTAGTGCTTATACCGGAAGGTTTAGTAGAATTTATTCCCGAAATTAAAAAATTAATAATCGAACTTAATGATGCGATAGCAAACCAGGAAGACTTTTCCGGTATTAAATCTTTTGCCGATCAGCTTTCCTGGTTATCAAGCCGTATATCAAAACCTTCTTTTGATTTTTTGGAAAAGCTTCCGGCAGAAATTGGCCGTCAGTTTCTTATGGATCGGGATCCTCACGGTAATGTCCAGGTTTCCAGAATTGAAACCGAAAAATTACTTTTCGAAATGGTAGAAAAAAAATTAGCCGCTTTAAAAGAAAGCAAACTTTATAAGGGGAACTTCAGCGCACTTACGCATTTCTTTGGCTATGAAGGCCGCTGCGCATTCCCGTCGAATTTTGATTCAGATTACTGTTACAGCCT
>Ga0123356_10008183_pt1 | contig 10404 bp, 13 predicted proteins | sample TergutEmb28metaG_2_FD_92546 | JGI IMG/M metagenome (GOLD analysis project Ga0123356, IMG submission 92546) | Embiratermes neotenicus P3 segment gut microbial communities from Petit-Saut dam, French Guiana - Emb289 P3 | ecosystem: Host-associated > Arthropoda: Insects > Digestive system > Gut ... | reverse complement strand
TGCTCTGCGTCAACACCTACGACGTGGCGGTCCTCGACAGAGACATCCCCGGCCCCGACGGCGATGAGATCGCCCGCCGGATCGTCGCCTCGGGCACCGGGCTGCCGATCCTCATGCTGACCGCCGCCGACCGCTTGGATGACAAGGCATCTGGGTTCGGGTCGGGGGCTGATGACTACCTGACCAAGCCTTTCGAGATGCGGGAGTTGGCGCTGCGGCTGCGGGTGCTGCACCGGCGGCGGGCCTACGCGCGTCCCCCCATCTACGAGGCGGCGGGGCTGCGGCTGGACCCTTTCCGCCGCGAGGTTTTCCGCGATGGACACTATGTCGCCCTGACTCGCAAACAATTCGCGGTGCTGGAAGTGCTAATGGCCGCTCAGGGTGGGGTCGTCAGCGCGGAAGACCTGCTGGAGCGGGCCTGGGACGAGAACGCCGACCCGTTCACCAACGCGATCCGCATCACGGTGTCGGCGCTTCGCAAGCGTCTGGGGGAGCCGTGGGTGATCACCACCGTGCCCGGCGTGGGCTATCGCATCGACGTCGGCCCCCAGCGCCCGGATGGGTCTGGTGGGCATGGCTAGTTTTCCCTCGGAGTACGGGACGATGACGATTGGGCCTCGCGGTCCCCGCAACGCACCGGACCCAAGCCACGCGGAAGGGGGACACAGTGTGGGCCGACCCTAGGCGGCCGGGGCTGAGTGTGCGAGCCAAGCTCGCGCTGTCGTACCTCGGGCTGTTGCTGCTCGCCGGCGTGCTTCTGCTGAGTGTGGTGTTGCTGTTCCTCCTGCGCTATGTCCCGCAGGACGCTGTCAGGGTTTCGCCCGACGACTTGGGCTACACCCCCTATGGGGGACCGTCGGGCCTCTTCATCCCAGGCCGGGGCGACCTGTGGGAGGCGTTTTGGCCGAAAGCCGCCGCGGCGATGCTGGGGCTGCTCGCGCTCGGGCTGGTCGGGGGCTGGATTCTGGCCGGGCGGGTGCTCGCTCCACTGACCCGCCTAACCGCGGCGACCCGCGCGGCTGGCGCAGGTGACCTGTCCTACCGGGTGCACATGCCTGGTCGCCGAGACGAGTTCCGCGACCTGTCGGACTCATTCGACGCGATGCTCGCTCGCATCGAGGCCAGCTCAGCCGAGCAACGCCGGTTCGCCGCCAACGCCTCCCACGAGCTGCGAACGCCGCTGGCAATCACGCAGGCCCTCTTGGATGTTGCCCAAAAGGACCCTGACCGCGATGTGGACGACCTGATCAACCGCTTGACGTCGGTGAACGCGCGCGCGGTGAAGCTGACTGAGGCTCTCCTGACTCTCAGCCGCGCCGACCAGGGGGCCTTTGCCCGCGAGCTCGTCGATCTCTCGCTGTGCGCCGAGCAAGTCGCCGAAGCGCTCCTGCCGCTCGCCGAGCAGCGCGGTGTCACCGTCGAGGTCACGGGCGAGGCGGCATGGACGATCGGCTCGTCTGCCCTTCTCGAACAGATGATGCTGAACCTGGCTCACAACGCCATTGTCCACAACGTGCCCGACCGCGGCGCAGTGTTGATCACCACCGCGGCCGGCCCCTACGCCGCGACCGTCACCGTGCAAAACACAGGTGCTTTGGTCCCCGCGGAGAAGCTCCCAACCCTCACCGAGCCGTTCCAACGCGGCACCGACCGCGCTCACAGCGATCACGAGGGCGTTGGCCTCGGCCTGGCCGTTGTCAACAGCATCGTTCGCGCCCACGGCGGGACGCTGCGACTAGCCCCCCGACCGGGAGGCGGCCTGATCGTCATCGTCCAAGTACCCACCCACCCAAGAGCGCAACCAGACCCCTAACGCGTGGCCCGCATTCAGGAAGACCCCTGCCCCGAGCGGCGCCAGACTCTGTGACCACACTCATAGGCCGGGCACACGCAGAACCCGACCGTACGCCCACACCTTCGCCCACCCCGCCGACGCCTTTTGTTGCCTACACGATGAGGAAGTCGCGCAGGTACTCGGCGATTCGCGCGAGGGTCGTCGCATCGACCACGCCGACTACCTTTGTGATGCGCTGGCGCGAGATCGCGCGGATCTGCTCGGTCATCGCGAAACACCGCGTATCAAGGCCGGTGGCTCCCGCGAGCTCGATGTGATTCGGCCAGCCCCGGTCAGTCTGGGTGACAGGCGTCGCGAGCACCAACTGGGTGACCTGCCCAAGGTAACCGGCGGAAGCCACCACGACAAAGGGTCGCCGCCCCGACTGCTCGACCCCCACAGTAGGATCCGGGGCGGCCCAGAAGACGGACCCAGGCTGCAGACTGCCGATGTCAGTGGCCATCAACGCCTCCACCGACAGCGTCAATCTCGGCGAACTCTTTCCAGTAGTCGTCTTCGGGAGGATGGAGCCTCATCGCGGCCCCGACGTCCTTCAACCGTCGCCGCCGGGCTTCATCGTCCATGAGCCGGGTCAGAAACGCGGCGATTGTCGCGCCGTCCGCCCTCGCGTCGGACGCGATCCGGTCGCGCAGGGGAACCGGAACCTTGATCGTCGTGATGGTCACGCTCCAAGGATACACCGGGTATGCCAAAACGGGATACCTACCGCTGGGCTCATCTGATGTGCCCGCGAAACGTGATCACCCACAAGCGCGACCAGACCCCTAACGCGTGGCCCGCCGTCGCACTGGGAACTACAGCGTGACCGACACCTCGTTGAAGCTGGCGACGAACGCCCTCTTGCCCCGCCAGGCGATGCCGTGGCCCTCCTGTTCTAGGAAAGTCGCCTGGGCGGCAACGCCTCCCGGGAAGCGCTTGTCGAGCTTGCCTCCCCGCTTGACGACCCGCCACCACGGGATGCCGCGCTCCACCCCGTCCTTGGCCACTTCGACGAGCTGGGCCGCGAGACCCGGGCCGTAGCCCAGCGCCGCGCCGCCTACCATGATCATCGACGAGTCTTCCTTGTCTTGGGTGTACCGGCCCGCGACCTCGGCCTTCGTCGCGACCTTGCCACGCGGGATCTGCAGCACGACCGCGTCGTATGCGGTCGGAGTCCTGACAGTCTGGTTCTCCATAGAGATCACCTCTCTGCGATCAGGTAGATAACCCCAACGTATCACCTGCCACACTCATTGTCCTGCGCCGCACAAGGCGGCACGCTTTGACAACCAGCCGCCGAAAACCAGGTTCGCTCCCCTGGGAGTTGATCGCCCGGCCGTAGCATGGGGGGATGCTGCCTGGAGCTCTCGTCTTGTCTCTTGTTGCGCTCGCCTCACCTTCATTGGCGGACGATGGCGGGTGGGTCAGTTCTGGGGAGGTGGCGGCGGTTCGGATGGTGGCCGCGTCGGATTCCTGCCGGGTGGTCGGCCAGCAGACGGTGGTGTTTCTTGACCCCGGGCACGGCGCGAACGTCACGCCGAAAGCTGCGGCCTCGGGGGCGTCACGAGGCATCGTCTCTGGCGAGTCGTCGAACGGCCAGGAGGACAAGGACGTGTTCGCCGTAGCGAAGAAGGTGAAGAAGGAGCTGAAGAAGGCTGGCTACAAGGTCGTGATGTCGCGAACATCGAACCCGGATCGGGGCAAGGCGGCGCTGTGGCAGAAGGGGAACGCGGCGCAGGTGGCCAACGCTGGACGCCCGGCCGACATCGGGATCTCGATCCACACTGACGCTGCCTCGTCTGTAGGGGCCGGCCAGGTCTACTACAACAAGCTGGGTGGCTACCGCCAGAACAACACCAACTCGATTCGTCGGACCTTCACCGCCAAGGGCACGGCCGCGACGTCGAAGCAGTACGCGAAGGTGTTCAAGAAGGTTCGGTCGCGCTTCCAGAAGGCGCCCGTCACGATAACCGCCGGGCACTTCTTCCCGAAGTCGCGCAACCTGGGCTCGCACGGTGACATCCCCATTGTGATGCTCGCGGCACCTGGGGTGCCGTGGGTCTACAACGAGTTCGGCCGATCCAGACCCGGGGGACTCACGGCGGCCGAGATCGATCAGTACGCCCGCTCGCTCGTCCGGTCCACGAAGTCCGCCATCGGCCCCACCGCCGGCACCGGTCGCGTGGTCCGAGAGTGTCCATGACTTAGCGCAGCTCAGAGGCAGTATTGCAACGATTCGTGGCAGATTCCCCGCGGGGTTGCGTCCAGGCGCCGTGGGGTCAAACTCAGAGTGTGCCGGGCGTTAGGGGAACACGAACTCACGGACAGTCGAGTACGTTGCCATTACCCGGTTGCTCGACCGCGTGACAAGCTCGAAAGCATCGATCTCCCAGACGATTGGATCCCAGGTGTCGAGAGTCGTGATCCCGAGTGCGTTGTAGGCGGTCGTGACGGCGGGAACGAATCCTTCGCCGGTTGGCGGCGCTCCAGCATCGGTGCAGGCTGCCCGGACGCGGTCTGCGAGGAGGGCGAGCTCGTCGGTGCCTTGACTAGGGGACAGCGCAATCACGCGCTCGTGCTCGGGCTTGGCGACGATGCGGCCGGGCGCGAGTGAGAGCTTAAACGGACGCTCTGCGCTGGCCAGACGGGCGAGCGCCTCGGCGAGCTGAGGTTCCGTTGCTTCCGCGACGCCATCGAGCGTGGCGAGTGTCACAAGCCAGTTGCGCCACGGTGACGGGCGGAATTGCGACAATCCCACGTATCGATCGAGGAAAGCGTGGGTTTCGTTTGGTGGGAAGGCTGCTACGAGAAGCTGCCTGGTCATTGTGGTCTCCGATCTGTTGGTGGTTGGTTTTCCGAAGGCGCCGGCATCGCGCCGGACTCCGCCTCGGTGGGTTCTCCCGGCGTCAGGTGTGCGCGGGCGATGGGGATACTCGGTTGATGGTGAAGCTCGATCTGCATGTGACGGCCCTATCAGCGCCCGAGCTCGAACTCGCGGATCCGGGAGTACTTCAGGGCTTTGCGGCCAGGCTTGACCGCAAGGAGCTCGAAGGCGTCGACCTTCCAAACGACCGGGTCTGGAGTGTTGAGGGCCGTGGCCCAGAAACGGTCCCCGGCTACGGTGATTCCCGGGGTGAAATCCTCATTGTTTATCGTCGCGTCAGCCCGCACCGAGTTGGCGATGGTCGTAGTCAGGGAGGTCACTATCATCGGGCCCGGTGGCCGCAGCGAGAGCCGCCAGTTGAAGCCGCAGCCGCTCGGCGTGAGCAGGACAAATCCCAGCCTGCGAGCCCGTTTCGAAGAACTGGCGGAGCCCCTGATGCTGGAACGACCGATCATGTCTCTACCGCAGCACGTTGCGCGACGCGCAACAACTGTCGCCGCGGAGCAGTGACCTGCTCGTGTCGCGTGGAACGCGAAGGTGTTGAGGGGGGCTCGGCCGCGCCGGACAGCCAGGAATCACTGTGTCCCGAGGGACTTCAGAGCCCTACTTGCGCGTCGGGAGCGCGTTGGACAGGAAGGAGATCAGTCCGGAGGGGTTTCGGGTCTGCGTCAACACCTGCGCTGGTCCGACGATGTCCATGACGAGCCCTTCGCCTGACTTGAGTGTCTGCATCATGCCGGTCGTCGCCTTGCGAAGGCTGACTTGTGCGCTCGCTTGGTAGGCGACGAGATGGCCGGTGTCCAGGGTGAACCCTTCGCCCGCCTGGAGAGTTATGAGGTCCATCGCCCCGTAGGCCGCCACGATGACTTGCCCCTGCCCGGTCGCGTGGAGCACAAAGCCTCCTTCGCCACCGAAGAGCATCTTGGCTCCACCCCACTTGGTGTCCAGGGCGACCGACGGCGCGTTGGCCAACCACGATCCCCTGGTGATGACCCAGGGCATCTGCGGCCATACGTCAACCACCGCGATGTCGCCCGGAAGGACCGCTGCTAGGTCAACCCACACGGGATAGTGCGCGGCCGCAGAGAACGTCGTGGTGAAGAGTGACTCGCCGCCCATCGTTGCCCGCTTCAGCGACTTCATCACCCCTCCCGTGGCCTGTGAGGTGAGGTGGACTCCGGGCGAGTGCGACGACATCGCGCCGGACTCAGCCTCAATGGATTCTCCCGGCGTCAAGTGCACGCGGGCGACGGAGAAACTCGGTTGATGACGAAGCTCAATTTGCATGCAGCAACCCTATCCCTGCCCGGGCCCTAGCTGTCTCGCCAGTTCTCGACCACGAGTCCTGGGACGCGCGAGAACTCGCCTACGTTTGCTGTGGCAACGGTGGCTCCGAGCGAGAGGGCGGTGGCCGCGATGAGCATGTCGTTGGGGCCAATGACTCTCCCGGTCTTCTGCAGCTCGTCGCGGATGACGCCGTAGTGCTCGGCTACCGGACCGTCGAATGGAGCCAAGCCGATCGCGGCGATGAGCGCTCGCGCTGCGTGCAGCGCCTTCTTGGAGCCGCCTTTTCGGGCGCCGAAGAGCAGCTCGGCAGCGGCAACGGTGGGGATCTTGACTTCAGACGGGTCGCAGGAGAGCAGCCGTGACGAAGCAGACTCCGAGGTGCCACGCAGGAGGTCGATGCAGATGCTCGTGTCAAGCAGGATCACAAGGACTCCCTCGGCGAATCTGCCTCCCAGGGAAGTTCCTCGGGTGCTTCCAGCGGTTCGTCCTTAACGGAACCGAGCAACCCCAGCAGGCTCGCAGGCCAAGGTCTAAGGCCAGTGGCCAGCCTCCGGTTCGCATACGCCGAGAACGAGATGCCCTCCCGGGCGGCTTCAAACCGGGCCTCGTCGATGACGTCATGTTCCAGGTACAGGGTCACAGGTCTCCCAGCCACGCCAGCCTCCTAATATGTGATACTCACATCATACACTCAGACCAAGGCGTGCATCCCAGTCCCGGACAGCCCACACCCCGCCACACGACGGGGCGCTGTCCAACACCTGCGGAACTGCATGATAGAAGCCTGCGGAAATGCGTGCTAGACACCTGCGGGATTGCCTGATAGGCGAGGGTCACCCCCAACCCACACCCCCGCCCTTATCACCGCACGCACCAACGGCACGCCTGGGCGATACGCCAGGTAGACGTGGCTGGGCGCGTCCAAAACCACCAGGTCAGCCTGCGCGCCTTCCCGCAAGTGGCCAACGTCCGCGCGACGCAGCGACACCCCACCACCCCACGTCGCTGCCCGCAAAGCCTCCGTCGGTGTCATCCCCATCTCGCGGACGGCAAGCGCCACGCAGAACGGCATCGAGGAGGTGTAGCTCGTCCCGGGATTGCAGTCGGTCGCCAGGGACACTGTCACCCCCGCGTCCAACAAGCGCCGCGCCGAGGGATAGGGCTGCTTGGTCGAGAACTCCACTCCCGGCAACAGCCCCGCGACCACTCCCGAATCGGCCAGGGCAGCCACGTCCGCATCCGTCAGGTACGTGCAGTGGTCGGCCGCCGCCGCGCCCACCTCGCAGGCCACCTGGACCCCCGGCCCGTACCGCAGCTGGTTCGCGTGCAGGCGCGGCACCAGGCCCCGTGCCCGCCCGGCCAATGCCACGACCCGCGCCTGGTCGCCATCGAACGCGCCCTCATCACAAAACACGTCCACCCAGCGCGCATGCGGCGCACAGGCGTCAAGCATCGTCCCCGTAACGAGATCGACATACTCCCCAGCGTCCCACCCCTCCGGAACAACATGCGCCCCCAAAAAGGTCGTCTCGGGCGTGAGTCCTCGGGCCACGCGAAGCAGCCGCTCCTCGGATTCCACGCTCAGTCCGTAGCCCGACTTGATCTCGACCGTCGTCGTTCCCTGGCGGACCAACTCCTCCATCCGGCGCGCGCCCAGCGCCTCGAGCTGAGCCAAGCTCGCCTCGCGTGTCGCGGCCACGGTCGTGCGGATCCCGCCCGCCGCGTACCGCCCTCCGCCCATCCGCGCGACAAACTCCTCGCGTCGCTCGCCCGCGAAAACCAGGTGCGTATGGCTGTCGACAAACCCCGGGATCACGGTCCCGCCCCCCGCGTCAACGCACACGTCCGCAGCAGGCGCGCACGATGGCGGCCCTTGCCATGCGATGTGACCGTCAGCCACGACTACCGCCTGGTTGCGGGCGATGGGCCGCTCATCCTCCCAGGTGACAAGCTCACCGATGTTCGTGATGAGGGTGCTACGCGCCTTAGTGGTCACAGCCGCCTCCCGATCTCGTCGATCGCCCACGCCAGCTCCGAAGCGACGACGTCAGGATCCAGGCGAGGGACGACATCGTTCGCGGTGGCGGCCCAGATGGGCTCGGGGGCGCCGGCGATGCGGACGGACTCTCGGAGCGCGAACTCATCGCCTGGGGCGAATCCGAGACTGGCGTAGCCGTCCACGGTCGCGGCCTTCCAGAGGTCGTGAGCCGCCCAGCCGTCACGGACACCGCTGGCGAGGCGTTCGTGCATCGCGAGGGCGCGGGCCTCGTGGAACATGTCGATGGCGGTGTGCGAGTCGCTGCCGAGTGTGATGCGCACTCCCGCCTCGCGCAGGGCGACGGAGGGGCCGATGCCGTCGGCAAGCTCGGCCTCCGTGCTGGGGCACAGGCACGCCGTCGCCCCTGCATCCGCGAGGATGGCGATGTCGTCGGCTGTGAGGTGGGTCGCGTGGACGGCGGTTGTGTTCGGGCCCCACACTCCGGCCTCCGCCAAGAGCTGGACTGGAGTTCGTCCGGTGGCCGCGAGGCAGGCTCGGTTCTCGTCTTTCTGTTCGCTGACGTGGACGTGCAGCGGCGCTCCAGGGAAGGCCGAGGCGACGAGAGCGAGATCGTCCGGCGCGACCGCACGGACCGAGTGGATCGCAGCGCCAATCCGAAGGCGCTCGCTGTCCGGATGGACCGCGCGCAAGGTTGCTACCCGCTCAGCCCAGCCCGAGACCGTGCGGTCACTGAATCGGAGCTGGACGTCATTGAGCGGCTCGCCCTCGAAGCCCGCCCGCAGGTAGCAGGTCTGCAACAGGCACAGTCGAATACCGACCTCGACAGCGGCGGCGATCACGGCATCGGACATCGCGTTCGGGTCGCGATAGGGCGTGCCGCTCGGAGCGTGGTGGACATAGTGAAACTCGGCGACCGCCCCGATTCCGGCGAGCCGCATCTCAGCAAAGGTCGCTCGTGCGAGCCGAAAGTACAGGTCAGGGTCCAGCACGGCTGCAACGGCGTACATCCCCTCCCGCCAACTCCAGAAGGTGTCGCTGATCGACACGGTCGATGGGCCGGGACGCCCGCGCAACGCTCGGTGGAAGGCGTGGCTGTGGCAGTTTGCGAACGCTGGGAAGGTGGTCACGTCAGCTCCTTGATGACCCGGACCAGGGCGTCGACGCCAGCCTCGATGTCGGCGTCGGAGGCCCACTCGCCGGGAGCGTGCGAGACGCCCGTCGGGTTGCGGACAAAGAGCATGCCGGTCGGGACGTGGGCTGCGAGAACGCCGGCGTCGTGGCCGGCAGCTGTGGGGATGACGGGCGCGTCCAGCAGGTTCGCCATGCGGTCACGCAGGGTCTCGTCGAAGACCACAGCCGGGGTGGAGGACTCGCGCACTACGCAAACCTCGACCCCCTCGGCTTCCGAAGAGCACGTCACCTGGGCAACAATCCGGTCGGCCATCGCGCTGAGCGTCGCGTCGTCGGGGGCGCGCACGTCGAGCCATGCCTCGACGCGGGAGGCGATCGCGTTGGCACTTCCCGGTGAGACTGACACCTTGCCGACGGTCGCGCGCGCCTCCGCCTCAGCAGCTGCGTCGCGGGCTGAGATAACGAGCGCCGCCAACGGGATCATCGGGTCGTGTCGGACGCTGATCGGCGTGGTCCCGGCGTGGTTTCCCTCGCCCAGGAACTCGATCCGATGGCGGGCGTGCGGCCAGATCGCCGAGGCGACCCCCACGGGCGCGTCGGCGTCGACAAGGTAGCGGCCCTGCTCGATGTGAAGCTCGACGAACATCGCGACGCGAGGGACCCACGCCGCTGGGCCCATGGCCTGCGGGTCAAGTCCTCGCGACTGAAGGATCTGGGCCAAGGTCGCTCCGTCATCGTCCGTCAACTCCCGGGCCGCGGAGGGGGGAAGCGAGCCGGTGGCCAGGCGCGACCCCAGGCAGGCGACGCCGAAGCGCCCTCCCTCCTCATCGGCGAAGTTCGCGACTCCGACGGGACGGGTGAGGGGGGCCCCGCGCTCGCGGAGGCGGTCGAGCGCGGCGAAGGCCGAGGTGATGCCGAGAGGCCCGTCGAAGGCGCCGCCACCGGGCACCGAGTCGAGATGGGAGCCGAGCAGGAGGGCCGGGGCGTCAACCACCCCCGCGCACTCGAGCCAGGCGATCTGGTTCCCGTTGCCGTCCTCCTCCAGGCGCATGGCGCGCGACTGGGCGGTGCGGGCGAACCAGGCGCGCAGCGTCATGGTCGCATCGTCCCAGGCCAGGCGGTGGTAACTGCCGTCTGCCGCGCGGCCTACGTTGGCGATCTCGTGGAGGAGGTGGGTCATGGGCGTTCTTCCATGGGGATGCGGACGCTGCGTTCGCGGGCCACGGCTTTCGCTTGGTCGTAGCCGGCGTCGACGTGGCGGATGATCCC
>Ga0123356_10008181_pt1 | contig 10405 bp, 13 predicted proteins | sample TergutEmb28metaG_2_FD_92546 | JGI IMG/M metagenome (GOLD analysis project Ga0123356, IMG submission 92546) | Embiratermes neotenicus P3 segment gut microbial communities from Petit-Saut dam, French Guiana - Emb289 P3 | ecosystem: Host-associated > Arthropoda: Insects > Digestive system > Gut ... | reverse complement strand
ACCGAGCTTCGAGCTCGGGGACAATGAAATGGAAGTCGGGCTCGGCATCCACGGGGAGCCGGGTGTCACGAGAACGCATCTGCGGCCCGCAGACGAGCTGAGTGAGGCACTTTTGGCGGAGATTCTAAAGTACGGAAGATTTGGTGACGAACGGCGCGTCGCGGTTATGATCAACAACCTCGGCGCGACCACGGAAATGGAGCTTGCCATCCTCGCTCGGCACGTCGTGCCGTTTCTCGAAAAGAGCGGCTTTATTGTGGAGCGTTTGTATGCAGGCACATTCTTGTCATCGCTTGACATGGCGGGCGTCTCAATTTCCCTGCTCGGGGTGAGCGAGCGCTGGTTACGCTGGTTGGACGCGCCAACGACAGCTCCAGCGTGGCCGAATATGCGCCGGCAGCCTCCGCGGACCGCTATTCCAACATCGAAGATGGAACCGACCGTTATTGCGCAAACCCGGTCTGCTGGCCTCGGACAGACTCGATCCGAAATGGCAGTCAAACAGATGATCATTGCCGCATGTGAGGCGCTTATTGCGGCAGAGCCCGAGTTGACTGAAATGGATCGCATCACGGGCGATGGCGATCTTGGCGCCAGCATGAAACGCGCCGCCATAGCCGTACAGGAAAAGTTAGAGTCATACCCACTTGACGATATTCCTGCCACGATCAAAGCATTGGGGCATACGCTTCGGCAGGAATTGGGCGGGTCCTCGGGACCGCTATATGGAGTCCTTTTTCTTCGCTGCGGAAGAGTTCTCGAACAGAAGGGCGCCATCGGGTTCGCGCAGTGGACAGAAGCAGTCGAAGAGGGTAGCCGTGCGATCAGCCAACTTGGAGGGGCCAAGCCCGGCGACCGCACGATGCTGGATGCACTGGATCCGTTTGTTAGGTCCTTGAAAACAGCGGCAGGGAATGCATCTCAGGACGCACTCTCAGCTGCGATTGAGGAGGCCAAAAAGGGCGCCGAGCAGACGGCACAGATGAAACCCCGCTTGGGAAGATCCAGCTATCTCGGGTCGCGTGTGCTGGGGCACAGGGATCCAGGGGCGGTCGCAGTTGTCACCTGGTTAGATGCAGCCTGTCGGGCGCTTCTCGAATTCAAGGGGACTATTCCGAACGCGTCCTGAGTGGGTCTTCGAGCTCGAGTTCCCGGTGTGCGCTTCTCACGCAGCGCCGTTAAAATAGAGTCCCAAGTCGTAGTCACAGCACCTTTCAACGACGATGCGACACGTTTGGCATTGGATCCGCCCCGGCCAGACCTGTGTTTCTCCGCATCAGAGTTTTCGTTCGTGCCTCGCGTCTCCGTGCTGGCCTTCCGACTTGCCGTAGTGTTCCGAGCGTTTCAAGGCCGGAGGAATCTGCAGATGGAGCGCGTTGTTCAGCCAGCGCCGACCTGGTGTTCCTTTAGCAGGATTTGCCGGGCAGTTTGGTATACGTTCTTCAATAGGGGTGCCGGTAAAGGCAAAAGTTTCTGGGCCTGATAGGCTCTTCAGGAGATAGCCCCTGTTACTCTTTAGTTATAGGCTATTTATCTTGGATATACCAAGCAGGTAGCTGTTGTAACTTACAGGCCAGTCATTTACCAAACAGCCTGTTATAGCTAACAGCGAGGCCTTCGCCGATCTGTAGCTTCTCAGAGCGAGTGCTATGGGTGGACGGATGTATCCATGTGAGAAATAACTTCGTAAGATGAGAATGGCGGCGATTAGTAGTCAGGATATATGTTAGCTAGACGAACCGTAAGTCGGATTTGCTGCATGATTGTTACAATTGTATGACAAGTTATGCACAGCATAGTATCGTCGAATCTGCAATCGATTGAACCGACTCCGCCGTCCAAAATAAATATTCCCTTCAAGGGTCGGGAACGGTGTCGCTGTCGCTCTTTACAGTTCTGGCCCATTGTCACGGTGACTATGGTGTCTTCGCCAGCAAAGTCAATTCCGAGGTCACCATGAAAAAGACACCTGTTTCTCTCTCCCTCGCGGCGGTGTGCGTCGTGGGGACGGCACTCGCCCAAACCTCCAACAAGATTGAACACGTTCTGCTGATCAGCGTCGACGGAATGCATGCGGTTGATTTCTTGAACTGTGCGAATGGCATCAGCACCACAAACAACAACCAGCCCTTTTGCCCGGCGATGGCGGCCCTCGGCGTGACCGGGGTCAACTACGTCGCGGCCACCACCTCAAAGCCTTCCGACTCATTCCCTGGCCTCGAAGCACTCGCCACGGGTGGAACGCCGGCCCTGACGGGCGTTTATTACGACGTCGCATATTCCAGGAATTACAATGCACCGGCGAAAACTACCGGCAACGGCAATGCCGCTGGGCCTTGTACTCCCTATGGGCCGCCAACCGGGACGACCACCGAGTACGACGAAGGCATCGACATCAACAAGACGAAGCTAAACGGCGGCGCCCCAGGCGCGTCACTGACTGCCGGTGGCATCGCTTCGATCGATCCTCTGAAACTGGTTCGCGACCCTGAAAATGGCTGCGCGCCCATCTTCCCGTGGGACTTTGTCCGCGCCAACAGCATCTTTAGCGTAATTCACACGGCCGGCGGATACACGGCGTGGTCCGACAAGCACCCTTCCTACTCCTCCGTCTCCTCCGGCGTCGGGCCAACTGCGCTTGATGACTACTACTCCCCTGAAATCAACTCCAATGTCGTCGCTCTTCCCGGAGTCAAAACACCAACGGGCGTGTCTTGCTCTCCAGTTCCCGACAGGGGTTCTGACCTGACGGCCTGGACGAACAGCTTCCAAAACATCCAGTGCTACGACCAATTGAAAGTGAACGCGATCCTCAATCAGATCGATGGCAAGAATTCCCTCGGCACCAAGACCACCAAAGTTCCCACCATCTTCGGCATGAACTTCCAGGCCGTAAGCGTGGGCCAGAAGCTCATTGAAGCGAGCAGCGGTGTGACGGGCGGATATCTGGATGCCGCCGGCACGCCCAGCCCGGCCCTGTTGCAAGAATTCCAGTTCGTCGACGACTCGATTAAGGCATTCGTCAGCGAGCTGAACAAACAGGGGCTCCTTAATTCGACCCTCATTGTAATCACCGCGAAACACGGCCAGTCGCCCATCGATCCCAGCCGCTACGTCGGCCAGACCATCAAGGCCACCTCACCCGCGACCCTGCTGTCCAATGCGGGCATGATTCCCTTTTCCGCGTCCACGAACAACCCGACCGGAATCGGACCTACAGAGGATGACGTCTCGCTGATTTGGCTGATTAGTTCCTTCGATACCGACGCCGCGGTCGCGATTCTCGATGCGAACCCTTCCATGACAACCGGAATCGGGCTCGGGCAGATCTTCGTTGGCCCCTCGCTCTTCCTGAACTATAACGACCCAACCATCGATCCTCGTACGCCGGACATCATCGTGACTCCGAATGTTGGAGTTACATACTCCAGCAGCACGGCGAAACTGGCCGAGCACGGGGGCTTTGCTCATGACGACACAAACGTGGTCATGCTGCTCTCCAATCCGAAGTTCAAACCCAGTACGATCAAGGCTGTGGTGGGTACTGCACAGGTGGCACCGACCATTCTGAAAGCGTTGGGACTGAATCCAAACCTGTTGGATGCGGTCCGCGCGGAAGGAACGTCGGTCCTCCCGGGGGTGACGTTCTAGCAATCGGCAAAAGGTCGGTCCAGTCATGGTGGACGCTCTCTCGTGAGCGTCCACCGCTTTGCGGTCTATGCCACCCATGCACCTCGTTGAGCAGTGATGACGCGCGCTGCACTTCATCGAGGACCACCATGCGTCGCGCAGCCTGATCGCGGATCTCTGCCGCCAGGAGTGCCGGGTTAGCCAGCAGGGTTTGGTAACGCGATTCGTCCAGGAGGTCTTCAAAGTGCACATCGGGAAATTGCATCCCTGCCCAGGTGCTATTGCCGACGCCGCGAGGTCCGAGTAGGAAGAAACCGCCTTTCGAGGGGGGCGGTCCGGCGAGGGTATCGAGCCGTGTCAACCATGACGTCGTTTTAATATGCATTTTAATGACGACATGGCAGGATGCACGAGAGAGCGCCGAGCCCACGCGAATTGGTTGCTGGACTGGCATAGTCTCGCAGTTCGTCGGAGTAACCGCGAATCGATCTGGTCGGTGCCAATGCCGGACTCGCCATGCTGGAGGTTGACGGCGACTTTGCCGATGGGGGGATTGCCCATGATGGGCTGCGCCTTAGCGGGGAGACTTCGTTTGCTTTAACCGCAAGGCAGTTACGCTACTCAAAGACCAGGGACAATCTGCCCAGCTGTTCAAGTAGCCAGCTGCAACTGAAATCGTGTTCGCCACGGAATTGGAACCGGAGTCACGGTTCGTCATGGCTTTTTGCCTCTGAGAATTTGTGTGCGCTATCTCGACGACCGATGCGCCTGGTTTCTTCCGCGCGGAATTCTTGGCGCACCGGCGGCAGTTCTTCTACTGTAGAAAGTGCCTGTACGCTATACAAAGCCTTTCTCCCTGATTAATCTCGCGGAACGTATCCATCCCCCCGCTGACCATAGAAAACGTGCCCGTATTTGGCGTGCGTGCTTTTTGGCTGGAATGGGTGAATGTGCGGGTAATAAACATCCTCCCGTCCCGTTGGGGAGGGTTGAGGAGGATGGTGGGGAGCATGTGGAATGGGCTCACCCGGCTTACGACCACCACCTGCTTGCTCCGCCAGGTCCGTCGCATCCCTTATATTTAATGTGTAAACGTCTCTTCCCGCCTGAACCTCTTTTACTGCGTCTTCTTTGGCGATGTGGGCCCCAATTTCGATACCCGTCTTCGTCTGCAGTGGCTGACCAGCGCGAGAGATCACCGTCTCACGACGGAATTTGTAGAACCATCCTGGAATCACCGGCACGTCCACCTCCAATAGCTCTTCAAAGTTCCCACAATCGGACAGAAGAACACACAAATGTTAACACCGACGGCTGGCTGGAGCGGCTGAAGTGGGAGGGGAACAACGGCGAGGCATTCAGCTTCTGAGCATACTGCCTGAAGATCTCGCGCATAACGTGTCGGCGGGGAGAAAAGACGACACATATAAAGGATGGGTCGAATAAACCGCGACACGACAACCACAACCAGGGCTTCAAGGTTCGGCCGAGCCTACGAACGCCACCATGCGGTTCGCACACCTAGATTGCAGGGTAGTAAGTTCGACACCGGAAAACGACAAGCCGACCCAAAGCGAAAAAGGCGTAGCTGTCGGCGTTGCTCTCGGCCTGCTCAGCCGCCGGTTCCATCGGATTTTTCGTCTTGGGGTCTGTATCTGCAGATTCGCGAGGGTCGGGAACTGTCTGCCTGCCGGCTGTCCCCACGGAGATAGCCGACATCCTTCAGGTCCGCGAACGTTTGTCCCGCTTCGCGGATTAGGGAAACGGCGGCCGGGTCAGGCTGCGGACTCTCTAATGAAACATGGATTTCAGCGCATCGCACAGTGCCCTGGTGCAAGGACGGATATGCAAGCAGTTGCTAACCTCAGCGGGCGGATTTTGTTGTGGGAGGCTGCATCGCCGCTATCCTCGTTTTTGCTTCGCTTGCGTTTAGCACCCTGCGCATTTAGCCAGAAACAAGCGACGCAGAGTAGTGCTCCACATCGCCCCAATTTTGCCCGACGACATTCGCAGATAAGAAGGGCCGCCTTCCCTAGGAGCGAGAAGAAAGCGGCCCGCCCGTACAGGCAAAACTTTTTCTGCAGTCGCCAGCTCTGGATTTACATCCTGAGCTTGCGTCTAACCATCCCAACGAGGCCGATCAGGCCAGTTCCAAGAAGCCCAAACGTGCCCGGCTCCGGGATGACGGCCATCGTATGTTCGGTCATCGACCAGTTCATGGTGTGACCGGTTCCGCCCGCGTTGTTAAAGTTGATGACCGACGTGGTTGGCTCGTTGGTGATAAAACCCGGAGCGTTGAGGGTACCAGTTAGAGAAAGCGCAAGTGAATTTGTTTCTGGTGAACGCACCAGGGTGAATGATGTGAAGGTTTCGGTAAAGGTGATGCCATTTGCCGTCCACGACTTGGTAAAATCAGTCGTCCCCATACCGCCGCTTGCGATGCCGGCAATATTAAAAGTTGTCGGCGAGAGGCTCACGGTACTCCCTAACATGAGGCCGGACTGGTCGTCGGGGTGTATCTCGTTGACCTGGTATGGTTCCATTCCCAAGTCGACCGAGGTCGCGGCCGCCAGGCTAGTGCCGACAAAGGTCGGTGTACCTCCAAAGGGGGCAACACCGAAGTCGATTGTGATGGTATGTGCCAAAGCAGCAGTGGGCAGAGCCACCGCCAAGAGTGTCAACAGCACTACTCGTCTCATACTCGTAGCTCCTGAACGATGCTTGTTTAGGCCTCCCTTCTCAGCGCAAACAGTGAGGAATCTCTTACGGCCCGCGGCTGGCGCTCCTCAGCTTTCTCCGCAAAATACCGCCAGTGTTTGTGCAGGTGGATCGCCAACTGTAACTTGTTCTAGGACATGCGGGAGCCAATTTTCATCACAAATGTAATAATTCGTTTTGCTTTCAGCCTCATCAGCCTCGCCCATGAAGGGCATTTCGAAGTGTGAGAGCCTCTGCCTCGCGCTGATTTCGACTTTCGGCGGAGAACTGCGAAAAAAGAGGGCGGCAGAGCGATAAGTGTTCGCCGCTTACCTAACCATGTTTCTGAAAACACGACCGCTTAGGAGCGCTGGTCGTCGTAGTTGACCTTTCAGAACTGCAAGAGATTACAGCTTAAGCACAGGATTTTGCAGCTTACGCGAACCACGCTTCTGAATTCGTATGCGTCGACTTTGCCTAAAAGTCCTTCGAGCACCAAGTGTTGGCTCAAAAGGGCATCATCCAGCTGTCCGCGCCTACGCGGCGTCTGCCGAGGCGCCGATCACTCATTGTGCTTGCGACCTTCACGATCGCAGTGCGATCGTCGCCGCCGCGCATTGGATTCGGTCTTATATGCGCGGCGATGATCGTCGATTTGCGGCCAGGGGTCGCTCGGAGCCCGCCGTGACCGCCCTTCACGGACCATACCCGGGATCCGCATGAATCTCCGGGAGCACCGAGGTTAGCACCTGCGTTGTTTTTGCGTTCTTGCCCAGATCACTGTCCGACTTGCAGGCCGGCGACGACCGGACCGGCGTTCGCCAATTGTGCGTGGGCGATGACAGGCGCCTCGCGAGAAAATGTATTCCGGTTGCGGCCTTCATCGGAGAAGCGACTGAGCGCACGCGCTTTGGGCCGCCGGTGCGCATTCCGGGCCGCAAATCGCTCATCTGGGCTGGAGTGCCGGATTTCCATTTGCCATCGCCTGCCCGGGACAGCATCCCCAGCGGAGATCTCTGTCTACTCGGTTGACGCCAGCGGCCTCATCAATCCCAATCCTGTTCTTTGATGCAGGCCGCCCTCTGGTAGCTCAGCTCCCGATCCAGCGCCAGCCGCTCGACTTCATTTGGCTACAGCAATCCACCACCGACGCATTGCACCCGTTTGCCGAAATGACCAGAGCACGCGCCTTCTTCAACACCAATGACTTAACCACCAGCTTCAAGCGCGCCGCCGATGATTCCTTCTTCTACTACCTGCTGGCTACTATCTCGATGGACACAACGACCGGTGCCGGATGGCGCTCACTCAAAGTCAAGGTCGATGAGAAAGATGTTGAAGTCCGCGCGCGCAAGTGATTGTTCGTCACTAACGCCACGCTCCACATGGATCTCACGCGCGCGCCCGCGATCTGAATTTCGTGCTGGCCTCGCCGATCGAAGGCACTGGCGTGCCGATCGGCGTGAACTGGACAGGCGCAGCTGGCAGTGGTCCCGGCAAGAGAGCTGCATTCGCGGTTAATCTACTGATCAGCGAACTCATGGTTGATCCGCAGGCTTACCACGGCCGGAAAGACTTCCAGCGCCGTACGTCGAGCGGATACATTCGTGTCTTGCGATGGTCCAGGAACAGATTGATGATTGGAGAGCCAGGCCGCGGCTCAGAAGGTCGTCAGGGATCACCAGCAACAAAAAGGATAACGAACTTGCCCAGCACCGACACAACGCGGAGGTTGAACGTTACCTATTCTGGACCGTGCAGCGGCGCCTTGAAGAGTTGCAGACAGCTACGAACGGCGGGCTTCGGCTTCCATGGCCAAATTTTGGAGCGCGCCCGGAAGATAAGCGCAGACGTCAGGATGAATCTCCCCGCGGACAACGATCCGAACGCCTTTACAGCAAGGCAGCGCGTTCGAGCGCTGCCGATCGCTGGTTCGACGCCAACGTCAAAGACGAAGAACGCTTTGAGAGATGTGCTTGGTAAGTGCCGTTTGTCCTGATTTGACCCAACTGATATGACCGAAAGTTATTGGTCCAAGCAGGATGGAATAGAAAGCCGCCAGTTCCTAGACCGTTCGCCGGCAGTTCAACTCTGCCCGGGGCGTCCACTCCATCTCAAGGCAAACATTGGTTCACGGCAGAGGCCGCTGGTTTCTCGCCTTGCCGCTTCGCTGCAGATTCCACGAAAGACTCGTATCAGTCCGAAGGAATCAGCCCTCCCCAGCACGGCCTAGCTCTTCTGACCAGCGGCCCCTATTGTGCACAACGATACAAAGTAGTGCTCCACATCACACAAATTTGGCCTGACGACATTCGCAGATAAGATGGGCCGCGTTTCCTAGGATCGAGAAGAAAGCGGCCCGCCCGTACAGGCCAAACTTTTTCTAGAGTTACTAGCTCCCGACGTACATCCTGACCTTGCGTCTGACCATCCCAGCGAGGCTGATCATGCCAGTTCCAAGAAGCCCAAGCGAGCCAGGTTCCGGGATGACGCTGTTGCCTGAGGCGAATCCGGTCCCACCAATCAGGTTATCGCTGGCATTAGGTCCCCGTGCAAAGCTAAGCGTATAACTCACAACTCCCCCGGTAGGATCCAAGACGTTGGGATTCATGGTTGCAGTGATGGTTGCACCATTACTCGTTTTGATTATCATCCCCGCGCTGAGGCTGTCTGTAAATATGGTAGCACCTGAGGTGTTCTTGACTGTTACCGTGCCGCTGCTAAACATGCACATCCCCAGCGTATTGGTGTCGCAACCCGAACCTAGGGTAGGTACGGAAATATCGATTGTCGCCAAAGTTCCGGTCACGCTGACGGCGAAATTGTTCGACAGGAAGCTGCCTGAAGGGTTCCTGGTCACGGTTCCCATCTGAAACAGTCCGGTGGTGAAATCGATTGTCTCTGCCAAAGCAGCCGTGGGCACAGCCACCGCCGCCAAGAGTGTCAACAGCATTACTCGTCTCATACTGGCTCCTCTTGGGCCTGTCTTCTCAACGCAAACTGTGAGGACTCTTTTATGGCCTGCGGCTGGCGCTCCTCAGTTTTCTCCGCAAAATACCGGCAGTTTCTGTGCAGGTGAATCACCAACTGTAATTTGTCGCAGACCATCCAGGAGTTAACTTCCATCACAAATGTACTAATTCGTCTTGCTTTCAGCCTCATCAACCTCACCTGTGAGGAGCATCTCGAAGTGTGAAAGCCTCAACTGAACTTGGTTTCCGCTTTCGGCAGAGAACTGCGACAAAACATGGCAGCTAAGGCATGCGTTTCCGCAGCTCACGGAACCATGTTTATGAAAACACGACGGCTTAGGAACGCTTGTCGTCGTAGTTGGCCTTTGAGAACTGCAAGGGATTACAGCTAAAGCACAGGTTTTTGCAGCTTACGCGAAGCATGCTTCTGAACACGCAATGATTCAGGAGTAGCTTGTCATGGAATCCGGCCTGGGCTCGTGAGCAACAAAAAAACTGCTCGAGCAAATCTGCAGCCTGCGCTCACTATGCTTTTTCCCACATCGAGGGCACCAGGTGCTGGCGCGTTGAAAGTGGTTCAAGGCCTCACGACCGTCAACTCCTCGAGCGCGCTGAAAAAAATCAGCGGAGAAATTCCGGCGATGCGAGGCATCGATGGCGATGTCCGATCCGACGCGGTTGCCGGCGGTTTTATGAGCGTCAATGACGTCAAGATGCAGGACCACCTGCCTGAAATTGTGATGGAGCAATTCAGCGAGCACGGAGACGCCATCGCATCCATCTTCCGGCAAATGCAGGCCATTGAAGCCACGGTCAACGAATTCATGGGTCTTGCCTGAACTCTCGGGGGCATTCCCGGGCGCAAATCGCTCAGCCGGGCTGCTTCGGGCTTTCCGTTCGCCATCACACACCGGACAGCATCCCTGGCGGCTGCCTTTCTGCTTTCTACGACCGCACGATGCAGGCACGCACAGAGAATGGATGTCTCGTGCCCGATCGCGTGGAGAGTTTTGTTGCCAGACAGGCGGCGTTCAGCGCTGGGGTCTCCACTTCAGAAGCCTGCGCCCAAAGCCGTCGGGGAGGGGAATTCAGTTCGCGATCGGCTT
>Ga0123356_10008179_pt1 | contig 10406 bp, 10 predicted proteins | sample TergutEmb28metaG_2_FD_92546 | JGI IMG/M metagenome (GOLD analysis project Ga0123356, IMG submission 92546) | Embiratermes neotenicus P3 segment gut microbial communities from Petit-Saut dam, French Guiana - Emb289 P3 | ecosystem: Host-associated > Arthropoda: Insects > Digestive system > Gut ... | reverse complement strand
TGTAGTTATAAAATTTATACCTACAATAAAAATAGTATCTCGCACTTTTAATCTCCTTTTAGCATTTAAAGAGTTTTTTAGGCTTTTCACTAATTGTAGGTATAAAAAATCCGGGAATTTAAGCTATATGTCATGTGATGATTCCTGCCGAATCGGCCAGTCGTATGTCTTGTCGCTGATGTAGGATTTAATTTTGAGTTTTGGATATTATAGAGATCTTGGTTTTCACACATCTCAACATGTGAGTATGAATTTGCTGATAAACCGTCGTGACAGGCCGTGGGAAGAGAAAAGGGTAGTGGACGGTGGAGGTTTAGATTATTTGTTTGAATTTGCTTTTATTTGTTCCACAGATTAGGCAGTTGTCTGGTACTTTATCGTCGAAGGTGTTTCCGCAGACGGGGCATATGTAGATGTTGCCTTGGGGGAGGTCGTTTTGGGTTTTTGCTGCTGCGAGGGCTTTTTGGTAGAGTCCAGCATGGACTTTCTCGACTTTGTTTGCCGACTCAAAGCTTTGGAGGGCGTCTTTGTTACCTTCTTCTTTTGCGTCTGTTATGAATTGTGGATACATTGTTGTGAATTCATAGGTTTCACCCGTGATTGCGGCGTTTAGGTTGTCGGTTGTGGCTTTCACTTTGCCCAGGACGTTGAGGTGGTTGAGCGCGTGGACGGTTTCGGCTTCGGCTGCGGCGCGGAACAGTTTTGCGATCTGTGGGAAGCCTTCTTTGTCTGCTATTTTTGCGAATGCGAGGTAGGTGCGGTTTGCTTGGGATTCACCTGCGAAGGCCGCTTTTAGGTTTTCTTCAGTTTTGGCCATATAAATCATCGTGGAATCTAGAGGTAAACAAAGTTATAAGACTAGCTTGGTTACGTTGTTGTGCTTTTTCTGTGCTTTTTTGTGTGCTGGTGGTGTTTTGAGTATATTTCTCTTGGGTACGTCGGTTATGGGGTGTTGTGGGGCGTTATGGTGGTGCTAGTATTCTGAAGATTGCATAGCGGTCGTTGCTGTAGATGAGTTGTAATAGTTTGCTGTGGAGGATTTGGGGGTCGAGTTGATTGCGGTCGTAGACGAGGAAGCCTATGTTGTTTTCTTTTATGTAATCCATGAAGTCTCGGGTGATTATGGTGAATTCGGCTGGTTTGTAATCGAGCAGATTCTCCAATGCGTTGAGTTGCAAATTTGGGTAGCTACTCTTTGAGATGGTGAGCACCTGGTAGGCACGTAAAATAGTCTGGTTAACCTCGAGTGTGCCAAAGTCATATTGGAATCTGGTGCTGTCTATTTGGCGGTTACCCAGTGCACCGACGTTTCCCCACGTGGGCAGTGTGTCGAATTTGAATGCGAACCCGACATCTTCGGTGTCGTCGTATATGCCTACATAGCCATCTTTTAGGTTTGCATCTGTAAAACCGGCGACTGCCCACTGGTTTGCGTTTGTCTCTTGAATCGAGGGGTCGGCATCCCAAGGATTGACCCAATCCATTAAACCGTGGATTTGAACTTTATTGAAGTTCCATCTTAAATCAAAAAAGGTGCTCAGGTAGAGGCTTGCGTTAAGCAGGGAGTTTTTGAGGGGGGTTAGGGTCCAGAAGACATCCAGAGGGTAACTATTGTTGTACATCGTTACTGTTTTGGTTAGTATTAGGTCGTCGTTTGTGTAGATGTAGAGGAGATGGGGGGGACTTGTGTTGTTGAATATGATTTCTTTGTTTAGGGTGGAGAGGGGAATTTTTATGGTTGTGCCGTTTTGGGCTTGGTAGAATACAAAGTCACCGGTTCCTGAAGAGTATGAGACTTTGTTCCAGACCTGATTCATTGATACATAAGTCTCATCGGCGGTGTCGCCTTTGGCTTGGTATGCTTTGAACATAGTTTGCGGATGCTGCATTTCATAACTCAGAGTTAGGACTGCTTCGGGGATTTCTGTGTATTGCACCGTCTGGTCGGTTTGTGCAATTACGTTTTTGTCCGAGAATTCTTGGAACCAAAACCCTGGAATATTGGTATCCACTACCCATTGGTTTCCTGGATAATTGTTTTTGAACCAAACGCCTGCTTCCAATGCTTTTACGTCAGTTGTTGAGTAGTATACTCCTGCTTCTTGGATTTTGTTGTAAACTGTGTCAAATCGTAACACAACCATGGCGGATAGCATGATGATTATGGCGATTGTGAGGGCTTTTATCCAGGTTTTCTTGAAAAGCAGTCGCTTCTTGGCATGGAGTGCGAAAAATCGGTCGATTAGGAATACTACGGTTACAGCTGCCAGAATTGCCATGGGAGCTGTCAGGTAGTAGATGAACCATGCGAAGGGCAATAGAAAACCCATTAGGTATGATTCTGCGAAGAAGAACGGAACAAACAAGCTTACGATTAATACGAGCCAATAGAGAGGTTTTTTCTGTTTTCGTAGTGTATGGAATGATATCGCAATGCCAGCTATCGCTAATAGGAAGATGAAGCCGAAGTTAACCATGAAAGCGTTTAACTCTACGCTGGGAACTTGGTAGAGGTAAGTTTTGAAGGCAAAAAATACGTAGTAGATAGCGATGTCTAGATAACCAATCATTGCTTGGAAGTAGTAGAGGAAAAATGCGATGCCGCCGCCTAGAATTAGGGCGAGAACTACCTTGAGGTTTTTACCTCGGGATTTAATGAGCATAAAGAGCAAAATGGGGGGGAAGATAAACACTGCTAGAAATGCAGCCAACTGGTGAGCTAGCACAAGTGCAAATGCTGAAAAGAAGGCCACTACGAGGTAGCCTAAATGGTCAACTGACAAAGGTGTGTAGAGTAGCACCAGTAACATGAATGCTAATGCTAAAACGGTTGTGTATCCGCCGAATTGGTTAGCTTCGAACACGGGAAAACACATCAGTAGCAAAATCACCGAAACTATGGCGACTTTTTTGTTGAAGAATTTGCTTGCCAACAAATAGACTGACATAAACAGCAACCAGTCAAACACCACAACTAGGGCTTTGACACAAAAGATGTATTGCCCAATGTCGGTGACACCGCTGATTGATATGAGCATGGCGAGTACAATCTGGTAGAGAGGTGGTGTCCAGCTATTGTTTTCTAGTGAGATTTGACCTGTTCGCAGAAAAATTTGGGCTTTTTCGAGGTGCACTGCGGGGTCGTTGCCTAAAACTACGCCGTTCATGGAGATAACGGAGTAGAATAGGGTGAGAATGATTACTGAGAATACCGCTATGAAGGCGAGGTTTAACCGTCTATTCTTGGGCATTGGATCTATCAAGTGGGTCTATTCATCCTTGATTGAGGTTCCCATTTGCTTTATAGATTGCAACTTCTTCGTTAATAAAGACGAGGCTAAAGAGGGGGTCGTTTTGGAATTTGGGTTTTACTACGGTTTCAGTGTGTGTGCAGATAATGTAGTTGATGTTGCGAGTTTCGATTTCAGTTTTGTAGTCGAAGACTGTTAGGTTGTGTTGTTTTCCGGGGGTATCGCTGGGTTGGAGGGCTGTGTTTAGGTTTTCAGCCATTCGTTTGCTAAAGAAGTTGTCCATCAGAGTTTTTTCATTGTAGTATTGGGGATCGTTTAGTGCTGAATATGCCCCGCTTTGAATACTGATTTGGCTCTGTGGTGAGCCGTCAATAGAGTAGGTTAGGGCAACCATAGAGGGTGATCCGGGTAGAATTTTGACGCGGGTGGGGGTGGTGGGGAAGATGAGTTGACCGAAAGATTTTGTTCCAATGTCTACAAATCCTACAGTGTTTATGTCATCACCGTATTGGATTTGTGTTCCAGCGGTCTGGATGCTAATGTCGATCCATTCTAAAGATACATTTGGGCGGATTGCCGATACAGTCGAAGTTACAGTAACAAATCGTATGTCTTTAACTACAGTTGTTAATTTTGTAAAGTTTAGGTCAGTGTTGCCTAGGGTAACGCTGATGGTGGCATGCTGGTCGTCGTTCTCCATATGCATATCTATGACGGTGAGTTCATTCAAATGCACCTGATGAAGGGAGCCATCATCGGTGTGATACCTAATGCTTGTGTCTTTGTTATCGAAATTAAAAAATGAAAAGGGGTAGTAAGTCCAGTTTTGATCCACCAAAATCTCAGGGTTATGCCTTGCAACGTATCCGCCGTCGTCGCGCACCTGAATTAGACCATTATCAATCATGTAATCGGTGTCTAAGAGATTTCGGGCAAAGGTTGAATTATCGACCTCACGATTCAGCGATAAATACTGTGGGTCCACAGCACTCAGCGTTTGTTTCTGTGCAAACCCGCCAAACCACCAACCATACTGGGCATTAGCAACAAACACGGCATTCCCAGCGGTAGACTGTTTAGCCCACTGTAATGCTTCCCAACCTTGATTGTCCATGGTTTGATAGAAACTCTGGATAGATTCGCCCACAGCATAAAAGACAGGTGACATGAAGAGGGGTATGGCAATAAAAGAGAACACTAGCAAAACCAGCATAACGATGCTGTAGATCCTTTTCTGGGTCAACGCAGAGGATGCCCGATTGAGCTTCGAGTGCATTGTTCTTGCAGTTGTCTGGGTTTGTCCTATTAGAGTTCGATATGCATTTGTTACTCTGGCGGTGAATGCCGCGGTGCAATCGATGAGAATCCCCATGAACATAAGCAAGGGCAGGATGAGGAAGTAGAGAAACCGGTTGTAATCAAAGGGTAGCTTTACTAGATACCCCTGGGTTAAGATTAGACAGACCAAAACCCAGACGGATAGAAGAAAAGATGGAAGTGTTAACCACTTCTTACTTAACTGTTTGGAGAGAACCATGAATGCGGGGATGAGACCAAAGAGGGGTACAACAATCCAAAGAGAAAGCACCCGCGCTGATAAGGTAGCACTTCCAATAATGTCTGAACCTGCCGAGCCGTTGAGGTATGCATTGTCACTAAGATAAGCGGGCACCGCCTGAAATAGGAAAGGCAAAACCAACACAGCACCAAACATAATTGGTAAGAGCCAGTAAAACACGGTTTTCCTTGAAGTCCCCAGCGCTTTTGGAGCAAAAAAGATACAGAACACAGCAACCGCGGTTATAGCAACAAATATTCCTGCACTCAAGGAATGAGTTAAGAAGAGTGAACTGATCAGTATAGCGGTTGAAGCATAGTATGGTAGTGCTGAGAAACGGTCTTTTTGTAAATACAAGAAAAATGTCACAGGAATCAGCAGCAATGTTATAACGTTGGGATAGCCTGCCCACATCAACATCTCGATATCAAAACGGGAGATTGCGACAAGCATAGCCACCACAAGTGCAGCCGAAGTAGACCAAACACGACGAGTTAGGAGAAAAGCCGCCAAAACAAGCAGTGCTGAGAAGAGCGAAACCACCAATGCGTGGGCAATAGGCTCCATTGTAGCAGTCATTCCCGTTATCATCATGACGCTTGATGTGAAGATATGGTAACCCGGAAAAGTCAGGGATATACCGCCACCTATGTGATAATAGTTGTATAGGAAATCCGTGGGACCGGATCCGACGATAGAGTAGATGACACTATTGTGTAAACCAATATCGGCACCAGGGGGGTGACCACTCCAAAGCATAAGGAGCATACGGTATAGGAAAGCGAACGCAAAGACTGCGAACAGCAATAGGACAGATCTATTTGTTTTAAGCATCCGGTTACCTGCTTAATATACGCTCATTTGAAATGTTGGTAAAAGGTTAAATATGGATTTCGAGTATAAAAAGCCCAGAGTAATCAAACAGGAAACAAGGTGTTTAATATGTCGTGGCTTAAATCTATGATGGAAAAAGAACCTCCAGACCCAGAGAATCCAATAGGCATCGTGGTTATCGGCAACATCGAACCAGACATGCATGATACTGCAAAAGAAGCAGTCCGTCGAACCCTAAAACGCGCGGGCTTTAAAACCATCGACGTCGGAAAAAGCGTTGCACCCCAAGTATTCATCGACAAAATCAAGGAAAACAACGCAAACCTACTTGCACTCTCCGTTAACACTGTTCCAGCAAAGAACAACCTAGCAAAACTTGATGAACTCCTCAAGGCAGCAGGCCTAAAAGACAAAGTCGGTGTCATCATGGGTGGGGCAGCCATCAAAAAGGAAGATGCAGACGCATTCGGCGCACTCTTTGGCAAGAACAAAGAAGAAGCCCCAGAACTAGCAAAGAAAGCACTCAAGAGCTAAGTCCATCAGAAGTGGAATTCCATGTCCTTTAAATTCGATACCCAACAGAACATATACACGGTTGGTAAAGCAAAGGTCGGTGGTCAACCAGGAGAACTACCAACTTTTCTGATCGGCTCTATATTTTGGCTAGGCCAAAAAATGGTTACAGATGCAAACAAAGGCATCTTTGACGAAAAAGCTGCCGAACAAATCATCAACACTTGCCAAACCCAAAGCGATATAACTGGTGTGCCTTTTGCACTTGACATCGTCGGCACAACCGAAACAGCCTTCGAAAAATACATCGACTTCGTCCCGAAACACACTGATGCACCACTGATGCTCGATGCCATGTCACCCAAAACCCGTATGGCCGCAGCAACCTTAGCAAAGAGAATGGGTTTAACCGATAGGTGCCTCTACAACTCAGTCTACAAAGGCGTAACCGATGCAGAACTCGCAAATCTCAAAGAGAGCGGCATCCAAATGTCCATTGTCCTAGCAGATGATCCAAAAGACACAACAATGGAAGGCAAAATGAAGGTCATAGTTGAAGCATTAGCACTCGCAGAAAAAGGCGGCATCACAAAACCACTCATCGACACAGCTATCCCCGCGTTTGAACCAGATATGGGCACATCCGTCAGAACTATACCCATCATGAAAGAAAAGTATGGTCACCCAGTCGGCTTAGGCAGCGGCAACGTTGTCACAACCATGGGTTGGGTCAAAGCAAACGTCGCCAAAGAATTCCGCAAAGGCACAGTTACTTCAACCAACACAATTATGCAAATGGCCGGCGCCAACTGGCTCATGATCGGTCCAGCTGAACAAGCTGAATGGGTCTTCCCAGCTGTCGCAGTGACAGACACATACATCGCATCTGCCGCAGCAGACCTAGGAACGCGTCCACTGGAAGAAACTCATCCAATCTACAAAGCTTTCATGTAAAGCTTTTCCTTTCTTTTCTTTGTTAAAATCAAAAAAAATGAGTGATGTGCTCACCCTGAAACCGCTAAGATGGCTTGAAATCGTTGTTTCATTCACACTCTTAACGCTGCTTATTGTTTATCTAGTTCCCAGTGGTTCCCCTCTTGTTGTGCTACGATATGTTTTTGGGTTTGTTTTCATCGTTTTCTTGTCAGGTTACTGCCTAACCAACATCTTGTTCTTGGGCAAAAACCGCCTAGACATAATAGAAGAAATCACGCTCTCCGTTGCACTCAGCTTTGGTTTAACAGGACTCATCGGTCTATTCTTGGGGCTATCGCCGATCGGCATAAACTTTATCTCCATCACAGTCTCGTTGGGCACGACGGTATTGTCGTTAGCCATAGTTGCTTTTGTCCGCAAGAGCAAAGAAAAACCGCTTCAAGCACACACCCGGCCAACTGATCCCAACGCTACATCTGAACAGAGTTCGCCTAAAGCAGCCTCTATCTGCCCGTAGGCGGGTTCAATCGCGGCATTCTCCGATATCCACATATATCTTATTACGCCTTTTTTATCGATTACAAAAACGGAACGTTTCGCCACCACATAACCACTTAACCCTGCAAAATCGTTGACGTCTAAACCATATCTTCTGATAACCTCCCGCTTGTAATCACTCAGTATGGGATAGGGCAATCGGTTTTTTTCTGCAAACCCCTTGTTCGAGAAGGGATCGTTAACACTTATACCGATGACTTGAGCATCTAAATCTGTTAGACGTGCCATCGAATCTCGGAAAGCACACATCTCTTTGGTACAAGTAGCAGTAAAGGCAGCCACAAAAAAAACCAACACAACCTTGTGATCCGAAAAATCATGCAGGCTTCTAGGGTTTGCATCCACATCAGGCAATGTAAAGTCGGGAGCCTGATCTCCAATTCTAACATTCACCATAAAAAAAAGCTCCTATAGAAAATTAGGATGCCATCTATAAATGATTAATGCTACCCAAAGTGAAGGCAATAGGACAGAGTTGATTTAGCACACAACTGTCACAGTGGGGCTTCTTTGCGACACATACTTGGCGCCCATGAAAAATCAGCAAATCTGTGAGTAGCATCCATTTATCTTTAGGCGCAAGTACCATGAGATCCTGTTCAATTCTGGTCGGATCCTTCTGCTCGGTCAAGCCCAGTCGCTGTGAAAGCCTAGTTACATGCGTATCCACCGCTATACCTGCCGTGATGCCAAAAGCATTGTAGAGAACTATGTTGGCTGTCTTCCGCGCAACCCCAGGCAACTCTGTGAGTTCATCCATGGTTTGGGGGACTTCACCGCCGAACTTTTCCAGGATGAGACGGCAGCATGCTTGAAGGTTTTTGGCTTTGTTGTGGTAGAAGCCGGTGGAATGGATATCTTGTTCTACAGCGTTTATGTCGGCACCTGCATAGTCTTGTACTGTGTGGTATTTTTTGAACAGGGTTTTGGTAACGATATTGACCTGGATGTCAGTGGTTTGGGCAGAGAGCATGGTGGCGATTAAGAGTTCAAGGGGATTGGTGTAGTTGAGGGCGATTTTGGCGTTGGGATACTGTTTTTGGAGGAGTTCGATTATTCTATGCATACGCGTTTTGGGTTCAACATATGTTGAGGGCGTTTTCATGGTGCATTTCTCTCACAAGTGATGTTGTAATGTCATGGTTGAATAGGGTTTTGCACGTAATAACAATTAACCAAACGCACGTATAGGTGTTAATTCGCATTGCATTTTACAAAAATACGAAAATAGCAGTTCAATGTGCCATACGTCCATTTATCGGACTTACTTTCCGCTTTTCTAAAATGGGAATTGGGAACAGTTTTGAGCGTAGTTTGCTATCCGTTAAGATCTATTTTTGTATCTATCTTCGCAAACATCTCCCGTTTTGCCTTGCAAATCGGACAGATATAAGGCGGGTCTTCACGGTAAACCACGTAGCCGCATTGCTTACAGTACCACAGGTTCTTTTTGACTTCCGATGATTTTGGTGGCTGTGTGGGCGCTGAGATTTTTTCTGGTGCCGTATCTTGTGTCTGCTGTGACACTGGAGCAGGGGTTCCGTAGGCTCTGTTAATTTTTTCTTGGGGTCGACGTTCGGGGACGTTGGGAAGGTCTTTGCTTTCAAAAACGGCTTTGTTAACGTAGAGACGACAGTAGCAGGTGCCGTATTGGGCGACGTCTTGGTCACGGTAGTCGCAGGGGCAGATTATGTCACGATCTAAGTCTATGTTGCCGGTGCCTAAGCGACAGGGACAAACGGGGTAGCCGTAGCGCTCCTCGTTTGTTTTTAAGCCTTCTAGAAACATTTGGAGCAGGTCAGGTTGGGGGGTGAGATAGTAGCTGGAGTTTTTTGCGTCAGCTTCAGCACGTTTGCGGACAGATTCTATGGTTGAGGTCAAACGTTCAGGGCCTCTTTGAGCTGGTCTTTGCGGAAGCCCGTGATTACTCTGGATTCATCCACTATGACGGTTGGGTAGCTTAGACCTCCGCCCTTACTCTGTATGGTTTCATGCACTTGACTTTTACCTTCTTCGTCTAGGAGGTCAACGTCGACGAATTCGTAGGCAACACCGTTATCGCTTAAAAACTGTTTCGTTAACTTGCACCACACACAGGTACTCAATGCATAGAGTGTGACTATGTGGTCGCTTTTTTTCCCAGACACCTTAGAAAACTCCATCAAAAATTCACCAAATACATTCTGTTTTTGGCGCATATAACTGTTTAGATGAGCATACGCACACCCAAATCAACCCCTCGTCACAAAGCTCAACGCTGGTGACCTATTCGTGAAGGTCCAAAAACGCATCTGCACTCCCTCGCTTAAGGCATGGTGAACATGCATGCTCCTATCGAGTGAGTCATAGTCACCGTTGCCAGAGAGTATGGGCGTTGGTGATTTCTTGGATGAGATATGAAAGCTTAAGGACCAATGATGTGAGCACCCAAGATTTTGCCGATTTCCTTCTCAAAGATGATGTCCACAAAGCCCACCAGACTGTCCAAAAACTAGCTTCTACCAACAGCAATACACTACAAACAGCACACACTATTGCCTCATACACTACACGCTGTGGTTAAACCAATCATAACCTGAGCTTTCAGACAGTCTCCCACGGCAAACCCATAGCTGCACTCATATCTGTATCATTGTATAATACTTTCCAATCAAGACGTTGTAGTACCGTTTGCTTGGACCTCGTTTAACCCCACCAAAAATCGAGGGATGGGTAAAGCGCCATATGAGATGACGGAGAAATCCATAGGAGACGCT
>Ga0123356_10008178_pt1 | contig 10407 bp, 9 predicted proteins | sample TergutEmb28metaG_2_FD_92546 | JGI IMG/M metagenome (GOLD analysis project Ga0123356, IMG submission 92546) | Embiratermes neotenicus P3 segment gut microbial communities from Petit-Saut dam, French Guiana - Emb289 P3 | ecosystem: Host-associated > Arthropoda: Insects > Digestive system > Gut ... | reverse complement strand
CCGGCCGCGTCGGCGGTCCGCAGCACCGTGCCCGCGTTGCCGGGATCGCGGACGTTCGCCAGGACCGCGACCAGCCGCGGCTGCGCTCCGGCCAGCTCGGCGAGCGGTACATCGATGAACCGGCACACCGCCAGCACTCCCTGCGGGGTGACAGTCTGCGCGAGCTCGGCCATCACGTCGCTGCCGACCTCGTGCACCGGCACGCCCAGGCCAGCCGCCTGCGCGGCCAGGTCCGGATGCCGGGCCTGGCCCTGGCCGGTGACGAACAACTCGGTCACCACGCCAGGGGTGGCCAGGGCTTCCCTGACGGCCTGCGGACCCTCAGCGAGAAAACTGCGGCCTCGCTCGCGGAACGCCTTCTTTCCCAGCTGGCGCGCAGCCTTCACCCGGCCCGATCGAAGCCCGAGCGCGCCACCGGGGCCCAGAGTGACCGGCCGACTCACGCTGCCGCCACATGAGCGAGGCCCGCGCAGTCACGGGCCGGGACAGGCACAGCCGCACTGCAGGCAGCCGTCATGGGTGCCTTGCTAGTACCCCTATAGGGGTAGTAATCAGGCATCCATGCCACGGCTGTCGGTGCCGTTAACAGGGATCAGGCCGCCGGGGCGTTCACGTCGGCGGGCAGCGCCTGCCGGGCGACCTCGACGAGGGCGGCGAACGCCTGCGGGTCGGCGACGGCCAGCTCGGCCAGCATCCGCCGGTCGACCTCGACCTCGGCGAGCCGGAGGCCCTGCACGAACCTGTTGTAGGTCATGCCCTCCGCGCGGACAGCGGCGTTGATCCGCTGGATCCACAGCCGCCGGAATGCGCCCTTCCGGTCCTTGCGGTCCCGGTAGGCGTACGTCATCGAATGGAGCTGCTGCTCCTTCGCCTTGCGGTAGAGCCGGGACCGCTGGCCCCGGTAACCGCTCGCGCGCTCGAGGACAACCCGGCGCTTCTTGTGGGCATTGACCGCCCGCTTCACGCGTGCCATCTGGACGACTCACTTTCTCGCAGCGGACTGGGTCACTTGCCCAGCAGTTTCCTGATCTTCTTGCTGTCACCGGGTGCCAGCTCCACGTAGCCCGCTAGTCGCCGGGTCGTCGTGCTCGGCTTGTGCTCGAGATAGTGCGCCCGGTTGGCACGGCGCCGGATGATCTTGCCGGTCCCTGTCAGCCGGAACCGCTTGCTGGAACCGCTGTGCGTCTTCATCTTCGGCATGTCGCCGTGTCTCCGTTCCTTCGTGCGCAGGGCACGTCCGTATGGCGTGCCGTCAGGCACGGCGTTTCCTCGCCGGGCAGCAGCGCTGCCCGGCCTCATGCCAACCGGCGCCAGGCTCAGCCCGACGGCCGGTTTGTCCCCGGTTGTCCGGGGGGTCGTCGGGGGGCGTGCCCCCCGACTGCTGGTCTACCTGTCCGCCTCGCGCGCTGGTCTGCCGGAGGCCGCCGGCCGGCCCGCATCAGCGGCGACCGGGCGCGGCCCGGGTACCGGCGCGTCACCAGACCGGCGAGGCGGCGCGGGCTTGGCCGTGGCGGCCGACCTCGCCGCCGACGTCCCGCGCGGCGCACTCGGCCGGGGCGCGGACGACGCCGGCGTGACGCGTGGCGCTGTCGGGCGCGGTGCCGCGGGCCGGGCGGGCGCCGGGCTTGGCGCCGCGGCGCCGTTGCTGGCCGGCGAGCCCGCTGCCTGCTGCTCGGGTTCCGCTGGCCCTGGCCTTGCCCCTGACCCTGGCCTTGCCCCTGACCTTGCCGCTGGCCCCGAGCCTTCGGCCGGCCCCGAGTCCGTCGCCGGCTCTGAGCTCGCGGCCGGCGCCGTACGCGCGGCTGGCCTGGTCTCTGCGGCTGGCCTGGTCTCTGCGGCCGGCCTGGCTTCCGAGGCTGGCACGGTCTCTGCCGCCGGTGTCGCGGCGTCCGCCTCGACCTCGGCCGACGGCGCACCGCGGCTGCCCGAGCGGCTGGCCCGTTCCGCCCTGGCCGCAGCCATCGCCTCGGTCTTGCGCTTGTGGGGCCCGATAACCATGATCATGTTGCGGCCGTCCTGCTTCGGCGCTGACTCGACGAAGCCGAGATCGGCGATGTCGCCCGCCAGCCGCTGCAGGAGCTTGAACCCGAGCTCGGGCCGCGACTGCTCGCGTCCCCTGAACATGATCGTTACCTTGACCTTGTCACCCTGCTTGAGGAACCGCTCGACATGGCCCTTCTTGGTGCCGTAGTCGTGCGGGTCGATCTTGGGCCGCAGCTTGATCTCCTTGATCACAGTCTGGGCCTGGTTCTTGCGCGACTCCCTGGCCTTGAGTGCTGACTCGTACTTGAACTTCCCGTAGTCCATCAGCTTGGCAACAGGGGGCCGGGCCATGGGCGCGACCTCGACCAGGTCGAGATCTGCCTCCTGGGCCAGCCGGAGCGCATCGTTGATCGCGACGATCCCGATCTGCTCGCCGGCCGGGCCGACAAGCCGCACTTCGGGGACGCGGATGCGCTCGTTGATACGAGGTTCGGTGCTGATGTGACCTCCTTGTGTCACTGTGTCCGCCTCGGGGACCATCCCCGGGCTGAACGCGAGACCTTCTCTGCCAGAAAAGCCAAAAGGCCCCGCACCTCTTGCGCCTGCGGGGCCACCAGCGCAGGCTCGCGGCCCCAGGACAGACGCCTGAGACAACGCTCCCGCGACGCTACCCCCGGTGTCTGCAGACTCCGGTGGCAGGCGTCCGGCCTGCCGGCTAGCCGCCCGGGCTCGCCGGCCGCCAGGCCGCTACTCGCGCGACCTGGCATAGATACCCGCCGGCAGACCAGCAGTCCCGCCGCCCGGATCACATCCGAACGGCCCGACGAGCTGGACCTAGCTGGCTAGGTGGGAGGCGGCCGTGGTGGTCCTCCGCTTGCGCGCCCGGTATGCTCCGCCGGGTCTGCCGGCTGCCGGGCATTGTCGTTCAAGAGTAGCCCATGACGAGAGCGACGGGAATCGCCAGCATCGCGGGCCCGAAGCATGAGCGCGCGCAGGCTAGGAGTTATTCCGCCTGCGGTCCAGCTCGGCCAGCCCGGCCGCGCGCATCTGCTCGACCGGCGCCCTGTGCCCGGTCATGAGCTCCACCTGGCCGACAGCCTGCTGAACAAGCAGCTCATACCCGGAGATAACTGTCGCCCCGGTAGTGGCGGCCGCGAACGCGAACGCGGTCGGCCACGGGTCATAGACCACGTCGAATACGGCTTTTGCGGTGATTGCGCCGACTTCGAGCTGCTCGGCCAGCGGGTCCGCGGCCCGGCCGGGCAAGGTCGAGATCAGCAGGTCCCAGGACTGACTGGTCAGGCCAGGGCCGAGTTCGGCCAGCCGCACCCGCACGCCGAACCGCCTCGCCACCTCGAGCAGCGGCTCAGCCCGCGCCGGTGCGCGAACCGCCACCATGACCTCCTCGGTGACGGTGTCGCGAAGCGCGGCGATTGCCGCGCAGGCGGTGGCGCCGCCGCCGATAACGGCCACGTTCCCCTCGGGGGTGACGCCGGCCCCGCGCATCGCCCGCGCCATGCCAGGGACGTCGGTGTTGTGGCCGACGCGCCGGCTACCGCGCAGGAGCACCGTGTTGGCAGCGCCCACGCGCTTCACCAGCGGCTGTGCCAGGTCGAGCAGCGGCAGCACGGCCCGCTTCAGCGGCATTGTCAGCGATAGCCCTGCCCAGTCCGCGCCGAGCGAGCCGAGCAGGCCCGGCAGTCGCTCCTCGTCGCACTCGATCGCGTCGTAGGTCCAGCCGTCCAGGCCCAGCGCGCGGTAGGCGGCCAGGTGCAGCACCGGCGACAGGGAGTGCGTGACCGGCGAGCCGAGGACGGCCGCGCGGCTGGCCGCCACCGGCTTACCCCAGCCCGTTCCGCTGGGCCTCGGCCGACCAGGTCAGGAACTGGCTGTAGTCGCTGGTGAACTCGGTCAGGCCAGTCTTGTTCACCGTCACGAAGTAGGTCCAGGTGTTAGTTTTCGGGGCCGGGTGCAGGAACGCCTCGACCGCGGCAACGTCCGGCGAGTCGATCGGGCCTGGCGGCAGGCCGGCGTGCAGCCGTGTGTTGTAGGGAGAATTCACGTTCAGCTGGGACTTCGTGAGGTTGAAGGTTGGCGAGTTGGTCGCGTAGGCGATCGTGCTGTCCAGGCCCAGGTCCATGCCCTGGTTCAGCCGGTTGTCGATGACGCGGGCAACGTCGGCGAAGTACTTCGGGCCGACCTCACCCTCCAGCAGGCTGGCCCCGGTGATGACCTGGGCCGGGGTGAAGTGCACCGCGGCTGCATTTGCCTGCATGTGTATCGACAGCATCTGGCTGTTGAATTCCTTGACAGCGGCCTGCAGGATCTGCAACGCCGTCTCACCCGGGGCGACGTCGTAGGTGTCCGGGTACAGGTAGCCCTCGAGCTGCCCGTGCGCGTACGCGGGCAGGCCGAGCGCCGCGATGTCCTTGCTCGCCGTCTCGAACTGGCTGAGCGGGATGCCGCTCTCGCTGGCCAGCGCCGGCAGGATCAGCGTCAGGCGCTTCCCGTCCACGATGGTGACCTTGGAGTTGAGCAGGTTCTTCTGGTTAGTGAGCGCCGCGTAGGCGGCGGCCGGGCTCATGTGTATGTGGATCTTGTACTTGCCGGGGTGCAGCCCGGACCTATTCGCGACGTAGGAGGCCCACGGGTCGATCGCCAGGATCACGTGCTTCGCCAGCAGTTGCGGGCTGATCCCGTCGAGCGTGTCGCCCGACCGGACAAGGATGACCGTGGACCCGTACCCCGAGCCCGTATAGCTCGCGTGCTTCGACTTGTACAGGCTGTAGAAGTGGTAGCCCGTATAGCCGATGCCAATAAAGATGGCGAGGACGACCGCGAGCGCCACCAGGCCGGCCTTGCTCTTCCGCTCCTTGGGCGGGCGTCCCCGGCTCGGGGCCCGGCCCCGGCCGCCGAAATCGTCGTCGCCGCTGCCGAAGCCGCGGAAGAAGCCGTCGTGGCGAGGATCCTCGGCGTCGAAATCGCCGCCCCGGCCGGCGCCACGGCCGGCCTCCTGCGGGTCGCGCCACCGGTACAGGTCGTTGTCCTGCTCGTCAAATCCCCCGCGATCGTAGCCGCCGGCGCCGACGTAGGGGTCCTGCCCGGCGAAGCCGTCGTGACTCGTGTAGCCGGCGGAGTCGGCGTAAGCATCCGGGCCCGGGTAGCTGCCGCCCGCGGTGTCGTACTGATCACGGCCGCCCCGGGCGTAAGGGTCGGCGGGCCCGTAGTCGCCGGACGTGTAGGGGTCTCTGGCGGCATAAGCGTCCCGCCCGTCGCCACCGTAGCCGTTGTCGGCATACCCGTTTGAGTACCCGCCGCCGTCGTAGCCCTGGCCGGCGTAGCCGTTGTCCGCGTACCCGTCCTGGCCGTACCCGCCACCGTAGCCGTCCGGCGCGGCGTACTGGCCCGAGCCGTACTCCGCGTCCTCTCCGCGACCGGGCCCGCGGCGCCGGCGCGAGCTGCGCGGCGAATCCCAGCCCTCGTTGCCCTGGCTCATTCCTGCCTGCCTCCCGCATCGACCAGCTGACCAGCTGGCTGCCCCGTCGCACGCTCGCTGTCCAGGGCTCCCTGCAGCACAACGGCTGCGGCGGCCTTGTCGACCAACGTGCGCCGGGCCCGCGAATCCAGCCCGCCCTGCCGCAATGCGGCGTGCGCGAGGACCGTGGTGAACCGCTCGTCAACCAGGCGGACAGGCACCGGCGCAAGCCTCTCTGCCAGCGCCGACGCAAAAGCCCTGCCGTCGCTGGCCGCCTTGCCCTCCTGCCCGCGCAACCCAACGGCAAGGCCGACGACCACTTCAACGGCGCCGGCATCGGCCGCTATCCGGGCCAGCTCGGTCAGGTCACCCGTGCCGCGGCGCACCGTTTCCAGCGGTGAGGCGAGCACCCCGTCCGGGTCGCTGCGGGCCACGCCGATCCTGACTGAGCCGATATCGACGCCCACCCGGACGCCCGGCCTCACGCCTTCTCCCGGCCGACCGGGATACCGCGAGCACCGCGACAGCGAAACAGGCCGGCCGACACGCAACGTCTCGGTCCGGCCACAGGTTGGCAGCGACACGGACTCACCTTACGGCACCTGAGCCCATTATGTCCCGAATAAGAGCGCGAACCGCCTCCCCGGCCGCCGCAACTATCTCCTGGGGGTGGTCGCCCAGTGGCGCTCCGCCACCTTGCGCGACGTCGTCCCGGCCGCCGCCGCGTCCGCCCAGCGCACCCGCCGCGGCCAGGACTAGCGCGCCGGCCTTCAGGCTCCGCGACCGGCCTGCGTCGTTGACTGCCACCACGACCGTCGGCCGCCCGCCGGTGACACCGGTGGCCATGACCACACCCGGCCGGTCGGCGGGGATGCGACCGCGGATGTCCAGCGCCACTTTGCGGACCTGATCGGCAGCCACGCCGTCGGGGACCCGGTAGGCGACGAAGGCCGCCCCGCTGAGGTCTTCGGCGCGGTCGGCCTCCTCGGCCGCGCTGCCGAGCAGCTGCTCGGACCGCAGCCGCTCCAGGTCGCGCTCGGCGTCCCGCAGCCGGGTAACAATCCCGGATATGCGCTCGGGCAGCTCCTCGCGCCGCGCCTTGAGCTGCTCCGACAGCTGGCTTACCAGGATGCTCTCCCTGGCCAGGTACCGGAACGCGTCGATGCCCACCAGCGCCTCGACCCGCCGGACCCCGGACCCGATCGACGACTCCCCCATGATCTTGATCAGGCCCAGGTTTCCCGAGCGGGCCACGTGCGTGCCGCCGCACAGCTCGCGCGAGTACTCGCCCACCTCGACCACGCGGACCTGGTCGCCGTACTTCTCGCCGAACAGCGCCAGCGCGCCCATCGCGCGCGCCTCGTCTAGCGAGGTGTGGAAGGCGCGCACCTCCAGGTCGCTGATCAGGACCTGGTTGACTTCCTCCTCGGCCGCCGCCAGCACTGACTCGGCCACTGATCCGAGCGCGGTGAAGTCGAACCGGAACCGGCCCGGCGCGTTCTCCGACCCGGCCTGCGCCGCCGACTCGCCGAGGGCGCCGCGGAATGCGCGGTGGACCAGGTGCGTCGCCGTGTGCGAGCGGGAGATGGCCCGGCGGCGCTCGACGTCAATGTCGGCGCGGACCGGCGTGCCGACCACGATTTCCCCGGCGGTCACGGTGCCGCGGTGCACGACCAGCCCGGGCAGCGGCGACTGCACGTCCGTCACCGACACCGTCGCGGTCTCGCCTGACCCGCTCCCCACCGACGTGATGATGCCGTTGTCGGCGAGCTGGCCGCCGCCCTCGGCGTAGAACGGCGTCCGGTCCAGCACCACCTCGACGGCCGTGCCGGTGCCCGCGGACGGCACCGAGACACCGCCGACGATCAGGCCGACGACCGTCGCTTCGCCCGTCACCTCGTCGTAGCCGGTAAAGGTGACCCGGCCCGCCTTCTCGAGTACGCGGGCGAACACGGAGATGTCAGCGTTGCCGGTCTTCTTGACCGCCGCGTCAGCCTTGGCGCGCTGCCGCTGCTCGGCCATGAGCCGGCGAAACTCCGGCTCGTCCACCGTGAGGCCCTGCTCGGCCGCCATCTCGAGGGTCAGGTCGATCGGAAAGCCGTAGGTGTCATGCAGCTGGAACGCCTGCGCGCCGCCGATGGTCTCTTGACCGCCCCGGCGGGTTTCCTCGACGGCGGCGTCAAAGATCGCGCTGCCGGTGCGCAGCGTCGCGGAGAATGCCGCCTCTTCCGCGTCGATGACCGTGTGGATGTTGGGCGCATCCCTGACCAGCTCGGGATACTGCTCACCGAGCGCCGCGATCGCCACCGCGGACAGCTCGTGCATGAAGGCGTCGTCCGTCCCGCCTCGCCCGGCGCCGTAGCCGCCGCGCTGGGCGCCCGACAGCAGCCGCAGCTTCTGCATGCTGCGCCGCAGGATCCGGCGCAGCACGTAGCCGCGACCCTCGTTGGACGGGATCACGCCGTCGGCCACGAGCATGACCGCGGTGCGGACGTGGTCAGTCACCACCCGGAGCGCCACGTCCGAGCGATCGTCCACGCCGTACCGCTGGTCGGTCAGCTCGGCGGCCCGCTCGAGCACCCGCCACATCGTGTCGATCTCGTAGATGTTGTCCACGCCCTGGAGCAGGGCGGCCATCCGCTCCATGCCCATGCCGGTGTCGATGTTGCGCGAGGGCAGGTCACCGGCGACGTCGAAGTCGGTCTTCGCCCGGACCGCGCCGAGCTGATACTGCATGAAGACGAGGTTCCAGACCTCCAGGTACCGGTCCTCGTCGGCCTCCGGGCCGCCCTCCCGGCCGTACTCGGGCCCCCGGTCGTAGTAGATCTCCGAGCACGGGCCGCCGGGACCCGGCACGCCCATGTGCCAGTAGTTGTCAGCGAGCCCTCGCCGCTGGATCCGGCTCTCCGGAATGCCGACAACGTCGTGCCAGAGCTTCGCCGCCTCGTCGTCGTCGTGCAGCACCGTGACCCACATCCGGCTCTCCGGGAAGCCGAATCCGCCGTCCGACTCCGGCCGGGTCAGCAGGTCCCAGGCGAACGGGATGGCCTGCTCCTTGAAGTAGTCACCGAAGGAGAAGTTGCCGAGCATCTGGAAGAAGGTGCCGTGCCGGGTCGTCTTTCCGACCTCGTCGATGTCCGGCGTCCGCACGCACTTCTGGCAGGTAGTAGCCCGCCGGAACGGCGGCACCTGCTGGCCGAGGAAGTACGGCTTGAACGGCTGCATCCCGGCGTTGACCAGGAGCAGCGTCGGGTCCTCGGCGACGAGGCTGGCCGAGGGCACCACCGTGTGCCCCCGCTGCTCGAAGTAGCTCAGGAAACGGCGGACGATCTCTGCCGACTCCATGGCGGCCATCCTTATCTCGACAAGGACCCGGCCGCGCTGGGGCCGGGAAACGGACTGGTCAGCGCCCGGATGTGCGCTGGTCGCTGGCACCGGACTGGCCTCTGGCAATCCGGTCGCTCCGGCTCCCGAGCGTACGAGCTAACTCCCCGCGGTGCAGACTCCAATACTCTGCCATGCCCTCGCGCACATCCCGGACGAAAACCGCGGCCGACGCGACGCTGGCGACTGCCCCGCGAGGGCGCGAGGCGACCGGGCGAGTCAGGTTGCCGCTCCCGCTCGCCTGCCGCGCCTCGTCTCCCTGGCGGGTCCGCCTGGCCGCTGGCGCACCGTCGGCTCCGAGTCCGAGTTCGCGCGCCAGCCTGGTGGCCCGGCGATAGCCCATCACGCCGAGCGTCGCGCCGGCGGCGAGCCAGAATCCGCGCCGGATCATCGCGGTCCCGCCAGTTGCGCGCGGGCCGGCGAACCGGCCGAAGCCGGGCTGGCCGCTCCGGTGATGGCGGCGCGCGTGACGGCATCAGCCATCCCCGCGGCGCGTCCGCGCTGCTGGTCTGCCAGCACGGCGGCCTGCACCGACCGGCGGACGATGACCGCCCGGCGGACGCCGTGGACCAGCGCGCCGAACCCCGTCAGCGGCGTGCTGACAGCTGCGGACATCCCCCTGGCCAGTCCCGTCAGCGCCGATACGTGTCCGGACAGCTCCGCCATGTTGGCTGTCACCTGGTCCATGCTGGCCGTGATCGAGTCGGTCCGCGCCAGCTGCTCGTTGGTGCGGTCCACGGCCGCCTGGGCCCGGTCGAGCAGCAGGTCGGCACGTCCCGAGTAGTCGACCATCAGCCGCTTCGCGGCGGACAGCAGCCGGCCGAGCTTGATCAGCACGACTATGAGCACACCCGCCAGCACGGCGAAGGACACCGCGGCGATCAGCGCCGCGAGCTGCCCGGCGTTCATGCCCGCCCCTGCCCCATCAGTCCGCCCCTCCTCAGCCAAGCCCGCGATGGCCGCTCCCCGGCGGCCTGGGCCGACCCTATCGCGGCCGCCAGCAGCGCTAACGGCCGCCAGCACCAGCTAGCCCGTTCCGTCCCCATGGTTTCCCGGTGCCTCGCCCGCAGTCTCCGCCCCGCCGCCGTCGAGGACAGCGCGTATCCGCTCACCGCGCTCGGCCACCCGGGCCTCGCCGCCGCGGATGGTCGGCTCGTAGTACCGGCGGCCGACGATGTCGTCGGGCGCGTACTGCTGGCGCACCACCCCGGCCGGGTCGTCGTGCGGGTACACGTAGCCCTTGCCGTGGCCCAGCCGAGCTGCGCCCGGATAGCTGGCGTCGCGCAGGTGCCGGGGCACCGGCCCGGCCAGGCCAGCGGCGACGTCGGCGCGGGCCGACAGGATCGCCCTGGCTACGGCGTTCGACTTGGGTGCGAGGGCGATGTGGATCACGGCCTGCGCGAGGTTCAGCTGGGCTTCGGGGAGCCCGACGAACTCGACGGCCTGGGCTGCCGCCACCGCCGTCTGCAGCGCGGTCGGATCGGCCATCCCGACGTCCTCGCTCGCGTGCACGATGAGCCGCCGGGCGATGTACCGAGGGTCCTCCCCCGCCTCGATCATCCGGG
>Ga0123356_10008177_pt1 | contig 10408 bp, 9 predicted proteins | sample TergutEmb28metaG_2_FD_92546 | JGI IMG/M metagenome (GOLD analysis project Ga0123356, IMG submission 92546) | Embiratermes neotenicus P3 segment gut microbial communities from Petit-Saut dam, French Guiana - Emb289 P3 | ecosystem: Host-associated > Arthropoda: Insects > Digestive system > Gut ... | reverse complement strand
CTCATGAACCGGATCGACGGGCGGACCGCCGCCCCGCGCGCGGAGCGGCGCGCAACCGGCGCGCGGCGCTTCCCGACGCCGGCACGGTCGGCGTGGCGCCCACCGGGACTGGCCTGGGCGGCGAGCTTCCTGCTGCTCATGGCGTTTGGCATGCTCGTTGCGACCTCCTACCGCTGGTCACAGCCGGTGTACGCAACTCATACCGCGGCCGCGCGCGTCACGCCGGACGTGCTGCACATCGCCTTCGTACCCTCGCTGTCCATCGCCGAGGCCGGGGCAGTGCTGCGCTCGGTCGGCGCCCGTGTGGTCGAGGGACCGGACGCCTCCGGGATCTTCGGAGTCTCCCCGGCGGCGGCCGTCGAACCCCCCGCGCCCGGCAGCGACGACGTGAGCCCGCAGCTGCGCACGCTGGCGGCGCGGCTGCGGGTGGACGCGCGCGTGCGCTGGGTCGAACCGCTCGCGGACGGTGCGTCCGCGCACACGCCGGAGCCGGGCCTGCCGGAGCGTTGATGCGACGGCTCACGCTTGCAGCCACCGCCTGCCTTGCGGTCCTCGCAGGCAGCGTCGCACTCGCCGCGCCGCCCGCCGCCGGCGCGCCGCGCATCGTGGTCGCCTTCGCGAACCGGCCGCACTCCGCTCCGCCGCCGGCGGCAACGACGGGCAGCCGTTATGGCGCAGCCGGTTACCAGGTGGGTCAGAGCGCCGTGCGTCAGGCACAGCGCGTGGCTCGGGCGTATGCGCTCCACGAGGTGGTGAGCTGGCCGATCCAGGTGCTGTCGATGCACTGCGTGGTGTACGAGATCACCGATGGCCGCAGAGTGCCGGAGGTGCTCGCGGCCTTGTCGCAGGACTCCTCAGTCGTGCTCGCGCAGCCGCTGCAGGAGTTTCACACCCTCACCGACGCCCGCGCGGCGGATCCGCAGCCCGCCGCCGCTGCCTACAACGACCCGCTGTATGACCTGCAGACCAACCTGAAGACCCTCGGCGTCGCTCGCGCGCACCCGCGCACCCAGGGCGCCGGTGTACGCATCGCCGTGGTGGATACCGCGGTCGATGCCGGCCATCCGGACCTTCGCGGGCGGGTGGTGCGCACGCACTCCTTTCTCATGACGCCGGCCGGCGCCGGCGCGTCGTTGCGCCACGGCACCGCGATGGCGGGGCTGATCGCTGCGGTCGCCAACAATCACGTCGGCATCGTCGGCATCGCACCGCTGGCGCAGATCGAGGTGTTCGAGGCGTGCTGGCAGCTGCAGCCGGCGAGTGATGCGGCCGCCTGCAACACCTTCACCGTCGCGCAGGCACTCGCCGCAGTCCTCGCCTCCGGTGCGCCGCTGGTGAATCTGAGCTTCGCAGGTCCCGCCGATCCGCTGCTCACCGCACTGGTCGACGCCGGACTCAGGCGCGGCGTTGTTTTCGTCGGCGCCGCTGCCGGAGCGGACGCACCCTTCCCCACGGCGATTCCGGGTGTGATCGCGGCCGCGGGCACCGAGCAGCCGCTGCCGCCCGGCGCCCTCGCCGCGCCGGCGCAGCACGTGATGACCCTGCGCCCGCGCGGAGAATACGACTTTGAATCCGGCACCTCGGTCGCCGCCGCGGAGATCACCGGAATCATCGCCCTGCTGATGTCGGCAGCACCGGCACGCCTCTCGACCGACGCCATCGTGTCGGCGCTGCACGCCGGCCCGGCGGGTCAGTCCACAGACCCGGTGCCGGTCGACGTGAACGCCGCTCTGGCGTGGCTCGATGCGCGGCGTGGCGGTGCCGCGGTCGCCGCCCGCGACCGGCCGTAGCCGCGCTCAAACGCGCTCGAGGATGACGGCGATGCCTTGCCCGACCCCGATACACATGGTGCACAGGGCGTAGCGGCCGCCGCTCGCGATCAACTGCCAGGTGGCGGTGGCGGCGAGGCGCGCGCCGGACATGCCGAGCGGGTGACCGAGCGCGATGGCGCCGCCATTGGGGTTGACGTGCGCCGCATCGTCGGGCAGACCGAGCTCGCGCAGCACCGCGAGCGACTGGCTCGCAAAGGCTTCGTTGAGCTCGATCACATCGAGCTGCGCGAGCGTCAGGTGCGCCACGGACAGCACCTTGCGCGTCGCGGGCACCGGACCCATGCCCATGATCCGCGGCTCGACACCGGCGGTGGCGGCGGCGACGATGCGCGCGCGCGGCGTGAGACCGAAGCGCCGCGCCGCATCCTCCGCGGCCACGAGCAGCGCGCAGGCGCCATCGTTGACACCGGAAGCATTGCCGGCAGTGACGGTGCCGTTGGCGCGAAACGGCGCCGGCAACGAGGCGAGCTGCGCGAGCGTGGTCTGCGGCCGCGGGTGCTCGTCGCGCGTCACGGCGAGCGGCGGTTTGCCCTTGCGCTGCGGAATCTCGACCGGCGTCAGCTCGCTCGCGAAGAACCCCCGCGCCGCAGCGGCGGCCGTGCGCTGCTGACTGCGCAGCGCGAAGCGATCCTGATCCGCGCGCGCGATGTTGTATTGCGCGGCGACGTTCTCGCCGGTCTCGGGCATCGAGTCGCTGCCGTAACGCTGCTGCATGCGCGGATTCACGAATCGCCAGCCGATGGTCGTGTCGTGAATCTCCGCGGCGCGGCTGAAGGCGGCATCCGCCTTCGGGATCACGAACGGGGCGCGCGACATGGATTCGACGCCGCCGGCGATCACCACCTGTGCCTCGCCGGCGCGGACGGTGCGCGCGGCCATCGCGAGCGCATCGAGCCCCGAGCCGCACAGGCGGTTCACGGTCGCGCCCGGCACCGACGCCGGCAGCCCCGCCAGCAGCGCTGCCATGCGGGCGACATTGCGGTTGTCCTCGCCCGCCTGGTTGGCGCATCCGAGCAGCACCTCCTCGATGGCGGCCGGGTCGAGCGCCGGACTGCGCCCGAGGAGGGCCGCGAGGGGCACCGCGGCCAGATCATCGGTGCGCACCGCGGCGAGCGCGCCGCCGTAGCGCCCAATGGGCGTGCGCACGGCATCGCAGATGAAAGCGTCAGTCATCACCAGCCATGATAGCGGATGGCGCAGCCGGCGCCGTCGCAGCGCCCGCACCCGCCGCCGTACCGGTTGCCATCCGGTACAGTGCGCGCACGGAACGCCGCGGCTGTATCTGCCGTGCGGGCACGCGGGCACGCACCCTGATACCTCTATCGGGAGAAGCGCTCATGGTCGACCCGCTGCCGTTCATCACCTACACGTTCGTCATGTCGATCACGCCGGGACCCAACAACGTCATGCTGACCGCTTCCGGCGCGAATTTCGGCTTGCGCCGCACGCTGCCGCACATCCTCGGCATCTGCTGCGGCTTCGTCGTGCAGCTGCTGGCGGTGTGCGCGGGGCTGTCGGCGCTGTTCGCCCGCTGGCCGGCGCTGCAGAGCACACTCGCCTGGGCAGGTGCGGCGTACCTGCTGTATCTCGGCTGGCGCATGCTGCGCCGGAGCGAGCAGGAAGCGCGCGCCGGCGGCGGGCGGCCCGTCACCTTCCTGCAGGCGGCGGTGTTCCAGTTCCTGAACCCCAAGGCGTGGGTGATGACCGTGACCGCGGCGGCGCTGTTTCTGCCCCGGGACTTGGGATTTCTCGCCGGCGGGCTCTACATGGCCGCCGTCATGGAAGGCATCGGGCTGCCCTGCATGGCGGTGTGGGCGTTGTTCGGCATGTCGCTCAAGAGCGTCATCACCGCGCCGCGCGGACGGCGGGTGTTCAACGTCACCATGGCTCTTGCACTCGCCGTGACGGCCGTCATGATGGTCAGGTAAAGCTTCGCTCGCGAGGGTCCCCATGTTCGAGCTGAGCCGGGATTCGCACCAGCCCCTGGTCGACCAGATCTGCGAGCGCGTCACGCAGCTCGTGCGCCAGGGTCAGCTGTCCGGCGGCACGCGCCTGCCCTCGATCCGCAAGCTCGCACGGCAGGTGAGCGCGAGCCCGTTCACCGTCGTGGATGCCTACGACCGACTGGTCGCGCGCGGTGTCATCGAGTCGCGCGCCGGGCGCGGCTTCTTCGTCGCCCAGCGCCGCCTGTCTGCGCCCCTCGTCGCCGTGGAGGCGCTCGAGAGCTGCGGCTCGGACGCGCTCGCGCTGGTGCAGCTGTGCATGACCCAGTCCGCGGAAATCGTTGCGGCGGGCGCGGGGTTCCTGCCCGACAACTGGCTGCTGGAAGCGAGCCCCGCGGCAGTGCTGACGCGTCTTGCCCGCAGCCGCCGTGCGCAGCCCTGGCTGCCCTGCCCCGCACAGGGGCTCGCGGAGCTGCGCGAGCAGATCGCCACCCATCTGGTGCAGCATGGCGTCGCCGCCGCGGCCGCCAACATCGTGACGACCTACGGCGCAAGCCACGCATTCGACCTCCTGGCGCGCATTCTGTTGACCCCGGGGGATGCGGTCCTGGTGGAGGACCCCGGCTACTTCGTGCTGTTCGAGCAGCTGCGCGCGCATCACGTGCGCCTCGTCCCGGTGCCGCGGCACGCCGACGGCCCGGATCTCGCGGCGCTGGAAGAGGCGTGCCGCGCGCATCGCCCACGGGCATTTTTCCTGCAAACCCTGGTGCACAATCCGACCGGCTCGAGCGCCGACCCGGCCCACTGTCACCGCATCCTGTCGCTCGCCGAGAAGTTCGGGCTGGCGGTGGTGGAGGACGATGTCTACGGCGACCTGTACGAGGGCAGCGCCGTGCGGCTGGCACAGATCGACGGCCTGCGGCACGTCATCTACGTGGGCAGCTACACCAAGCTGATCGGTCCGTCGCTGCGCGTGGGTTTCGTCGCCGCCGATGCGGCGCTCATCTCGCAGCTGGTGGAGCGCAAGGTGCTGTCGGTGCTGTCGGGCTCGACACTGCTCGAGTGCTTCGTGTCCGAGGTGCTCGGCAACGGCCGCTACAAGCGGCACGTGGAGCGCATGCGCGCACGGCTCGCGCGCATGCGCCGCGATGCGCGCCTGGCGCTCGAGTCGGCCGGCATCCAGTTCGACGCCGCCCACGGCGAAGGCATGTTCCTGTGGGGGCGGGTGCCGGAGGGCACCCCGGTCGATGAGCTGGTGCAGCGTGCGCGCGAGCGCTCGATCCTGCTGGCGCGCGGCGCGCTGTTCTCGCCCGGGCAGGGGAGCGTCCCGTGCCTGCGCTTCAACGTCGCCCACAGCAACAGCCCGCGGCTGGTCGAGTTCCTGCGCGAGCAGCTGCAGGCGGCGTGAGGCGGGTTCCGCGGGCTGGCGCTCGTTTTCCTGCAGCGAACGAGTTGAGACCGGTAAGATGGCGGCATGTTTGACATGCCTCCGGCCACGCGCGCCCTGATTCTCATCAACGTCGGTGTCTACCTGCTGGAGCTGCTGGCCCCGAACTTCATGGTCGGTCTGTTCGCCCTGTGGCCCCTGCACACCCCGCTGTTTCGGCCCTGGCAGCTGATCACCTATGCGTTCCTGCACGATCCAAACGGCCTGGCGCACATTTTCTTCAACATGTTCGCGCTGTTCATGTTCGGCCGCGCGCTCGAGCAGTACTGGGGCAGCCGGCGCTTCGTGATCTATTATCTGGTGTGCGTGCTCACCGCCGCGCTCACGCAGCTGGCGGTACAGTCGGCCAGCCCCGGGCAGGAGGAAACTCTCGGCGCCTCCGGCGGCGTTTTCGGCGTGCTGCTCGCCTTCGCCTGGTATTTCCCGCGGCAGCGCCTGTTCATCATCCCCATACCCATCCCGATACCGGCATGGTTGCTGGTCACGGTGTATGGCTTTCTCGAATTGGTCCTCGGCGTGACCGGGCGGCAGCAGGGCGTCGCGCACTTCGCGCACCTCGGCGGCATGCTCGGCGGTGCGCTGTGTATCCTCTACTGGCGCGCACGTCACCGCTTCAATTCCTCACCCCGGGGGCGTCGATTCTGACCGGCCCACGGCGCGTGGCACAGGCGTCGCACAGCAGCAGGCTGCCGAAGCGGCTGCGGCCGAACATGCGGCCATCGGGGAGCGTGAGCCAGTTGCCGCCGCCCTCCACGGCCGCATCGTGCAGCCGCACGTGCAGCGCGCACGCCGGATTGCCGCAGAACGGCGCGCCGCGGTCGAGCTCCGTATCCGCCATCAGCACGTCAGGGTCGGCAACCTTCACGGACCGCAGAGTGTGGCGGGCGAGCATGACGCGCCCGTGGCGGATCGGTGACGCACCGGTGGCACGTGACCCCGGTATCACCTGAGAGACCTCGGCATCACCTGAAAATTACATCCTAACATGCGATATTACTTAGAATTTCTTTAAAGTTGAATTCACGAGGGCGGCGCGTTCACAATCGCGCCCTTTGAACGTCAGGGAACTTTTCGCGCCGCTCCCCACTAAAGACCGCAAAGATCATGATTAAAACCGAACATCTCACCAGGCGTTACGGCTCGCTCACGGCGGTGGAAGACGTCAGCTTCGAGGTGGGCGCGGGCGAGGTGCTGGGCTTTCTCGGGCCGAACGGCGCGGGCAAGACCACCACCATGCGCATGCTCGCCGGGTTCGTGACACCCACATCCGGGCGCGCCAGCATCTGCGGCCACGACGTCGAGACCGCGCCGCTTGCCGCCAAGGCGGCCCTCGGCTACCTGCCCGAAGGCGCCCCGCTCTACGGCGAAATGACAGTGCGGCGCTTCCTCGGCTTCATCGCCGACCTGCGCGGGCTCGCGGGTGCGCGGCGTACCGAGCGCCTCGCGCACGTCATCGAGCACCTGCAGCTCGGATCCGTGCTCGAGCAGACCATCGACACGCTCTCCAAGGGCTTTCGCCGCCGCGTGGGCCTGGCCCAGGCGATCGTGCACGACCCGCCGGTGCTCATTCTCGATGAGCCCACCGACGGGCTCGATCCGAACCAGAAGCACGAAGTGCGCACGCTGATCAACGCCATGGCGCGCGACAAGATCATCGTGATCTCCACGCACATTCTCGAAGAGGTCGACGCGGTGTGCACGCGGGCGATCATCATCGCCCACGGCCGCATCGTCGCCGACGACACGCCGGCGGGGCTCGCGGCCCGCTCGCGCTACCACAACGCCGTGTCCGTGCAGCTCGAGCAGGCGGCGCAGCTGCCCGCCGCGCGTGCAGCGGTGGCGGCGCTGCCGGCGGTAGCGCAGGTGGAGGTGAGTGAGCGCGACGCGCGGCTCACCGCCCTGCCACGCGCGGGCGCCACCCTCCTGCCGGCGCTCTCCGAGCTCGCCGCCCGCACCGGACTCAAGCTCAAGGAGCTGCACCTGGAGTCCGGCCGCCTCGACGAAGTGTTCCGCACTATCACTTCCTGAAGGAGCGAACCACAGCATGCGCAACGTGGGCATCATCATGCGCCGCGAGCTGGCGAGTTACTTCGCGACACCGGTGGCGTACGTGTTCATCGTCATCTTCCTGTTGCTGGCGAGCTATCTCGCCTTCTTCTTCGGGGCGCTGTACGAGCGCGGCCAGGCGGACCTCGACTCCCTGTTCGGCTTCATCCCCTGGCTGTACCTGTTCCTGATCCCGGCGCTGTCGATGAAGCTCTGGGCCGAGGAGCGCAACTCCGGCAGCATCGAGCTGCTGATGACCCAGCCCGTGACGCTGCGCGAAGCGGTGCTCGGCAAGTTCCTGGCCGCGTGGATATTCACCGCCCTGGCGCTGGCCCTCACCTTCCCGCTGTGGATCACCGTCAACTACCTCGGCAGCCCGGACAACGGCGCGATCCTCGCCGCTTACCTCGGCAGCCTGCTGCTCGCCGGAGGGTTCCTCGCCCTCGGCTCGTGCATGTCCGCGCTCACGCGCAACCAGGTGGTCGCCTTCATCCTCGCCGTGGTGGCCTGCTTCGCGCTGGTGGTGATCGGTTTCCCGGGCCTGATCGATCTGTTCCGCGCCTGGGCACCGCAGCCGGTCCTCAACGCGATCGTTTCCCTGTCGTTCCTCGGTCATTTCGACTCCATCAGGAAAGGCGTCATCGACGTGCGCGACCTGCTGTACTTCGCGATGCTGATCGGCTTGTTCCTGCTGGCGACCGCCGTCGTCCTGGACCTGCGCAAGGCGCGCTAGCCGGAGCCACGCCAACACATGAACAAACGCTCGACAATCGGCGGCGGCGCCCTGCTGGCGCTCGGCCTGCTGTTCATCGGCCTCACGGTGCTCGGCAACTATGCGCTGCGCGGCTGGCGGCTGGACCTCACCCAGAACCGGCTGTACACCACTGCGCCGGGAACCGACCGGATCCTCGCGGGTATCAAGGAGCCCATCAACCTCTATTTCTTTTATTCGGAGAAGACTGCCAATCAGCTGCCGGGGCTGCGCCCCTACGGGGTGCGGGTGCGGGACTTCCTCGAAGAGCTGGTCACCCGCTCCGGGGGCAAGCTGCACCTGCACGTCATCGACCCGCAGCCGTTCTCGGAGGAAGAAGACCGCGCCGCCGAGCTCGGCGTGCGCGGTGCACCGCTGGGTGGCGTGAGCGGCGGGCAGTTCTACTTCGGGCTCGCCGGCACCAACTCCACCGACGGCCGGGCTGCGATCGAGTTCTTCGACCCCAACAAGGAACAGTTCCTCGAGTACGACGTCGTCAAGCTGATCTACCAGCTCGCCAACCCGAAGAAGCCCGTAGTCGCGTGGATGTCCTCGCTTTCCATGGGCCCCGGCTTCGACCCGCAGAGCGGGCAGATGCGCGAGCCGTGGCTCGTCTACAGCGACGCGCAGCAGCTGTTCGATCTGCGGCCGCTCGAGCCGACCGCCACGCGCATCGACCCCGACACCAACGTGCTGGTGCTGATACACCCGAAGAACCTGTCGCCGGCCACGCAGTTCGCCATCGACCAGTTTGCGTTGCGTGGCGGGCACATCCTGGCGTTCGTCGACCCACTCGCCGAGGCCGACACCGCCGGCGCCGCGGAAGCGCAGAATCCCATGGCCGCCATGGGGGCCGACAAGTCATCGCACCTGACGCCACTGCTCAACGCCTGGGGCGTGCAGTTCAATGCCGGTGAGGTGATCGCCGACCGCGGTCACGCGCTGACGGTCTCCATGCGCCAGGGCATGGAGCCCGTGGAGCACTTAGGCGTGCTCGGTCTCGGCAAGGACAGCTTCGCGCCGAATGACGTGATCACCGCGGGGCTCTCGAACGTCAATGTCGCGACCGCGGGCTTCCTCGAGCCGATCAAGGGAGCGTGTGAGCCGCTCAAAGGGGCCAGGTCGTGCTTCGAGCCGCTGCTGCGCTCGAGCGCCGACGCCGAGCCGCTGCCGGTGGCGCGCTTCCGCATGCTGTTCGACCCGGCGACGCTGCGCGACGGCTTCAAGCCGACGGGCGTTCGCTACACCCTCGGCGCGCGCGTGACCGGCAACGTGCGCAGCGCCTTCCCCGCCGGGCCGCCGGCGGGCGTGACACTGGCGCCGGGCCAGAGCGCGCTGAAGGTCTCGGCGAAACCGCTGAACCTGGTGGTGTTTGCCGACGCCGACCTGCTGTCGGACTATCTGTGGGTGCATGAACAGAACTTCTTCGGCCAGCGCATGACGGAGGCCGTGGCGAGCAACGGCGACCTGGTGGAGAACGCACTCGACAATCTCGCCGGCAGCGCCGACCTCATCAGCGTGCGCAGCCGCGCCATGTTCACGCGGCCATTCGATCGGGTGGAGAAGCTGCGGCGCGCCGCCGACGACCGCTTCCACGCCAAGGAGCAGGAGCTGGAGAAGGAGCTGCGTGAGACGGAGACCAAGCTCACTGCGCTGCAGAGCAAGGGCAGCGACAACGGCGCGCTCATTCTCTCGCCCGCGCAGGAGCAGGAGCTCGAGCACTTCCAGACCGAGAAGCTGCGCATCCGCAAGGAGCTGCGCGCCGTGCGTGCCGGCCTCAATGAGGACATCACGCGCCTCGGAACGACCATCAAGATCATCGACATCGTCCTCGTGCCGGTGGCCTTCGCCCTCGCGGCTCTGGGGGTGTGGCTGTGGCGCAGGCGCCGTCGCGCCGCGCCGGCGAGTGTCTCCGGCAACACGGAGAGCCGCCCATGACCGCCCGCCGTGTCGCCTGGCTGCTGACCGCCGCCGTTGCGGTGATCGCGTTTGCGATCTGGCTGTCGTCGCGCCGCCACCTGGAGCGCGACATGGTGGTCGGAGAGCTGGTGCTGCCCGGCCTCGAACACGAGGTCAACAGCGTAACCACCATTATCGTGCGCAAGGGTGACGGCACCCACACTACTCTGAAGAGAGACGGCAGCGCGTGGAGTGTCGGCGAGCGGCAGTGGCCGGCCGATGTCAGCAAGGTACGCAAGCTCCTGCTGGGCCTCGGCGCGCTCAACATCGTCGAGGAAAAGACCCGCCTGCCGGCGAATTACCCGGCGCTCGGCGTCGAGGATGTCAGCTCGCCGCAGGCCACTGGCACGCGGGTCGAGGTGGTCACACCCACGCACACCTGGGTACTCATCGTCGGCAAGTCCTCCGGTGCCAAGTCCGGCTACGTGCG